>Ga0209537_1004694_pt1 | contig 11430 bp, 9 predicted proteins | sample BioPla4DNA1_FD_187698 | JGI IMG/M metagenome (GOLD analysis project Ga0209537, IMG submission 187698) | Biogas fermentation microbial communities from Germany - Plant 4 DNA1 (SPAdes) (version 2) | ecosystem: Engineered > Bioreactor > Anaerobic > Digestate | place: Bielefeld, North...
CAAAATAATACAAAATTTTAACAAAAAAATAACCGCTTTTTGCGGTGTATTATTGCCTTTGGTAATTTTTCTTTTAAACTATAACTGCAAAAGAAACGTGGTTTACAGAGGCAAAAACGTTTGTGGTGAATGTTACTCCGAGTTAAAAAAGTTCATATAAAGAATTGTAAAAAAGACTGCCGGGAAGGCAGTCTTTTTTACTGTCATAATCCGTCTCATGTAATTTGTTATTTATCTTCATTTCAGAGACTTCCTTGTTTTGGTCAAACATTCAATATTGCTTTTTTGACAAATTAATATAATATTCCCCCAATATAAGATCCTCCGCCGTGGTAAGCTTAATATTCCTGCTGCTGCCTTCGAACATTAAAACTTTGAAACCCGCGGCTTCAGCCAATCCTGCGTCATCAGTACCGAAAATGCCTTTCTCTCTGGCATTTTCATAGGCCTCTATTATGATGTTTTTCTTAAAAGACTGGGGAGTTTGTGCATGCCAAACGGTCTTTCTGTCGGGTGTCGATAAAACCGTATTCCCGGCGTCAACAATTTTTATCGTATCCCTGGCAGGCAGGCCGGCACATGCAGCACCGGCTTTTTGAGCGTATTTTATGCTTTTTTCAATAATCTCCCGATCCACAAACGGCCTTGCCCCATCATGGACAAGTACGATATCCGTTTCTTCCGGCAAAGCTTTAAGGCCGTTATATACCGAATCCTGCCGGCTGTCTCCGCCATTCTCCATTATGAATTTTATTTTGTCAGTGTAAGGTTCGCAGATATCCAACATAGCTTCCCTGTCTTCGGGGTTTATTACAAGAACTAAAGTACCAATAAGATCTGACATTACAAATTCCCGGATAGTCCACTCAATAACCGGCCTTCCCTTCAAATTTGCCAGAACTTTATTAAAACCGAGCCCCATGCGGCTTCCTTTGCCCGCAGCCACAATAATGGCGCCTATGGCGCCTTTTTCTCTTCTTAAAAAGTTTTCTTCTGTTATATTATGAACTTCAGGCATATAATCTCCTTCTGATATTATTCACAGGCCGAATTCGCCAAAGAGAGATGTACATTTTTCAATTTACCGAAAATCATGCGTCCGGCAGATGTCTGAAGAACGCTTACCACAACCAGATCAACCAACTGACCCTTATACTTATAAGCCTGTTCTACCACCACCATGGTTCCGTCATCCAAATAGCCTATACCCTGACCGCTCTCTTTTCCTTCCTTAACTATACGAATTGTCATTTCCTCTCCGGAAACTGCTATCGGCTTCATGGAATTGGCCAGATCATTTATATTAAGCACCTCTATACCCCTGATGGCCGCGACTTTCCCCAGATTATAATCGTTGGTAATGATCTTTGCACCCATTTCCTTTGCTTTCGATAAAAGCTGTTCATCTACCTCAACCTGTGAATCTCCTTCTGTATTATCTATTGTTATGGGAAACCTGGCATCACTTTTCAACATATTTAAAACATCAAGTCCCCTGCGTCCTTTTGCCCTGATCACATCATCGGATGAATCAGCCAAGTGGCGAAGCTCCTCCAAAACAAAGCCCGGGATCACAAGCTCCCCTTCCAGGAAGCCTGTCCGGCTTAAATCCAGAATGCGGCCGTCTATAATGACACTGGTATCCAATAGCTTAACTCCGCCTGATTTTGCGGTTTTCTTCCTGTTTGAAGCCCCGTCGAATATGTTCTCGTTCTTTTTGATAACAGTAAAATAAATACCGCAAATCCCAAACAGGATATTTATGATTATTGATAGAGGAACTCCAATCAATTCTATTTTTACAATAGGAATTGAAATAAGATTGGCAATTATTAAGCCTGCGATAAGGCCACAGGCTCCTATCATCAGCTCGTACAGCGTAATCTTCTGCAGGGATTCTTCGATTTTGTCAACAAAACCTGCCGAAATGGCAATAACCTTATCTCCAAGAAAAAACATCCCGATACCCAGAATAACAGCTGCAACTACATACAGCCCAATCCCATACAAAGTACCGAGATGTACTTTCATACCACTTCGAACCATTAATAATCGTACCAGAGATACTCCCGTTAATGCCCCTGTAAGACCAAATGCATATTTTAAGATCTTCTCCAGCATACAAACTCCCTTTGAATGGTTAATATCATGTTGATATTCTTTTATTAATTATATCCTCGACATCCACAGGGTTCATATTTTTCGCCAGAACCAATTCACTTATCAGGATCTGTTTGGCACTGTTCAGCATTTTCCGTTCGCCCGTGGACAATCCTTTATGCCTTTCCCTTGTTACAAGACTCTTCACCACTTCAGCAACTTCAAATATGTTACCGCTTTTTATTTTAGACATATTTTCACGATATCTTTTATTCCAGTTTGACGTTTGTTCATCGCATCTTTCTTTCAAAGATTCAAATACTTTATCAGCATCGTTTTTGTCTATGACATCCCTTATCCCTATGCCGTCAACATTGTTGATGGGAATCATGACTTTCATGTCTCCGACAGGCATTTTCATTACATAATATCTTTTCTTTTCACCAAGAATTTCTTTTTCTTCTATGGATTCAATTATTCCTGCGCCATGCATAGGATAAACGATTTTATCGCCTATACTGAACATAATGTTTTCTGCTCCTTTTTATCATACATACACATAATCTTTTTGCTTGGTTTTTTATCAGCTGCGTATTATCAATAATAATCAAATGTATGTATGGAGCTTTTCTTTAAGTCATTAACGTGATTTTCCAGAAGATTAATAATAATCATTAATATTCAGTATACACCAACGGTTGGCAAAAGTCAAAACGTAGAGACTGAAAGCCTTTATTTTCAAGCTTTTAGTGAATAAAACAGTATATATTCACTATTCCCTTTTTTTAAAATTTTAATCTTTAATTTAAAACTTTATTAATATCAATATTAGTTTAGTTATCTGTGTTATCAATAATAAACGTCCTGAGTCTTTCAAACTCGGACATTATATTGTAATAACGCTTCCTGATACTCACCTGGCTGGATTTCACGCGAGCTTCAATATCTTCGATATATTCTTCCGTCAGTTCGATCATTGGAATATACAAATCTTCCGTCTTTCTTATTTCTTTAAGTTCAGCCAGGATATTTCTGCATGAAGAATCATAGTCCTGACATTTTTTATCCATAAGCGAAGCCAGGATATCTGCCAATTTGATCATATTTGCCCCGCTTATTATATCCTTGACCATAAGCATATGATTTTCTGATAATATCTCAGTTCCGATCATGACATTAAATATACCCATAATATCTGCAAGCTCTGCTTCCTCAAAAATCATATTTATTTTTTTAACGGCTCCGGTCAACAGATTATGAAGCTCAAGGGGAGAATAAGCTTTTTCAAAGGATTTCTCATTGAAAGTGAGCATGCCTATGTTGTATAACAAAGCCGCGGCACGTACCATTTCCATGGTATTCCAGTTTTGCTTTGTTATCTGTCCCAGCACGTCCACTATTATCTCCATTGTCCTGGCATGCGCAAAGCTATTGGGGGCCCTGAAGGTCACGGCATATACAAGAGTTCTCATTAAACTCATTATTTCAGCCTTGCTCAGCTTTATCGCTCCTATATACGATAACAGTTCAACCCTGTACTCGTCGGTCGTAATATGGTTTAATACGTTTTCTTTATATAACTGTTCCAATATCTTTTTGTATTCCGGTTTATAGCTTTTTACCCCGATTCTTTCAGCAACTTTTTTATTTATATCTTTTTTCCTGCTGTTTACAATGACCTCGGCAATATCCGCCGCCATGGACAGAAGATATGCTTCATCGGGAACGGGAATATCGTCAATCATTCTGCTGTTGCCATATTCATTGTTATGGTAAAGAATAATTCCTGCAAAATCAGAATAAGGAGAAAACTCTTTAAACAGCAAATAGGCAAAAATATTATGATTATTCTTTTCTTTGCTCTCCGGCGAGTTGCAATCTTTACAGCCGGTGAAAAGAATTCCCGCTTCATGGAATATAGTTGTGATAATTAAATTTGTAAACCTCTCCTCATCAATATTGAGGCGTCTGCAGAGCTTTATCATCAAGTAAACAATAACAGAGAAACGCTTTGCATAATTTTCATTTATAATGGCAAGGGATTTTTCCATTATAATATACAATTGTCTTAAATCAATATTTTTGTTTCGTATAATTCCTTTAATTATTCTTTTTGCTTTTATATCAGGTTCGGTTATTGTTTCATCCGGCATTCCCGTAAAGAAACCCTGTACGTAATCAACACCCATGCGGCATAGAGTTTCAAGTTCTTCCTGGGTTTCCACTCCTTCGGCCAGTACACGGGCACCACGATAGCGGGCGTAGCTGATTATATCTTCAAGCATGTGTTGTTTTCTTAAGTCTTCATTAATCCCCCTGACCAATTCCCTGTCGATCTTGATAAAATCAGGTTCAAGCGCCAGAAGCGCCAGATGATTCGAATATCCCGATCCGAAATCATCCAGTGCAAACTTGGCTCCGGCTTTTTTAACGAAAGACCTTCTGATATTTATGGAATCAGGATCCATACGGTTTCTCTCAACAACTTCAAAAACCACCTTCATATGGCTCAAATACCTGTCCCTGATATCGTTATAGTCTTTTTCATCAAGAGTCGAATAAGGGGCTGTGTTAATAAACAAATAATGATCCCTGTACTTCGGGGCACGGGCCATATAAGCATCAAGGGCATTATATACCATTCTTCTTTCCAATATTACATAATGACCTGATGCTTCAGCATCATCTATCAGCTCTAAAATACTTTTATAAGCAGGATTTGTAGGCCGGGACAAAGCCTCGAACCCGAAAAGTTCTCCTGTACGCAAAGATAAAATCGGTTGGAATAAGACGGTTAATTGATTTGTATCAATGATATCTTTAATCAGTGTACGTCTCAGGGTTGCCATATGGGACTCTTCAAACCGGTCATAGTTAAATTCATTCGGGCTCATCGCCACTTCCCTCAATGCTTCATGTTCCGCAAACGCAGCAAACTCAAGCAACTCCGAGGGTGTGTTGCCATGTATCTTTGACGCGGCATAGCCCATTACCATCGGAAAAGTAACCGCTATACCATCTACCTCTCCTACGTATTTCCCTATCTTGTCGGCAATGGCAGCAGCTTCTTTTTCAAATACTTTTAAATCTTTTACACCTTTAATTATAATGAGAAAATCAGATCCCCACCATCTGATTGGAATCATATTTTCAGTTATAAATTTTTTCATGACCTCGGCGCACACACGTATATAGTTGTTCCCTGAGACCATTCCGAAGCGTTCCTGAAATTCCTGATATTTTGTAAGGCCTATGTAAACAAATACTACATGTTCATCTTCTTTACACTCGGCTATTGCTTTCCCGCCAACCTCGGATAAAGCATTACGGTTATAAAAACCGGTTATATTATCGTGAATAATACGCTCCTTTTCCGCAATGCGAATATTTACTTCTCTTGTGATATCAGTTACGGCTCCGGTTATTCTTGTTTTATCCTGTGTCGGGCGTCCCCAGAATTTCAGCCAGTGAATTTCCCCGTCTTTTCCTTTTACGCTGCATTCAAAATTCATATCACAATCTTCTTCAATGCATCTTTCCACATGGCTGCAATAATCGGTCAGTTTAATACTGAATTGGAAATTCTCAAAAAGATCTTCCGCAGTAATTTCCGTAGTTTCATTCTCACCCGATAAAGCGGTTATCATACCCGAAATAAAAGTAAAATATGAAGCATTAACATCATATTCGAAAAAGTCAAATATGAGTTCCGCGTCCCTGAGAGTTCGCATTTGCCTGTAAAACTCAGATATATTTTCTGAAAGCCTTTTATTCTTTTCAATCTCGTCCTTTAGCCTTTCATTCCTTTCCTTAAGCTTTTGGAGGGTTTGATTCAAAGCTGTGGATAAGGTCATCATGTCCTTTTTCTTTGAGGCTTCTTCCGGGGACAGGATTTCCATTTGCAAATCGTTTATAGATTTATCGAATTCAAAGAATGCCTGGTCATTTCTTCTGAAAATATAGTATTGTAAGATAAAGTTCAGGCCGACAGACACGGTTAATATACGCAGCAGGCAGAAAAAGAAATCAGGGTCTGCGGTTAACAAGTCAGCATTTTCATCAATAAGGGGCGCAACAGAAATCACCAGTAGCGCTGCATATGAAATAAAATATATGATCCAGCTAATATAACGAAAAGTAATAATCCGTTTTGTCTTACGTAGAAACTTCATCCGGTTATCCTCTGTAACTTGAATACTATAATAATTATTGTATATTATTAACATAAGTTTTGCAAAGTAATTTGTCGCCTTTTGGCATAAGCTGGCGACATTCCACATGCTATGTCGACTGTGTCTACCTTTGCTGCAACCAGGATGACAATACAATCCGGTTTGTAACCGGACGGGATAATTACCATAGAATTTATCGGCTAAACTATCATAAAAACATTAGAATTATTTATTAATTTTTTAACAATAAGGAGGATGGTACACAATGAAATCATTCAGAAAGGAAATTACGGTAAATACTCCGACAAGACGGGCATACCTTAATATCACTCATGAAGTGGAAAAAAGCCTTCAGGAAAGCGGAATCAAAGAAGGTCTCGTTTTGGTCAATGCTATGCATATTACAGCCAGCGTATTTATTAATGACGATGAATCAGGGCTTCATGCCGATTTTGAAAAATGGCTCGAAAAACTGGCTCCGGAAAAACCTTACTCGCAATATGCCCATAACGGATTTGAAGATAATGCCGATGCCCATTTAAAAAGGCAAATAATGGGGCGTGAAGTGGTGGTGGCAGTTACAAACGGCAAGCTGGATCTTGGCCCATGGGAACAAATTTTTTATGGAGAATATGACGGTAAACGCAACAAACGCATCCTTATAAAAATAATCGGCGAATAACCCTTAATGAAAGAATTATTAATCCCGTCAGGTGAGATATTAATAATTAAAAATATCAAAAAGACGGGAAAGGCGTATTAATATGGATGCAGGAAAAAACAATCATTTCAGACATCTTTTAAAACAGCACAAAGAAAACCGTGAAGATATCCTGGACGATATGGAGAACCTGAGACTGGGGGATAATGATAACAACGAGAGCAGTGAACTTTCAAAATTTGATAACCACCCCTCCGAAGCAGCCAGTGAATTATTTGACATCGAACACCAAATGGCTTTAAAAAAGCTTCATGAGCAGGAGATCTCAGAAATAGAAAGATCACTTCAAAAGATTGAAAATGGGACATACGGCATTTGTGAAAGCTGTAATAAAAAAATAGATTTAAAAAGGCTCGAACTTTTGCCCCATGCAAAGCTTTGCATTGACTGCGCCAAAGAGGAAGACAGGTTCATTGCCGATATGAAAATGGATAAGAAGAAAAGACGTCCTGCCGAAGAGCAGGTTATCCAATCGTCCGACATCAATGACAGCGTCAGAGGCGAACAATTCCTTGATCTTATGGAATACGGCTCCGCTGACTCACATCAGGACAGAGGCGGAAAGCTAACACAGTAGCGAAACTTCAATGTCCGGCTTAAAGGGCGGGCGCCGGTTATCCCAGAGAGAACCCTTACACACGCCTGTTTATGTTAACCTGTGCGGAGCGCAGCGAAGCCAGTAACCGAGATAATGCTCTTCCGGTAACCTTGCTCCCTGGATAATCTATGGCCGTAAGAACCATCCCGATGGTATAGGAAATGGTTATGTCTGACCTGTTATTTGCGTTTTGCGTATTGTACCCTGCTGTCTTCATGATATAATGGTATAGCAAAACGGATTATGCCGAATTAAGGAGAAAAAATTATGGTTTTTGAATATTCGCTTCGTACAGAGAGATCCAATTTCTATAACATTACCTCCAAAGTTCGGGAGGCTATAGCCAAAAGCGGTGTTGTAAACGGTATATGCATTGTTTATTGCCCTCACACCACTGCCGGAATAACAATCAATGAAAATGCCGATCCTGACGTCATCCATGATCTCTTACTGGGACTCGACAGAGCGTTCCCTGACAGAAGAGAATTTCTTCATGCCGAAGGGAATTCAACGGCTCATTTAAAAGCCAGTTGTGTGGGAGCCAGTCAGACAATTATAATTAATGAGGGCAGGCCTCTTTTGGGGACGTGGCAGGGCATTTATTTCTGCGAATTCGACGGTCCCAGGAACCGCAGGTTCTATGTAAAGACAATAAGTTCCTGAAACGATGATAATAAGACATAAGATTCCTTAGGTTTACTTTATCGGCCTGTTGTCTTATAATTATTGCAAGTAATCATAGTTTACACAAAATGTCATGCATCAATCTGGATAAAATTTAACGGACAAAGGTATGGTAGCATTATGGAAGAAATGGAAAGAAAAAATTTTATTGAGGAAATAGTCGAAGAGGATTTAAGAACCGGTCGTGTTAAAGAAGTTCACACACGTTTTCCGCCTGAGCCGAACGGCTATCTTCACATAGGCCATACCAAAGCTATGTGCATAGATTTTGGAATTGCCGAAAAATATGGCGGTAAGTGTAATTTGCGTTTTGATGATACTAATCCGTCAAAAGAGGATGTAGAATACGTAGACGCCATAATCGAAGATATAAAATGGATGGGGTTCGATTTCGGTGATCGTGTATATTACGGCTCCGATTACAGCGAACAAATTTATAATTACGCCGTGGAACTCATTAAGAAGGGATTGGCCTATGTGGACGACCTTGATGTCGACCAAATCCGTGAATACCGCGGTACCTTGACCGAGCCGGGAAAAAACAGCCCCTGGCGGGACAGAACTATTGAAGAAAACCTTGATTTGTTCCAAAGGATGCGAAACGGCGAATTCGAAACCGGCGAAAAGGTCCTGAGAGCTAAAATAGATATGGCTTCTCCAAATATAAATATGAGGGATCCTGTTATTTATCGCATTAAAAAGGAACATCACCACCGGACCGGCGATAAATGGTGCATATATCCCATGTATGACTTCGCGCATCCTCTGCAGGACGCGATCGAGGGCATCACCCACTCCCTGTGTTCGATTGAATATGCGGATCACAGGCCCTTATACGATTGGGTTCTTGAAAAGCTGGAAATAAAAAATCCGCCCCATCAGTATGAGTTTTCAAGACTTAATATCAACTATACCGTCATGAGCAAAAGAAAGCTCAGGGAACTTGTTGAAAACGGGTATGTTTCCGGCTGGGACGATCCCAGAATGCCGACTCTCTGCGGATTAAGGCGTCGTGGATTTACCCCCGAATCCATCAGGAACTTTATCGATCTGGTTGGAGTATCCAGAACTAACAGCGTGGCTGATTGGGGACTTTTGGAGCATTGCGTGCGGGAGCACCTTAATAAAACAGCTGACCGGGTAATGGGAGTATTGAGGCCTTTAAAAGTTGTTATAGAAAATTATCCCGAAGACCAAACCGAAGAATTTGATGTTGAGAATAATCCCGAAATGCCTGAAAGAGGGACCAGAAAGGTGCCTTTCTCAAGAGAAATATACATTGAGCAGGACGACTTCATGATAGATCCTCCGTCAAAATATTTCAGGCTGAAACCCGGCGGAGAAGTCCGCTTAAAGAACGCTTATTTCATAAAATGCACAGGCTATGAGACTGATGAAAACGGCAATGTTACATTGGTTAAAGCTGAATACGATCCTGCTTCCAGGGGTGGAGAGTCTCCTGACGGACGTAAGGTTAAAGGTACCATACATTGGGTTTCTGCCAAACACGCAATCAATGCCGAGGTACGCCTGTATGACATGTTATTCAAGGTGGAAAACCCGGAAGATGTGCCTGAGGGCGGGGATTATAAGGATAACCTGAATCCTGATTCGCTCATAGTATTGCATGACAGCAAGGTTGAACCAATCTTAAAGGATGCAAAGCCCGGGGACAAGTTCCAGTTTTTAAGAATGGGATACTTCTGCGTAGATTCCAGGGATTCCAGTCCAGGAGCACTTGTATTCAACAAGACTGTCGGACTGAAGGATACGTGGGCAAAAATAGCAAATAAGATCTAGAGCATTTGCTTACTGAAAGGACGGACAAACCGTCCTTTTTTTGTTATATTCTTCCGTATGGTGGTAAATAATTATAATTAAATCAAAAGATGTATCCCCCGGGCGGTACAAAAGGAAACTGTACTGCGTTCGATGTAGGAAAATATACAAGCAAAACCATCCCAGAGGTTACATCAGTTAAGGAAGTGAGATCATGAACAAAAAGGATATCCAAAAAGTTACGGTTATAGGCGCCGGTTTTGTAGGTTCCACTACGGCATATACTCTTATGCTGAACGGGCTATTTTCTGAGCTGGTACTCATAGATATCAACACGACAAAAGCCAGGGGCGAAGCTATGGATTTAAACCACGGGCTGCCTTTTGCAAAACCGGTTAAAATATATCAGGGCAGTTACGAGGACAGCAAGGATTCGGATTTGATAATTATTTCCGCAGGAGCAAACCAGAAAGAAGGCGAGACCCGCCTGGATCTGGTTCATAAGAATACTGCCGTGTTTAGATCCATCATCTCAGAGATAGTTAAATATAACAGCCCTGAAAACACTATACTTCTGGTTGTAACAAATCCCGTGGATATTTTGACCTATGTAACCTGGAAGCTGTCAGGATTCCCTATAAACAGGGTTTTAGGGTCCGGTACCGTTCTGGATACCGCCCGTTTTAAATACCTGATCGGCGAACATACAGGAGTTGACGCCCGCAATGTACATGGATATATTTTAGGCGAACACGGAGACACGGAGCTGGCGGCATGGAGTATTACGTCAATAGCCGGTATGCCCATAGACGTATATTGCGAAAAATGCGGTAAATGCGATGACTGCAACGAACTGGACAAAATTTATAATCAGGTAAGAAACGCGGCTTACGAGATAATCAATGCAAAAGGAGCGACCTATTATGCCGTCGCTTTGGCTGTTGAACGAATAGTCGAAGCAATAATGCGTGATGAGCATTCCATTTTGACCGTATCCAGCATCCTGCAGGGCGAATACGGAATATCCGACGTAGCCATCAGCGTTCCTACAGTAGTCGACCGTAACGGTGTCAACCGGGTTTTAGAGGTACCTCTTTCTGAAAATGAGCTGAAACAACTGCACCATTCTGCTGAAACTTTAAAAAATATCATTAAGGAATTAAAATTGTAAAAAGCTAAGATCATATCCTACAGGTTTCTCATAAACAGCTTTAATGCAGGGATATATAACAAAGGCGGCCTTTTGGCCGCCGCAGATTGTAGACAAAAACGGTTGTGGTTTTAGGCCATAACCGTTTTTTCTAAATACATCAATGATTTTTCTCTAAATACTGGTAAAAATTCAATAAGAAATTGCAAAATAGGGTTCATATCAG
>Ga0209537_1004695_pt1 | contig 11427 bp, 16 predicted proteins | sample BioPla4DNA1_FD_187698 | JGI IMG/M metagenome (GOLD analysis project Ga0209537, IMG submission 187698) | Biogas fermentation microbial communities from Germany - Plant 4 DNA1 (SPAdes) (version 2) | ecosystem: Engineered > Bioreactor > Anaerobic > Digestate | place: Bielefeld, North...
AAATGCGATTCTACGTAACCGCGGCAATCATCGAATACGGCATTCCCTTCCACCCGATAGAGGTGTAGGGGCGTGTTAAGAAGATGGACAGGGAGAGTGTTGCAACATGAGAATCGAAAAAATCCCCATAGAAAAACTAAACCCGGCAAAATACAACCCACGTAAAGACCTGCAGCCGGGCGATCCAGAGTACGAAAAACTAAAGAGGTCGATTGAAGAATTCGGCTACGTGGAACCTATCGTCTGGAACAAGCGCACCGGGAATATCGTCGGTGGCCATCAGCGGTATAAGGTGCTTCTCGACATGGGTATGCGGGAAGTAGATTGTGTAGTTGTAGATCTGGACGATGCAAAGGAAAAGGCGCTGAATCTGGCATTAAATAAAATACAGGGCGATTGGGATTACCCTAAGCTGAAGGACTTATTGCTGGAGCTGGATACTGGGGAGTTTGACCTAGAGATTACCGGTTTTGATATGGACGAGATAGAGGACTTAATGACCCAGTTTCATGTGCCAGGTGAAATTATAGAGGATGATGTGCCAGAGCCACCGGAAGAGGCGATAACAAAGCCGGGGGATTTGTGGATATTAGGACGGCATAGGTTATTGTGTGGGGATGCTACGGTAATTACTGACGTGGAGCGGTTGATGGATGGAAAGAAAGCGGATATGGTATTTACGGACCCACCGTACGGTGTAAACGTGAAGGGCGGGAAGGGCAAGGGAAACACCATTGCTGGCGACCTTACCCAAACGGCTATTCCGTTTAGTTTTGAGATATGCGTAAAGCAAGCTACGAAAGACAAGGCTCGTTTTTACTTTTGTGGCGGGGAGGGGAATATAGGGCTTTATTTCAAGCTGTTTGAACGATACCTTGCACAAATGCCTAAATTGCTGATTTGGGTAAAGAATGGATTTATTCTAAAGCAAAATGGTTATCATAACCAGTATGAATTGATTTTTTACGGGTTTAAGGCGGGGGGTGGCGGGAAGGAATATTGGTATAGTGGCAGAACCGAGGACGAGGCATCAGATGTATGGCGCGTTAGTCGGGATGCAACAACGTCATATCTGCACCCGACACAAAAACCAATAGAGCTGCCCGCTCGGGCTATTCGGAACTCCAGCAAAGCGGGGGACATTATTTATGACCCATTCGGCGGCTCCGGTTCAACCCTTATCGCCTGCGAACAACTCAACCGCACCTGCTACATGATGGAGTTGGACCCGATATATTGTGATGTCATAGTACAAAGGTATATTAATCTCAAGGGGCACGACGGAGATGTCTACCTGGAAAGGGACGGCAACAAGATTGCCTTTTCCAACGTAACTTGATTTAATATTCCCAAGGCGGAGATGCTGGATAAATAAATTGATAAAACCTCTTGACTTTGTATAACAATCGTGATACAATTAAGATAATAAAAAAGGGGGAGGTTTTTACTATGACAAGAGTCAAGTACACGGCAATGATGGAAGGACTAGTCGCCACGATTAAGGAAATGGCGCTGGTCGGTGGGCAAGACGATAGGGTACGCGAGCTGGTAGACATCGTAGATGATCTTCAGGAATTCTGGAACGGCGACGAAGAATTCACTCGCTTTGATTACAGCATAAGCGCAAAGGCGGCGGCCAGGCTATGAAGTCGGTACTGATAGCTATAAGGGTTCCGGAGGCGGTAAAGAAAAAAGCGGAATCGAAAGCGAAGGAGTTGGGATATATAAAGCCCAGCGGCGAAGCAAACATAAGCGAGTACATACGAAACTTAATCATCAACGACCGGCGATAGCAAGCCGGTTTTCCTTTGGGCGAAAGGCGGTGATAGCGGAATGAGGCGGGTATTTATATCTCACCCCTACAAAGACGACCCGAACCCACGAGGTATCTGCGGACTTACGCAAAGGTAGAAAAGACGTGGGCCGATACATGGCGGTGATAACATGAAGGACACAGGCGGCGGTACCAAAAAAAGACCAGGCAGAAAAAGTAAATGGGACGAAGTTCGGACGCGACTTCCGGAAATTGAGGGCTGGCTCAAGAAAGGACTGACGGAAGCCCAGGTCTGTAAGAATTTGGGCGTTGCCGTAAGTACTTTTAACGATTACAAGAAACGGTATCCGGAATTAATGAACGCCATCAAAAGAGGCAAGCAAACCATCATCACCGAGATAGAGAATGCCCTAATAAAACGGGCGCTGGGGTACGAATACGAAGAGGTTAAGACTTACATTAAGCGCGAAGGAGACAAAGAAATTAAGCATATCGAAAAAATCCAAAAGCATATGCCTGCTGATGTTGGAGCCTGCGCGATCCTTCTAAAAAACAAAGCACCAGACGAATATACCGACAACAAGGCGCTGCTTAACCTAAAGAAAGAAGAGCTGGCGCTGAGAAAGATGATAGAGGAGGCAAAGAACTGGTAATGGCAAAATACAACATTCTTAAAAGTTTCTACGCCTCCGAGGAATGGATAAACTTCCGGGCATATATAATCGCTGAACGAGGCTTAACCTGCGAACACTGCGGTAAGTCAATCCTGAAGGAACGAGATGCTACGGTCCATCACATTATAGAACTCACTCCCGAAAATGTACATGATGCAACTATAGCCCTGAATCCCGAAAATGTGCTGGCGGTGCACTCTCATCCATGCCATGATGAAATCCATAAGCGGTTCGGATATGTGCCCGAGAAGAAGGTTTATGTTGTTTATGGACCGCCTCTCAGCGGAAAGGCTACTTTTGTCGAAAGAGAGAAAAGCAGAAATGATCTGGTAGTAGATATGGACCAGCTGTATAAAGCTATAACCTTACTACCAGAGTACGATAAGCCTGATACATTATTCTTAAACATAAGAGCTATATATAATACTCTTATAGACCATATAAAGACGAGATATGGTAAATGGTATAGTGCATGGATAATCATGGGTGGTGCTGATAGGTACAAGAGAGAAAGGCTGGCGGAAGAGCTCGGGGCAGAGCTCATTTTTTGTAAGTGCAGCAAGGAGGAGTGCTTTAGACGACTAGCTCTGGATGTAGAGAGGAAGCACAGGCAAGACGAATGGCGGGAGTACATCGAGAAGTGGTTTGAGGAATACACGGCGTGACCCCCCCGGTCTATCTGGCAGGGCATTAGCGGGCAGACCGGCGCGCATACCCATTTTACGCGCACACCAAAAATTTTGGAATTTCCCCCAGCTTTTGAGAACCATTTTGAAACATAGCAAAAACAAAAATTCCGGATTGAAAGCAGGTGAAAACATGGACAGAAAGGCGGCATATGAGAAAGAATTTGCCGTGTGGCAAGAACTGTTCGCCGAAACCGATCCGTCAACTCAAAAAGCAGCAAAAGGGTTGATAGAAAAGGCCGCATATCTTCATTCTCTTTGCTCCGAACTGGAACAGGCAATTCAAGTTTCCGGCGCGATTAAAACCCACCCGCAGCACCCGGCGATTCAAAAGCAAGTGCCGGCGGTGAAGGAATATGCTAGGTTGGCGGAAAGCTACGCCAATATCGTAAACAAACTCAACGCCCTCCGGATGCGGAACATTTTGGAGGACGACGACGATCTGGGAGAGTTCGAATGAGCAGAGACTTTACACACAACGGAACCCACTCCTGGCTTCTGGAGTATATTGCCCGTTGCAGATGGGGCGACGAGATCGTTGGTCGCGAGCTCATGATGTGGCTGGACACCCTCGAAACCTTCTTCGATCATCCAGACATAAGGGTCGAATTCACTGATGCGCATAAGCGCATTAAGTTCGTAGAGACCCAATGTAAGCACTTCGAAGCGCCTTTTGCTGGCAAGCCGTTTATCCTGATGCTTTTCCAGAAGGCGTTTATCGAATCAATCTACATTTTCAAGATTTACGATGAAGAAATGGAGAAGTGGGTCAAAAAACACACTGACAACCTTCTCCTGGTTGCCAGGAAGAACGGCAAAACCCCGCTCATTGCCGCGCTGAATTTGTCCGAATTCTTCTGCGGCCCAACAGGGACCAAAATCCTTTGCTCCGGGAACGACTATGACCAGGCCGCCTTGATGTTCGATGCGTGTAACAACATGCGTGAGGAAAGCCCAGCGCTTGCAAAAGTCACGCGGAAAAACCTCCGCGGTATTTACTTCGGCAACCCGAGACAAAAGAAAACCAAAGGGAAATTTTCATACCAGAACAAAGGCAGCATCAGGAAAATATCATCCCGGACAGGATTTAAAGAAGGGCGCAACATCCGCGTTGGGGCGGTAGATGAGGTACATGAGCTTCAGGACAATACATCCGTAATGCCGATTAGACAGGCGCTGTCAACCCAGGACGATCCGCTTTATTTTGAGATTACAACTGAGGGGTTTATTAACGATGGATACCTAGACCAGCGGTTGAAGGAAGCAAGGCAAGTACTCAATGGAGAATTGGAACGATCTCGATGGAACATCTGGCTTTATACCCAGGATTCGGAAACCGAAATCTGGCAGGATGAAAAAGCATGGCTAAAAAGCAACCCAGGTCTTGGTACTATTAAAAAATGGTCTTTCCTCCGCCAGATGGTGGAGGAAGCTAAGACAAACACTGCAACCAGAGCCTTCGTTTTGGCGAAAGACTTTAATGTCAAGCAGAACAACGCCGCAGCCTGGTTAATGCAAGAAGATATTGTTAACGAAGAAACCTTTGCCCTCGAAGAGTTCAACGGCTGTTTTGCCATAGGAGGCGTTGACCTCTCAAAATCCGGCGACCTGGCAAGCTCCCGGGCAGTGATAATGAGACCCGGGGATCATAAAAAGTACACGATCCAGAGGTATTACATCCCAGAGTCTAAGCTGGAAACCCTATCAAAAGACGACAGAAAGATGTTTGATGGCTGGATTAAGCAAAACCTAGTCACCGTATCTCCTGGCAACGAAAACGACTTCAGCCTTGTTACCGAGTGGTTCATAAAACTATTCAAAGATTACGGAATCCGGATGTACAAGGTAGGTTACGACAAATGGGGAGCTGTTTACTGGAAAAACGAAATGGAAGATCTCGGCTTTGACTGTGTAAGAGTAGACCAAACCTGCGGCAGCATGTCGGAACCCATGAAGCTAGTTGAGGCCGATTTAAAAAGCAAGCTCCTTGTATATAACAACAACCCGATTGATAAGTGGTGTCTAGAAAACACCGCATTGGAAATGAACTCAAAATATGAAATCAGACCGGTCAAGATTCAGGGCAAAGAAGATAAAAAGATAGATGGCGCGGTGACGATGATTATTGCTTACCGTGTATATATTGACAACAGGTCAGAGTTTTTGCGGTTAGTGGAAGGGCGGTGAGCAGATGAAACAAAAGATCAGGCGATTAGCATTTAAAACGAAATTGGGGTTCATCGAAGCGTGGTACGTGTTGAAAGACGCATGCATGTATGTCGGCAAATTAACTACCAAAGCGGTCAGAAAGGCGGCTTTTTTTGTGAAAAAAACATTTAAATTGCTTTTTAAAGGCTTAAGCCTTATTTCGGATGATATTCTCTTGGTCGCCGGGATCGTTTGCGTGGCCCGCGGGGTATTTATGGTTTACGTTCCCGCCGGCTATATCGTATTAGGGTTATGCTTATTAGGGTTGGCTTATCTGGTAGCTCACAGGAAAGCGATGGCTAGGCGGTGATTAGATGCTTTTGAGTAGTTTTGTAAACAGGGAAACCAACAGACAGATGCAGTACGCGAAGATGCTGGATGGTAGCTACCCGGTGTTTTCTCAGTTCGGGCAGAACGTCTACGCCTCAGACGTTGTCCAGATGGCTATCGACTGCATTGCGACCGAAATCAGCAAATTGCAACCCCGGCATATCAGGACGGATAACGAGGGAGGACAAACGGTTCCGAAAAGTAGCATCAACCGACTTTTCAAGTTCGCGCCTAATCCGCTGATGACCACCCGGGACTTTCTTGAAAAAACCATTTGGCTCTTGTACATGAATTATAACTGTTTCGTCTATCCGGTGTTAGGAGAAACCACCAATAGTAGAGGAGAGAAAATCCGGGAGTATGCCGCCTTTATTCCGCTTAACCCGACAGCCGTTACGTTTCTTCAAGACGCCGCTAATCAACTGTTCGTCAAAATGGAGTTTGCTGGTGGGAACAGCTTTACGCTCAAGTATGCAGACGTGATTCACCTACGCAAGAAATTTTCGGTCAACGACATCATGGGCGGAGGGCGAAACGGACAACCGGACAACAAGGCACTACTAAAAGTGTTGGAGATAAATGACACCGTACTGCAAGGTCTTGGTAAAGCAATTAAGACTAGCCTTTCTGTCCGGGGTATTTTAAAAATCAACACAATGCTAGACGATGACAAACAAAAGGCAGAAAGGAAACGCTTCGAAGAAGCCATCAGCTCCGGCGAGTCAGGGATTCTCCCGATGGACCTAAAGGGTGATTATATCGACTTGAAGCCAGACCCGAAACTCATCGATAAAGACTCCCTGGCCTTCTTGCAAGACAAAATCCTCAACTGGTACGGAGTCCCGATAAAAATATTGTCTGGCGACTTTTCGGATGAAGATTACCAGGCTTGGTATGAAAAAACACTGGAGCCGCTCATAATCAGCCTGGGGCAGGCGTTTACTAAGGCGCTGTTTTCTCCCAACGAATTAAGCCACGGCAATGAGATAGTCTTTTACCATCGCCACATGATGTATCTCAGCACCAAATCAAAACTCGAACTTATAAAAATTGCCGGAGAACAAGGACTCCTAACCGACGACCAAAAATTGCACATTCTCGGCTACCCCCCTCTCCCGGATGGAAAAGGAAAGCGGAGGACAATCTCCTTGAACTACGTATCCACCGAGATCGCTGACGAATACCAGCTGAAACGCGCTGGAGCACCGAGAATAGAAGCCAACGAGTAACATTCTGACGAGTGTTTTTATTTTGCAAAGGAGTGATACAAATGATCACCAAAGACCGCACCTATAGGCATTTTGGTTTTGAGCTACGAGAGCAAGCCGAAGGCGGGGATATGATTGTGGTCGGGCAACCTGTTATCTTCGGAGTTGAAACCGTGCTTTGGGAATATGACGGAATCCAATATAAAGAGGTTATCGACTCTCGTGCCCTGGACGAGGCGAAGATGGACGATGTTGTCCTGAATATCGACCATGAAGGAAAGCCCGCGGCCAAAACTAAAAACGGGACGCTCAAGTTGTTTTTGCGCCATGACGGTCTGTACATGGAGGCCGACTTGAGCAAAAACGCAACAGGCCGGGAGCTCTACGAGGACATCAGGAACGGATTCTACGACAAAATGAGCTTCGCCTTCAAGGTTCGCGAGGATTTTTACGATCGCGAGACCCACACGAGAACCATCTTGAAAATTGAGCGGATTTATGACGTTTCAGCCGTCACCTGGGCGGCCTATGAGCAGACATCATTAAGTGCTCGCAACTGGGCGAAGGCCCAGTACGAGATAGAAGCGGCGGAGGCTGCTAAAAAGCAAGCGGAGGCTTTGCGAGGCGCGGAGGCGACTCGGGAGGACATTGAAAAATACAAATCTTTACTGCTGAAAAAATACTTTTAAAAAGGAGTGTGTACAATGAAAGACAAGATGTTGAAGATGTTGAGAACCAAAGAGGAGCGAAAAACAGAACTCGGTAAAAAGATTAATGAGACGGAAGACATCAAGGAGCTTCGGGAGATTAATGCCGAGCTTGAGACCCTAAACGATGAGATTCTTGATCTGCGGAGCATGATTGACGCCATTGAAGCTAAGGGAAAAGAGACCGATGGCAACAAAGAAACTCAAGAAGAGCGAGATGAGGACGACAAAGGTGTCGAAAAACGAACGGCCAGTCCTTTCGGACCCACAGAGATCTTGGCTGCGTTCGGTCTCGGAACTGGGCGGGCCTCTACTGAGGAAGAGAAACGCGCCAAAGAAAAAGAAGAGGCTGAAAAGCGAGGGAAGGCGTTGAAGGAGAAACGCGCGGTAACGGTCAGCTCTAGCGACATCATCCTTCCCCAGCACCAGGCGAGCGATATTAGGCCAACTTTTGGCGAAGTATCTTCTCTGATTGACCGGGTAACCCTCAAACCGCTTCTTGGCGGCGAGAGCTTCACGCAACCCTATGTTACGAGTTACGGAGAGGGCGGTTACACTGGAGAAGGGCAGGAATACACTGAGGCCGAGCCCAACTTTGGTTATGCCGAGATCAACAAGTCAAAAGTTACCGCCTACGCCGAAGATTCCGAGGAGGTCCTGAGACTTCCTGCGGCCGCTTATGATGCCGAGGTGCAGAAAGGCATCCAGATCGCAGTGCGTAAAAAGCTCGCCAGGGAGATCTTGATCGGGCAGGGCGGAACCAATGCGTTAGTTGGTATCTTCTCTGCGGCGGCAACCGCAATTGACTCTGCGACTGATCTGTCTCTTGCGACAATCGACAACAACACCCTGGATGAGATTGTCTTTTCGTTCGGGGGCGATGAGGAAGTTGAGGACGCGGCGGTCCTGATCCTAAACAAAAAAGATCTCAAGGCATTCTCCAGACTTCGTACCACTGACGGCAAGAAGTTCCATGACATCAAGACCAACGGCAACACCGGCACGATTGACGGAATTCCGTTTATCATCAACAGCGCTTGTAAGGCCTTGACGGATGCCAGCACCCAGGCAGACGACTACTGTATGGCTTATGGCCCGCTCTCCAACTATATGCTAGCCATCTTCTCTGATCTGGAAATTAAGCGCAGCGAAGACTATAAGTTTAAGCAAGGCATGATCGCCCACCGCGGGAGCGTGTTTGTAGGCGGAAACGTCGTTTCCAAGAATGGTTTCCTCCGCATCAAGAAGGCTTCTCAGGCTTAAATCTAATCGGCTATGACTGCCCCTGCCACAAAGCAGGGGTAGTCCCTTTTATAAGGAGGTGTTTTCGTGAAGTTCCCTGTTAAACGGTCGTTTACCGATAAAGTGACAGGAAAGCCGTATAACTGCGGCGGGTATTACGAATCAAACAATACCAAGCGCATCAAAGAGCTGCAAGAGAAAGGTTTTCTCGGCGGCGCGAAGATAGAGGATGAGAAAATCGAAACGGCCTCAAAAAAGGTTGAAGCAGAAACAGCCGAAAAAACGAGAACCACCAAGAAATAAGGGGGTGTGATGATGGCTATCTTAACACCCCAGGATGCTGCTGATGTTTTGGGATACGATTCCCCGGATGAAATGCCCGGCGACGTGACAAAAATACTATTGCCGGGCATTGACGATTTTCTTCTAAACGCGACCGGGAAAGACTGGGGCGCAGAAGAAGAAATTGATCCGGAGGCAAAAATGGCTGCACGGGTGCTTTTAAGGCGCTGGTTTGATGACCCTGGCATGGTCGGAGTAGCTAAGGGCGTAGAGATCTTGGGCCTGATTGGGCAACTACACGCCAAGGCGCTGCAGGAAAAACAGGCGGTGGTAACATGAGCGCGCTGCGTTACAAAATCAAAATAGCGGAACCTACTTACGGTCCTGGAGACTACGGCGATCCGGTGCTGAAACCACCTGAGGAATGGAACACCGTGGCGACAGTCTGGGCAGCTTACAGGGATCTATCGGGCCGGGAATTCTTCGCCGCACGGCAAACCAATGCCGAATTGACGGGGGAATTTAAGATCCGCTACCGAACAGGCATAAAATCGTCGCATAAAATCATCTGGGGCGAGCGCGTGTTCGACCTTGACGGTCCGCCGCGTGACATTGACGGCAAGAGACAATGGCTTTATATCAATGTCAAGGAAGTGGTCGAATGATCACCATGAAAATTGAAGGGCTGGAAGCCCTGGAAAAAGCCATTGACAAAATGGAGAAACGGTTTGAACGAGCGATGGTCCTCGCTACTCGCGAAGGAGCCAAAATAGTAACAAAAGCTGCAAAAAAGAATTGCCCTGTAAAAACCGGGAATCTCAAGCGATCAATTAAATATAAGATCGCCAAACGAAAAACTCCAGGAGAAGTTGTAGCTGTTATTGGTCCGACCGTTGGCAAGCGAGCGAGATATGATGGTTGGTATGGGCGGCTAGTCGAAAATGGCACCAGCAAAGCTCCGCCACATCCGTTTCTCCGTCCGGCGCTCGATAATAACCAGCAAGCTGTCCAAGAAAAAATTGCCCAGGTATACCGCGATGCTGTGGACGGCAAAGCCTTGGATATAGCAATTGATGCTATAGAGGAGGTTTTGTTCGATGTGTGAGGTGATTGAATGACGGCAGAAAAAACGACGATAGATAAAGCGCTAAAAACTTACTTATCATCATCTGCAGAACTCTCGGACATCGTAGGCCAAAGAATTTTCGTCGGCGTTGCTCCAGAAAACACAAAAGCGCCATATATTTGTATATACCGCATATCTCCCGGACACCTCGGGGATGTACCATATAAGCGGCCGCGTTACCAGATTTCAAATTTCGCCCCCTCATATTCGGTCGCGAGGGAAATGGCGCAAATCGAGGTTGATATGCTGGAGCGTTACAAAGGGATGATGGGAGAATTCCCGGTCGCTAATGTTACGATTGACAATGAACAAGGTGACTATGAAAATAACACTAAACTCCACCAAATAGCGGTGGATGTTTTTATGATGTACCAAGATCGGGTTGTGGTTAATGGTACATCGCACAAAATCGAATAAGGAGTGATAATAGTGGGACAGACTGTAATTCAAAACTCAAAATCTTTCAGGATCGGGTCTGCGAAATTTGAAGTAGGCGATTCGGTTAATCAACTGGTGGACTTGGGTGGCATGAGAAATGTTGTATTTGAGGAATCGTGGGAGGAAGTTTGGCAGGATACGGATAACGCAGGCGAGGTTTTATTGACTACCCGTAACCATCAATGCCGGGTAGGTGGCGATCTGCTTGAGATCGACCTACAGAAACTTGCCAACCTGCGCGGGAATTATGATGATTTTGCATCAGTTCCCGGGACAAAAATCGAGGGCGCCGAACAGCAAGTAGACAACGGTGATTGGTCATTTAACAAATTCATCCGGGTCGCCAATCAAAACGCAGACGGCTCTAAAATCACCATTAATAGCGTATCAGGTAGTACAGCGGGCCAGTTGACAGAAGAGTCAGACTATATTATTGCTCAAAATGAGCGTGGCGAGTGGGGTATTATCGTGTTTGAAACCACGATAATCACAGACGAGGACCAGGTATTGACTATAGATTATAATTATACCCCCGCTTCCCATTTCCGTATGACCTCTGGAGGTCGGCTTACGATCAACCCCAAAGTGGTGCGTCTGACCAATACCAATGCGCAAGGGAAAAAGTTTCAAATTACCGTTTATAAAGCCCGGGCCACTCAAGGGATCTCAATCACATTCAATGCAGATGAAAGTGGCGAATTAAATGTGGTTCCTATCTCCCTAACCGGCCGGAAGGACGTCACGCGGGCTAC
>Ga0209537_1004696_pt1 | contig 11413 bp, 11 predicted proteins | sample BioPla4DNA1_FD_187698 | JGI IMG/M metagenome (GOLD analysis project Ga0209537, IMG submission 187698) | Biogas fermentation microbial communities from Germany - Plant 4 DNA1 (SPAdes) (version 2) | ecosystem: Engineered > Bioreactor > Anaerobic > Digestate | place: Bielefeld, North...
TCCTCCTCTTAGAATTTTGGTTTGTCCAACTTCTATTCTAACTGAGGAATTTGTTAATGGCTCTCCTATTTTTTCAGAAAACCATTTTTACACCATTATATGGACTCAACTGTTTAGAACCGCTCCTTTATAATAAATCAGGTACTAATTAATAAAGGTTTTAAGTTGCTCAAGGATATCTCTCGCCAACATGAAGGGTGGAGTTAGGACATAAGATAACAACAAGTACATTCTTTGTTGAACAATGCTTGAAGTGGTCAAACGTAAAGGATTACGATTGAGGGAGGTTTTCGAATGCGAGGACATTGGACCCGGTTTTCTTTTTTTCTCGTGTTATTCTTTTTACCGCTGCAGATCGGGGCCGCGCCCCTGAATGAGAAGGAGATTCCGGTTTATCCCGGCGCGGTGCGGGACCAAGCTGCCGAGGAAGAGATCCGCAGGGATTATGAGGAGTACAGATTTGACTATTGGGAAATGAAGACGATCAGGGTCTACACGGTGAAGGCGCTGATTGATGATGTCTGCCGTTATTACATAGATCAGCTCAAGGCCAAGCCGGGTGAGGCGATTGACGACCCTTATGCCCTTGCTTCGGGGGAGGTTTACGGGCCGTGGTATGAGTTGGGTTTTTGGCACGAGACAATCTTCGAGACCCAATACGAATATGACACCCTGTTGAATGACGGCGAATGGGTCAAAGAAGCCTTTGCCAAACGGCCGCAGTGGAAAAAGGGTTCATGGCTAAACATGGCTAGTTTCGAATGGAACGCCAGTTTGGAAAGCGGTGACGTGGCCCAGTATAACGTGATTTTAGAAGATGTAGGTTTCGACTCAAGAAAAGGGGTGGATTACCGGTCGACTCGGATCCGCATCCAAGTGCTGGTTTCTCCATCGCTGGAAGCAATTGAAGAGGAAGAGGATTGGGCGATGGATCAAGCCGTCGCAGCCAAGGCTGAGCAGTTCCGGAAGAATCCCCCAACCGAGAAGTTGCTGGGGGTCCCCCTTTACCCGGGAGCAGTCTTTAGCCCGGAACTCTCCGCCGGCATGTCCTTGAGTGAGGAGTATCATATTTACGTCTATTTTAGTAATGATCCCCTTGATCAAATTGTGGATTTCTACCGGAAACGGCTGGGAAAAGAGCCGCATTCCAGCGGCGACTTGGGGTATATGTTTGCGCTGAAAGGTTCTTTACCCATTCCGGAAGAGGGTTTGGCGATTCAGCCGAATATGCTCTTTGACGTTCCGTTCCAGTCCATGATTTCGATCATGAAGGAGTTGGACGATTAAGTTGGCTAAAGGCTAGGATGGAAGGGAAAGGCAAGAAGATGGCCACCGGACATCCTTTGAGGGTTTTAAACTTTTGAAGGAATAATTTAAACTGCCGGGACAATTTACGTCCCGGCGGTTTTTACTAATCAATTAAACTTCTATTTTCTCGAATTGGATGAAGTCACTATCCGCACCCATTGCCACTATGTTGTTTAGATTTTGAACCGAGGGGAAGGAGAGTCAGTGCTAAAGTTGTGGTGTAGACGGTATGTATCGAATTATAGTTTGTTATGTTGCTTTAATACCCAAAGTGCAGCCGCGATTTCATCAGGCCCTTTACATAACGATTTTGCCGTACTCAGGCTGGTCCAGGAAGAACCGTTCGGTTTTTCAATCGTGCTGCCGTTGAGCCAGCCAAGGGTATTATTGGCGGCTTCCTCAATCCTCCATTTACTGCCTTGCTTTTTAACAAAGGCAATGGTGTAACTTCCTTTTTCGATCCGGTAATCGCTACCGGAATAATTTTTTGCATAACCCCAAGTACTTCCGTTTCTTTCGATCCTTTCGCCTTTACATTCAAATTCAGCGGCCAATACTATCCCCGTTATTACCAAGAGTAAAAGCAGACAAATCACAATAGGACGGCTTTTTTTCATAATCATAATCCTCCTTGGTGAATTGTTAAAATATTGAAAATCCACATTAATTATATTAGAACTAGAATATTATTTCAACATTATTAAAAAACAGGTGGCACCGGAAGGGCGGAACTTCGGCGATTTAATCGGTGTGACTATGGTTACGTTTAATACTTATGTCAAGACTTTCTCGGCCGGCCGTTAACCCCAAGCGCTTACTGTGGGTAAGAAACCAAAACGTATTTTTTAAAGGGAAAAGTGAAATCAGATGGAAACAAAAAATAAGGGATTTTGGAACAAATCCGACTTACCGTTATATAAGACTGTTTGGAGGGGTATATGGGGCCCTAAAAAAATCTGTTCTTCAAAACTGCGCAATGAAATGAAAGTTGATTTCGCAGTGGATAGTAAAGTTTTAAATGGAGGAAGTGAATTGGATGAAGAAGGTATTTGCAACATCCTATTCATTAGTAACAGAGGAAAACGGGGTTATTTATGTTAAAGCAAGGATACGTAGGATTATGGTTATCGCCCTTTCTGGCTTGTTCCTTGGGTTGTTGGCATATCTGTTGTCCCGCCTGCCCCTGACTATAGACGGGGGAATGGAGCATTTTTGTTTTTGGGCAGCAACCATTATCCTATCTTTGGCCGGATTGACCTTTATGATCGGACTATTCCAGAGTTTAAGTTCCACAACCACCTTTGATCTTAACTCCGGAAAAATGCGTAAAGGCTCTAAGGAATATGATTTTTCCGAAATTCAACGGATTGCTCTGGAAACGAGGCCTTTTGGCGATCGGGAAATATTCTTCTTAACAGCAGTTGTCAATGGTGAAGCAATAAAACTGGCCTCAGAGACGGCAAAGGATCCTTTGGAAAAGGTAGCTGCTTTCTTGATTCAACGAATTGCGAACCCAATGGCGGTTCCGACCATGGATGTTTATCTACCGTTGCCATCATGGATGGAACGGCACTTTATCGGAATCTTCCTTTTTATCTTGGGTGTCATCTGGGCAGGTACCGGTTTCTTTTTCCTCCAAAATCTGATCTTTACCGTGCTGGGGGATGGGCATGGCCCGTTGGTTTGGCCGCTGGGTATTTGGATCGCCGGGTTAGGCCTGGGCGAATTGGCCGGAATTCCAGCGGGTCGATTGTTTACAAGGGCTTCCGGACGTTCAAAAATCGGCATTTTGATTTTGGTTTTGTATTTCGGTTCCTATTTTTTGCTCTGTTGGCGTTAGTGCAAATAGGGACAAAGGGAAGAAAGAGAGGAGGGGGGTAATCTTGAAATCCGATAAAAAGTTTTAATAGCCTGTACGGCGCAATTACCCTCAGTCTAATAAAAAATCAGGGTCGACATCATGTTCCGACCCTTTTTTGTTTATTGCCAGTCCTTTACCTGGAGGGTTATTGCAATTGTTGAAACTTAGAACCTCGTTGCTTCGGGGGTCCGCCTTTTGCGGCAGGGATTTTCCAGTTAATGCCGAAAGAGGAAGTGTAAACAGATGGAGCCGTGCGGGACATCTTGAAGTTTTACTTTGTTCGGCGAGGTAAGGGGCTGAGGTGATGAAAGCGTGAAGTTCCATATCCTACGTAATTATAGCCATTGGCGGAACCGGCTTTGGCTAGTATTTTACTTGGCCGTGGTAGCGTTGGGCGGAACGGTCGGGGCCGAAGCGGAAAAGGACGGTATTGTTTTAGGCTATAACGTCGCGCCGGGCATGCTCTCCCAACTCGTCTTGCGGTCGAGAGAGGAAATTGTTCAAGAAGTAGGCGGGCAAAAGATCAAGCGGATCGAAGAGATCAAGTTGGCATATGCATTCGAAAAAAAGGAGAACGAAGATGATGTCTTTATTTCCCGGCTCGTTTCGATTCAATACCGGGAAGCGACACCTTTACAAGTTTTGGAGTATGATTCGGCCAATGGGGTTGTCAACGCTCCGGAGCTGGATTTCTACAAAAGGTTAGAAGGGCTCATTGCGGAGATTACCGTTACGCGGAACGTATTGCGTTTCTCCTGCGATTCATCCTCTTTTCCCAAGGATGAGGAAGCACATCCATTGTCTCTGCTGGATATGGACAGGCGGTTTTATATGGATTTCCAAAAACAAAGCTTTGCGCTGATGTGTCGGAATGCTTTTATAAATTACCCTGAGGGTCCCCTTCAAGTTGGTGCGGCTTGGCAGCAACCGGTTTATATCACTAGACGCAACGATAGTGTGTATAGCGACACGGGCACCTTTTTTCTTGATGCCATTATGGACGAGACGATTGTGGTTAAATATGTTGTGGACGGATGCTATATTTCTTTGGATTCGCCTGTAGAAGGCGAAATCACGGGAATAGTAGTGATCGACCGTGCCAGCGGTTTGCCATTGCAGGGTAAGATTAGTGCGCTTTTATCGGGTGAGGTTGAACGTCTGGGATTGGTTGTGCCTATTACGATGGATATTAATCTGGAATTTACAGCCCGTTTCTAACTTGGGTGTTGGTTTACTACTAGAGAGTTTAGGGCGGGATCTCATTCTGTAAGGGAGTGATCGATTGTTTCGCATGCGCTCAACCGTGATCAAGGTTTTACTCATGTGTCTGTTTTCTTTGGTGTTCGTTTTGTCAATCCAGGCCCATGAAGAAGAGGCGATTCTCCTCAAATTTACGCCGAAAGTCGGGGATGAATATAGCTCGGCAGCATTGTTGGTATTAAGGGCTGATTATACGGAGGATGGTAAGAAAGAAGAGTTCTATTCTACAGTGGGGGTAGGGTTTAATATAAGATTTATAGAGATCGATACCGATGGGATTGGCACAGGCGTATTATCTTACAATATGCTTAAAGTGTGTATGCCCGGCCCATTCTCCGGTACGATTTACTATGATTCAACAGATCCATTTATGCCTGTGCCCCGCGAGGCTAAGCTTCCGGCCATATTATTGGGTGAAGAGATGATGGTAAAAACCGATTCAAAATTTAACATCATTGAATATTGCGATTTTGAAGATTTTGTAGAACGGATATTACGGCGCTGGTATTCCCAGAGTGAGTACACTGTTGAAGAGCAGGCTTCGGAATTGTCGCCCGAGGATCTGGCGATAATGAAGCATCAAATAACTACAGTTTTGGCTGGGTTTAAAGAGAATTCCAACCCGATGAGCTATTATCCGGATCGACCGGTTAGAGTTGGTGACAGTTGGGTAACGAAATTACAAAAAGAGAATAATGGGCTGTTTATAGAGTTGGAGATTGTGTCTACCCTTACCGAGAGAACGAATGGGATCGCGGTAATTAAAGAAGAAGGTTCCGTTACGATGGATGGGCTTGCCCTACCGGGGGAAGCTGCGGATCACATTCAGTTAGAAACTGTGGAGTATTATGGAACAGTCAGGATTCGTGAAGACAACGGATTTCGGGTCACTCAAGAATCTAAACTGCGGGTGGCTTTTAAAACAGATGATGGTTCCTTGTATGTGAATTTAGAAATGGAGGCAACGGAGAAAAGTTTGGCGTGCGAAGCGGCGTGGTAAAGGAGGCGGAATCTTACGATGATGGACGTGATGAAATTTATCTCAGTTTAGCATAGTAGCCAGGGTAGTTTGATTGTTGTCGGCTTGAGAGCATCAGAAGAGGGGAAATAAGCGTCGCATAAAGAAAAAATCCGGGAAACCGGATTTTTTCTTCTTAATGGATAAAAATTCGGAAGGAAATGGGTGAAAAATAATCTCCCTTACCTTCTTGAATGTCCGCCCATCTTAATGTCTGGCGACAGATTGGGTTATTGTTTGTTAAATGTCACATACTCGCCACTATAATTGAATAATTCTTTATCCAAATCACTCGCTAGCATTGTTGAGGAATTTATTAAGTTACCGGTTAAACTAACGGAATCTGCGGAAACTCGAATATATATTGCTTTGCCTAATTCGCCAGTTGCGTAATTACCTACGATGTAATCCTCATAAATATCATTGTTCGCTTCTGTTAAAAATACTGTTCCGATTAATTCGTCGCATTGAACCGATCCGGTATAAAAAACGTAGTAGCCCCCAAAAGTGGGATCCTTTGTAATATCACCAATCATTGAGTTAATGGTAACAGTTACTTGCGGATTCAAACCTTCACTTACCCAGGTTCCTATAAAGTCATGGAGAACTGAAGGGTCGCCACCATCAACGCCACCACCTTTTCCGCTTTTGCTTCCACCACAACCGGAAAGCAGGAATGTGGAGATCACCAAGATAATCAATGAGCTAAATAAAACCCGGTTTTTCCTCAACATTAATATTACCTCCTTTACCAATGTTCGTATGTTCATTTTACAGAACCCCTCTAAACAAAATCTAAACAATAAAAATTACCCTCGAAAATGAGGGTAGTTCTTTTACCAATTCCCAGTATTGATGATTGTGGCTAAAATCCCAAGGAAGAAACAGGTGGATACTCTCGACGATGGAGGTAAAATCCGTAAAAGGGCAACCGGTCTTGCTTTTTCCTGTATAAGGAGGGGAGATTATTTATTTGCTTATTTGTTACGATTCTTTTCTCGCCACTCCTGCCCGTACGCGCGGAGATAATCTTCGGTCACCGGTCGGGAGTAGCCAGCAAGTAACCGCTGGTATTCTTCGTCAAATTGCTGATAATCATCGGGTGCGCGGCTTTTACGTAAGCGGTAACTCCATTCCACTCCGGTGGTCAGCGCTGTCCAGGAGAGGTTGGCTGAGCTGATGAAGACTTCACTATCGTTTGGTCGATCAAAAAAGTAGGCTTTAGGGTGAAAGGAACGGTCGGTTTCGCTGTACACCCGGAGTTCAAGGGTGGGGCCGACCTTTTCGCGCAGGTATTCGAGGGCGTAAGGCTCGGTGTTGTAAAGATAGGTGCCGGTGAGAATGGTGACCGGTACTCCTCGTTCGGCGGCTTCGCGCAAGGGTTTGGCGATGAGCCGGGCACCGGATTCGGTGATGAAGGCAACGAGAAAGCGGATCCGGAGTGCTTCCGCAATGGAGGCGCGGAGGTATTTATAAAGGGGGTCCCCGGGACCCCTGATCGAGTTATGAACCCGGTAAAGATCCACGTCCGTGCTCACCTTTGCTCGGCCTCCCCGCTCATATTCTTACCATAAATTCCACAGGTTACCACTTAACACCTCCCTGCAATTCCTGACTTGCTCAAGCCGCTGCATGCCTTTTTCAAAGACAAAAGGAAGCCCCCGAGTCGTATCGTTGGCGTATAAAACGGGTGCTGTTCCTTGCCCCGCCCTTATGGCCTTTTCAAAAAAGCAGTTCCACTTGCCAATGGACTTTGTGCTCATTGTCCAGCCGTGCTCCTACGGAAAAACTCCTGGGGTAGAGGCCAAACAACAGAAGATCCGTGCCGATGCTGGCTTCATAGGCAAGCTGGGGGTTATAGGCGGAGAGGGGGGAAGTGATGGCTGCCCCGGCGGTTAAATAGGGTCTTGCTAAGAACGGAAAGAATGGAAAATGCCTTTCGCCCCACGGGAAGACTTTAACTTCGGGGCGGATTCCGATCCAGAGTGTGTCGTCGGGGGGGATGTACTTTTCGCCGCGGCGCAGCCCAATTAGGTCCAAGGACAGTCCGGTAACGGCCCAAGGAAGATCTAATATAGACTGTTTGACCAGCGAAGCCCGCCAGGCGCGGTCTCCCTGGGAGACATAGACCGCTTCAAAAGTATGCTGCTGCCATTCGGGGGTGTTGAGGGCAAAACCATAGGTGGGTTTTTCCCGGCTAGGGCTCTGCCGGATAAAAAAGCCGGCGCGGCCTCTTCTTTTTGTTCCCCAATCAATAAAGACTTCATGCCCGCCATTGTCAGCGTCAAAGCCATAACGGTAACCAACTCCAAACAAGCCAAGGGAGCCGTTGGTCAACTTGATTTCGAATCGGGTAAAATCGTGGTCATGGTCATAGGACAACCCTGGTTTTAGGGTAAAGCGTTTCGGCACTTGGGCCGCGGTTAGTTCTGCTTCTTTCAGGATCTGCTGTAGTTCGGCGCGACCATACCCGGATTGTTGATAAGGGATAAATTCAAAAGTCGGGTCATGGGCTAAAATCGCCGCTTTGATCTGCGCCATGGCTTCATTCCCTTCGCGATAGCCCTGTTCAACAAAGTAAGCAACTCGGTGAAAATCGATGAAAGTATCAAAATCCATCTCCAGTTCAATAAGGACATCGGCGGGGGTCACGTTTTCTCCGACATAACCTTCGACCATGGTAAAAACGGACCGAATTAAGTTCGCGCCCAGATCATCGTAATTGGCTTCGGTGAGATTTGATTTTAAATAAACGGCAATGATCATCTCGGCGCCTAAATCCGCCGCCACGTTGGCGGCGACCTGATTTTTCAATCCCCCATCCACATAGTATTGGCCTTCAATTAAAACCGGGGGGAAAGCGCCCGGGATTGACATGCTGGCTTGAATACCGGTACTGACCTTACCCTGGTTAAAAGCCCGGACCTCGCCGGTCTTGAGATTAACGGCCACCGGATAACAGGGGATATCTAAAAGGTCATAGGTCTTACTGCTAAGTAGTGTGTCGAGGTATTGCTGTAACCCCTTGGTTTCAATATAGCCACCGCCCGGGGGGAAGGGGATATCAAGTAAGGAGGCCGGATCGAAACTCGTAAAGATCTCGATGATATTATCCACGGAGTAACCGGCAGCATAGAGGCCGGCAATGATACTTCCCATACTGGTACCAACCAGTAGATCAATGGGTACACCGTTTTCTTCCAGGGACTTCAGCAATCCAATGTGGCTTAAACCCCAGGCTGATCCACCGCCTAACACGAGGGCAACCGCTGGCTTTGATACCACGGAAGCGGTGGCGCGGGTCGGGAAAACACAGGATAAAGTAAAAAAGACCAGGAGAACCAGGGTCGGAACGCGGGGGTTAGGCTTGGTCATGTTCCCGATCTTGAACTGTTTATTATGGGCCAATGAGAACAACTCCCTTTAGAATACAGTAATTAATACGAGGCTAAGAACATCCCTTGAACTGGCTTTTGCTTTATTTCTCTACTTTACCGTTTAAATCCTCTTGCCGGTAAGGGGTTGGGTCTTTAAATGTTTGTCAAGGGAGATCTTTCAATGATGTAGAAAATGTATTACTAATAAAAAAACATGAGGGAGATGCCACGGAAAGTAGCAAAACAAACATCGGGGAAACTTATCGTTGCTTGTTAGGAGACAACGCTCGGGTATAATGTGATGAGCAACAGATGAGGAGGGGAAAAATGGATTTTTCAGAGAAGCTGAGAGCGATGCGGAAAAAGTTTCATCTCTCCCAAGAACAGCTTGCCGAGAAACTAAATGTTTCCAGACAAGCAATTACCAAATGGGAGACGGGTAGTGGGATGCCAGATATTGAGAATGTGGTTGCGCTTGCCGGCCTTTTCCAGATCACCGTGGATGAACTGCTCTGTGTGGACAAAAGCCTGCCGCAAACTACCGAGTTTATGTATGAAAGCGTAACGGAGTATGACATTGACTATGTTAAGCATTATGACATTCATGCCTGTTGGGCCAAGGAGATCCGGGTTACGAGCACGGACAGGGAGAAGATCCTTGTCCGGCTGGCTTCGAATAAAATCAGCTCGCTGGAGACTGATTTTAAAGTGAAGATTGACGACCTTAAAAAGCGGCTCGATGTGGATATCCAGCAAAACAAAGCGGTCACTAGAGCCCAGGCCAAAGAGGATTTGCATTTGTTGATTCGGATACCGGCAAAGTACATGGGCGATGTGGAACTGGCTGCTTTCACCGATGCCCTATACCTCGAACAGCTGACCGTCGGTATCTTTGAGTTTGACGGCAAGGCTAGAACGGTCTTGGTCGATGATGTCCGCGGCCGTCTCGAATTGAATTGCTCATCAGACATGAATATTGTCTGCCGCAGTTTACCCGGGCAAATCGAAATCAACCAGATAGCCGCCGCTTCCACTCTGCACATTCCGGAAGGCAGTTCCTATTTGGTGAAGACGAAGGGTTTTGGCAACCGGATCCTGTATACCGTCAACCACCAGCCCATACTGGACCGCCCGGGTAACGAAGGGGAGAACCTAATTACTTTAAAGGGCATTAACAGTGAACTACTGATCAACGAATACGGACAGGAGGAAGAAGGATGAATAGTTATAAATACAAACCAGTACGGTATTTTGTTTATGTTTATTTATTTACCTGGATCTTTTGGTTTAGCGCTGCCTTCGTTAGCCGACAAGAAGCGGGGCAAGGCCTCGGATTGCTCTTGATGATTTTGGGCTTGTTTGTTCCCGCTACGGTCTCCCTGTTGATGGTGATGAGGTCGGGTAATCCAGCACTAAAGAAGGATTATAAGGATAAATTGAGCGGTTTTTACCGGCTTAATCTGACCAATGTCTTCCTGGCTATCCTGCTCTTTGGGGCGGTTATTGTCGTTTCGATTTTGGTTTCGTTGTTGTTCGGAGAGAGTGCGGAGCAGTTTTCCTTCGTCGATGGCTTTTCTTTTTCGGTCATGGGCATGCCGACCCTTTTAACCCTAATTCTGGCTGCTTTAGTGGAGGAACTGGGCTGGCGAGGGTACGCCGAGGACTCTATTGCGTTCTATCACAACTGGTTTACCGAATCCATCATTTTTGGGTTTGTCTGGTCCTTATGGCATTTGCCATTGTTTTTTATCCCTGGTACATACCAAAATAATATTATGCAGATGAACATCTGGTTTATGGTGAATTTCTTCGTCAGTACTTTTCCTTTGAGTTTCTTTATGACCTGGGTATATGTGAAGAGCCGCCGGAGTATCTTTGCTTGCATGATCGTCCACTTTGTCGTCAATTTTCTCCAGGAACAAATTGCCCTGACCCAGGTGACCAAATGCCTTGAGACAGGAGTGTTCACCGTTTTTATGGTCTTTATCATTCTTGCCAATAAAGAGCTGTACTTTAGCAAACGGCATGTCGGACGGATCTTGGAAGTGGACTACAATTAATCTTCTCTGGAGTAATACATCGGTTTGCAGACAATAAGAAAGGGGGTGGCGATCCGCCACCTTTTATTATTCTTCAATTAGCTTTACGGGTATCTTCAAATGATTCCCCTATTTGCTTCTCAGTGCCCTCTTTCCGCACGCGGTATAAAGAAGCTCCCTATAAGAAGAAACGGTCGGGTCGGTTTTACTATTCGCGACATTATCACCAATTCCTTCCAAAGGGTCTTTCCCGGAGTTTTCCTTTTTAAGTTGTAACAGTTTACCGTTTTGGACTGTCCTTTTTGAAGGATCCTTTTTTCCTGTAGGAGCTGGTGGGACCTAAAAGGTCTCTCTGTTCGGAGGAACGAAAGAACGGAATGGGTTTAACAAGACATTATCATCGAACAACGATTTAACACCGTGGTTAGTGTAAAATTACTGTAGATTTTATGGAGGAGATATCTTTACAAAAAGAGAAGAGGAACCTCACATTCGGCAAGAATGAATACCCCCCGAAGGAGGTCGAGGTTCCTCATGGATTTAGTTCGTT
>Ga0209537_1004697_pt1 | contig 11412 bp, 8 predicted proteins | sample BioPla4DNA1_FD_187698 | JGI IMG/M metagenome (GOLD analysis project Ga0209537, IMG submission 187698) | Biogas fermentation microbial communities from Germany - Plant 4 DNA1 (SPAdes) (version 2) | ecosystem: Engineered > Bioreactor > Anaerobic > Digestate | place: Bielefeld, North...
AGATGAGATTTCCCATAGCATAAGCTAGTAAGACCCCTTGAAGAACACAAGGTTGATAGGTTAGAGGTGTAAGTGTGGTAACATATTTAGCTGACTAATACTAATAGGTCGAGGGCTTGACCAAATTTAATGAAACAAAGGAAACTCAGTTAATGCTGAGCAAATTCGATTGGCAAAATCAAGATTTTGAATCTCATTCGTGTGCAATTTTCAGAGAACAAGTTTCTTTGTAAAATAATATTCCGCGGTAGCTCAATGGTGGAGCACTCGGCTGTTAACCGATAGGTTGGAGGTTCGAGCCCTCTCCGCGGAGCCATTTTTTTATAAGAGTTTTATAAGAATAGATTAATTTATCTATTGTTATAAGACTCTTTTTATTTTGTTTAAAATCAGTTTTTACATTAAGTTTATATTAATTTGTAAATACTTTGTAATGTTTTGTAGGAAATAAAATTATATAATAAAAATATGAAGAATATGTTAGAAAGAAAGTATGATGGCTATGAAAAAGGGGACATTCAAAATTATTTTAATTATTTTAATTATATTTTTAATAGTAGATATAGGTTTAATTATAAAAATAGGTGGTTTTAATGATATAGAAGATAAGATTACCAATATTAATTCTTCTCTATCAAATAAGGACAAGCAGCACAAAGATTTAAATAACAATAAAGCAAAAGATAATGAAGAAAAAGCAAAAGAAGAAAAAGCAAAAGAAGAAATAAAAGGGGAAAAGGATAGGAATCTTAATAATTATATAGATGATGCTTCAAAAGTATTGCCCGAAACTCTTTATCAATGGAATTTTTACCGTGAAGATAGTAAAAAGATAGCTTATTTAACTTTTGATGATGGGCCCTCTAAGGAATCTACAAGCAAGATATTAGATATTTTAGCTGCTAATAATATTAAGGCAACATTTTTTGTTTTAGGAAGTTCAATACAGAAAAATGAAAAAGCTGAGCAGCTATTAAAAAGAATGTATAATGAGGGGCACACAATAGCTAACCATGGCTATTCACATAATTATAATATTTTATATCCTAATGGGACAATAGATGTACAAGCTGTTATAAATGATATGAATAAAAATATTAATTTATTAAAGGATATTTTAGGGGAAAGTTTTTACACTAGAATAATAAGATTACCTGGAGGATATTCTAGCTGGAAAGGTAGAAAAGAATTAGATAAAAAATTAAAGGAGTTAGGATTATATCAAATGGATTGGAATGCCTTAAACGGAGATGCGGATGGTAAGAGTTATGGAAAAGAGCAGCTTATGAATAATTTAATTAATACAGTTGGAGATAAGGATACTATTTTTGTTCTTATGCATGATACTGATGAGAAAAAAGATACTGCTGAAGGGCTTCAAGAATATATAAACTTTCTAGTATCAAAGGGGTTTGAATTTAGAACTTTGAAATAGGGAATATTAAGAGAAATTAAGATATAATTAGCTAAATAAGGCTTTTTTATATCTTAATTTATTTTGCTATAATAATAAATTATATGAAAATTTTTAAGGAGAGAATATGAGCAAGATATTGTTAGTTGAAGATGAAGAGAATATTAGAGGATTTCTAAAGATAAATTTAAAAAGAAATAATTTTAATGTTATAGAGGCAGCTAGTGGAGAAGAGGGGCTAAACCTTGCAAGAAAAGAAAAGCCTGATATAGTGGTGCTAGATGTAATGCTTCCAGGAATTGATGGATTTAAGGTGTGTCAACTTCTTAGAGAAGAAAATAAGAATGTTGGAATAATCATGCTTACAGCTAAGGGGCAGGATCTTGATAAGATAATGGGATTAGAATATGGTGCAGATGATTATATAGTTAAGCCTTTTAACCCTCTAGAAGTTGTTCTTAGAGTAAAGGCAATACTAAGAAGATTAAAGGAGAAAAATGATACTATTATAAAAATCGATAAATATAAACTAGACATCTATTCTAAGAAGTTTTTTAAGGATGGTAAAGAAATCTGTTTAACACCAAAGGAATATTTAATAGTAAAAACTTTTATGGAAAACCCTAATAGGGCTTTTAGTAGAGATGAATTATTAGATTCAGCCTGGGGAAAGGATTATTTTGGAGATAGTAAAATTATTGATGTAAATATAAGAAGAATAAGAGCAAAGATTGAAGATAATCCTTCAGAACCAAAATATATAGAAACAATATGGGGAATGGGATATAGATGGAAGCAATAAGTAAGAAAAGCATTAAAGGGCAGGTAGTTAGAATAATTTTAGTAACAATTTCTTTAATAATAGTAATACTAAATATTTTACTGATGATATTTTTAAGAAAATATTATTATGACAATACTGAAGATTTATTAAGAAGTAGGATTAATGTTTCTTTAAGCTTATATGAGAAATATTTTCATAAAAACAATTTAAATGAAATAATCAATGATGATATAGATATATTTTGGAAGGATAATAATGTTCAGGTAGAGATATTTGATAAAAATAAAGAGCTTTTAATGGATTCAATTGGCGTAAAAGATGAAGCCTTCATAAAAGAAGAAGATGTAATGAGAGCTGCTAAAGGTGAAACTTCAAGATGGATTGGTAATGTTAATTACACAAAAAGTAAGGTTATGGCTGTTTCCTCTCCAATTATTATAAGAGGGGAGATAATTGGAATAATTAGATTAATAACCTCCCTTGATGATGTAAATAGAATAATTACTAATGTTATTTTAAGATTTTCATTAGTATCTATAATTGCTTTTGTAATAGGAATATTTCTTAGTATATTGTTGGCAGATAAAATTATAAAACCTATAAAGTACCTAACAGAAGTAGCAAAAGAAATGGGGAGTGGTAATCTTAAAATAAGAAGCACTATAAAAAGCAAAAATGAAATAGGACAGTTATCTAATACCCTTAATTTTATGGCAGGAGAAGTAGAGAGCAGGGAACAGCTTAAAAATGAGTTTATTTCATCTGTATCCCATGAACTGAGAACTCCCTTAACAGCTATAAAAGGATGGAGTATAACATTAAGGGATGATGAAACTGATAAAGAAACATTAGAGCTTGGATTAAATATCATAGAAAAAGAAGCAGATAGGTTAACAGGAATGGTTGAAGAACTCCTTAACTTTTCAAATCTATTAAACGAAAATATGAAATTAAATATAGAATCTACATCTATTTCGAAACTACTTAATGAAGTAAAAGCTATAATGGAGAGAAGGGCTTTAAGTGAAAAAATAAACTTTATAGTTAATAATAAAACAGAAAAAACTATAGATGTTGATATTAATAGAATAAAGCAGGTCTTTATTAATTTATTAGATAATGCTTTTAACTTTACTGAAGAAAATGGGGAAGTTAGAGTAGATGTATATGAAGAAGGGGAAAGTATTATCTTCTTAATAAAGGATAATGGATGTGGAATAAAAAAAGAAGATCTTCCTAGAGTGAAAGAAAAGTTTTTTAAAGGAAGGAATTCAAAATCTAAAAATGGTATAGGATTATCAATTTGTGATGAAATTATTAAGCTTCATAAGGGAGAGTTAAAAATAATTAGCCAGGAAGGAATGGGAACGGAAGTTTTTGTAATACTGAATAAGACTAAGGAGGATATAAAATGAAAAAGATTATAGCATTCCTTCTTATAGGGTTATTTACATTAAACTTTGGATGTAGTAAAGTAGATTCAAAGGAAATTCAATCCATAAATGCCCCTTCAAATGATAATCTAATTATAAAAGGTAATTGGGAAATAACTGATGTTAAAATTATTGATGAGAATATAGAAAATATATCTAAAATACTAGAACTAAAAAATAAAACTATCAATATTTCCAATAATGGCATTAATATAGTAAATAAAAATTACAAAGAAACTGCTTTTAAACTCAAAGTAGTAAAACCATCATATAATCTTTCCTACGAATTTAAATTAAAACTTAGTGATATAATCAAAGATAAAGAAAAAATTGAAGTAATATCTATAATATTTCAAAATAATATAATAGGTGAATTTATTATTGATAATGATGAAAAGGGATATTTATATTACCAAGGTGTATTATTTAATTTAAATAAAATAGAAATTGAAGCTCTTGAAACTAAAGCTAATGCTGGAGATACTGAAGAAGCAAGTAAGGAAGAAATTATTGAACCTGAATTAATTTTAGAAGACTATAACAGCCCTGTTGGGGTAATGCTTGCTATAAAGAAGAATAGGGAATTAAAGAATGATGGTAAGTACGGAAATGAAAGTTATAGAACCTTGTGGATATCTATGTATAATGGAAATATTCAGCCGGTTTTAGAAAAGGACAATATAGTATTTCCAAGAATGAATGGAATTTGGGAAATAAAGAGTAATACCTTATATGAAAATGGACTACATTATGAATATTTTAATGCAAGGAAAATAGATAGTGGTTCTTATGGAATAGAGGAGGCATATAGTCCAGAAATCAGTATATATAAAAATATAACTTTTATCTCTAATGATTATATATCAATGGAAGTTTATGAAGGTGATGATTTCCAAAACAAATTCCATAGATACCAAACAATCCCTATAGATAATATTAACTCTAATGAGGGATTAAAGATTGGAGATATATACTCAGACTTAGAAGTAAATCAATATGAAATTGATTTAGAGTCAGCTTTGATGGAAGCTTCAAAAGATAAAATAGAAGAGGATTATAAAATTGATTATAGCAATTTTAAGTTAGACAGGGTTAAGGGAAAGTGGATATTGGTTGGAAATATAAATTTACTAGATTCAGATATTTTTGATTATCGAATTAATATAAGCCCATTAAATAGAATATTGAATTATGATACTTTATTAATATCTTGGAAGGAGCTTAAGGCGCAAAATCCTTTCATTAAAGATGCATTTACTTCCCCCAACGGAAGAATTGCAATAGTTCAATTAGAGGATTCCCTTTTAATTTATGAAATTAAGGATAGGGATATAAATCCAATACCTCTTTTAACAATAGATATAGAAGAAAATGAAGAAATAATAATGGCTGAATGGGCAAATGGAGATTATGTAAAGCGTTGGGAAAATGCTTTAAAAAACTTAAGGTAGGGAGGAAAATTTATGCTATCAAAGGATATATTATCTAGTGTTTTAGCTAGATGTTTAATAACAGGTGGAGATTTTGCAGAAATATTTGAAGAAGATACTTTAAATACTTCAATAAGCTTATTAAATGGAGTTGTAGAAAATACAATATCAGGAAGGATCCACGGTATTGGAATTAGAATATTTAAGGGATTTAAGAGTGTATATGCATACACTAATAATACTAGTTTACAATCCTTATTAGATACTGCAGAAAAAGCAGCCTTAGCCCTTGGAGATTTAAAAGAAGATATAAGCATTGTTTTAAATGACAAAATTTCTTATAATAATCATCCCGTTATATATGTTCCTTCATCTATTTCAACTAACAAAAAAATAGAAGTAATGAAAAAGGGATATAAGGCAGCTAAGGAATATAGTAATGATATAAAACAAGTATCTGTAAGCTACTTAGATAAAGAGCAAAATGTTTTAATTGCAAATACAGAGGGACTTTTAGCAGAAGACAAAAGAGTTAGAACAAGATTAGCTATAAGCTCAGTAGCTTCAGCTAATGGTGAAAATCAAACAGGTTTTGAGGGGCCAGGAGCTCATAAGGGTTTTGAATTATTTGAAACTATTGATCCTGAATATTATGGAAGAGAAGCTTCAAGGGTTGCCCATACAATGCTTCATGCAAAGCCTTGCCCAGCAGGAAAGATGACAGTAGCAATTGATAATGGATTTGGAGGAGTAATATTCCACGAGGCTTGTGGACACTCCTTAGAAGCAACTTCTGTAGCAAAGGGAAATTCTGTGTTTACAAATATGCTAGGAAAGCAGATAGCATCTACTAAAGTAACAGCTATTGATGATGGAACTATACCAAATGCTTGGGGGTCATTAAACATAGATGATGAAGGAAATAAAACAAGAAAAAATGTCTTAATAAAGGATGGAATATTACAAGGATATTTAATTGATAAGTTAAACGGAAGAAGAATGGGAATGGAAGCTACAGGAAGTTCAAGAAGACAAAGCTATAAGTTTGCACCTACTTCAAGAATGACTAACACTTATATTGCTGCAGGAAATGATAAAGAAGAAGATATTATTAAATCAATAGACAATGGATTATATGCAAAGAAAATGGGTGGAGGATCAGTAAATCCAGTAACAGGAGAATTTAACTTTGCAGTTTCTGAAGGATATATTGTTAAAAATGGAGTTATCCAAGAACCAGTTAGGGGAGCCAGCTTAATTGGAAAAGGAAGCGAAGTATTAATGAATATAGATATGGTAGGTACCAATTTAGCACAAGGACAAGGAATGTGCGGCTCTGTATCTGGAAGTATTCCAACAAATGTAGGCCAGCCTATGATAAGGGTAAAAGAAATTACAGTAGGTGGAAGATAGGAGGGATTTAAATGGAAACAAAAGTTTTTATAGATAAATTATTTGAAAAGGCAAAGGAAGCTGGCTTTGAAGAATATGAAGTTTATTATGTTGATAAGGAAAGCTTAAGCATTAATATTTATAAAGAAGAAGTAGAAAAGTACAATTTAACAACCTCCTATGGCTTATCCTTTAGAGGAAAGGTTAATGGAAAAATAGGATATTCCTATACAGAAATCCTAGATGAAGATGCAATAGATATGTTGGTTAAAAACTCCATGGAAAGTGCCTTAGCTATTGAAAATAATGATCTTCAGTTTATCTATGAAGGAGATAAGGAATATGCTGAAGTTAATACTTATCATAAGGCCTTAGAAGATATTGATCCAAATAAGTTAATAGATTTAGCCTTAACCATGGAAAAGGAAGCTAAAGAACTTGATGAAAGAGTTGTTAGTTTTCAAGGCTGTGGTATAGGCTACTCCAATTCTAAGTATGGAATAGTAAATTCCAAGGGACTTAACCTTGAAAATAAGGCTAATCTATTAAGTGCTTATGTTGTACCAATAATAAAGGTTGGAGAAAATATGCTAGATGGAATGGGCTATACAGTGGCAAAGTCAGTTGATGAGGTCAATCCTAAAAAGCTGGCAGAAGACGGCGTAAAAGAAGCTATATCAAAAATTGGAGGAAAATCAATACCTTCAGGTAAATATAAAATTGTTATAAATAATGAAGCTATGGTTTCTCTTTTATCAACTTTCTGTGGAGTGTTTAGCGGAGATGCAGCTCAAAAGGGGTTAAGCTTATTAAAAGATAAAGAAGGAGAAATAATAGCAAGCAATAAAGTTACTATTTTAGATGATCCACATCTTGAAAATGGCTTGGCATCAGTACCTTTTGACGATGAGGGAGTTGCAACTAAGAAGAAGGAAATAATAAAAGAGGGTAAACTAATAACTTTATTACACAACTTAAAAACAGCTAATAAGGGCAAAACAAAAACAACAGGAAATGGATTTAAATCTTCCTATGCATCTTCAGTAGGAGTATCCCCAACTAACTTCTATTTAAAAGAAGGAAGCAAAACTTTTAAAGAGTTATTAGAAGAAGTAGGAGAGGGAGTTATAATAACTGAATTTGCAGGTCTTCATTCAGGAGCCAACTCAATAACAGGAGATTTTTCTTTAGCTGCTAAAGGCTTCTATATAAAAGGTGGCAAAAAGGATTTCCCAGTAGAACAAATAACAGTAGCAGGAAACTTCTTTGATCTATTAAAAAATATTGAAGAAGTGGGAAATGACCTAAAGTTCCCAATGAGTAGCGTAGGAAGCCCGGCAGTAATAGTTAAAGAATTATCTGTTGCAGGAAAGTAGAATCAGTTTTCAAGTTTCAGGATAATTTAGTGTGGAGCTTATTTTAGTGTGGAGGGGATATTTAGTGTGGAGTGTGGAGGACTGAGTGTGGAGTTTGGAGTGTGGAGGAGTGAGTTGAGTTTTCAGTTTTCAGGTTTCAGATTTCAGTTGAGGTAGCTTTTCATTAATAATGAAAAGCGAAGAGCCTACTTAGCAAATTGCTAAGTAGGCTCTTAGTTTATATTTTCAGCTACCTGAAAAGCTTCCTTAATTGTACATTTTGAATTATGAATTGCCAAGTCCTACTTGGTACCTTTGCTTCTAATCATCTTATCGGACATTTCAACCATATTTTTATATAGTTCTTTTTCGTCTTCTGTAAGGTTTTCTCCTACAACAGTAAGATCTGTAAGAACGGCGAAGGATTTATTTGTATTAAGAAGATTTCTTCCTAAGGCTGTATTTATATATTTTTCATTGTCTATGCCCATTAAGTATAAGATTGTAGGCATAATGTCTACTTGTCCACCAATTGTATCAAAGATTTTGCCTTTGTCCATTCCTTTAGACCAAATAATAAAAGGTACTGTATGGTGGCCGTTATCTAAATACCAGTCTTCTGGATTTTCTAGGGTTTCTATGGCACTATTGTAGTATTTGTGAACGCCAGTATGGTCTCCTTCAATCACAATTACAGTGTTATCAAGTAATCCCTCTTTATCTAATTGTGATAGGAAGTTTCCTATTTGTCTATCTGTATAATTTATGCTTTGGAAGTATCCTCCTAGGATATTTTCATCTAAAGTTTCATCTATTTCTAAGGCTCTTTTTTCTTCTGGTAAATCAAAAGGCCCATGACTAGTTAGGGTTACAGTAAAAGCATAAAAAGGATTTTTTAAATCTTTAAGCATTGGAACAACTTGCCTGAAGTAGCTTTCATCTGATAATCCAAGTCCAATTTCCTCGTCTATTTCAAAAGAGTAGTAATCAATAAAAGTATCAAAACCTATTCCTCTTAAACCAGAAGCATAATTCCAAAAGGATCCCTTATCTGGATGTATTGCTGCTGTATCATAGCCTTCTTCTTCTAGTAAGTTTGGAAGAGAGTTATAGGCTGCACCTGGGTATCTAAAGAAAGTACTTCCTCTTCTTAATGGATACATGGAAGTATTTATCATAAGGTCTGCATCGGAGCTTGTCCCTTCATTTACCTGTTCATATATATTAGGAAAGTATAAGCCTTCCTTAATTAGATTATTCATAACAGGAGTAATTTCTTGTCCATTAACCTTTTTATTAATTAAAAAGCTTTCTAAAGATTCAACTTGTATAACAATAAGGTTTTTTCCCTTAAACATAGCTGCATATTCATTATTTTCTAGCTTTTCTTTTTCATTAAAGAATTGACTAATTTGACTTTTATCTTCATCTGTTAATTTATAAGGTTTTGAATCCTTATAAGTGTTAATAATATCAAATATATGATATCCTACTGATGAAAAATATCTAGCAGTATCAGTTGGATCATAATTTGAAAATAGATATCCATTTTTTACATCCTCATTATTAAATACATAAATATTAATTGGAACATATTGTATGTAAAAAACACTTAGTATAAATATTACTGCAAAGGAAATAGGAGCTCTTCTTTTTACTTTTTTATAAGAATTTCTTGTAAGGAATACAAAGACTCCTAGTAAAATAAAATCAATAAATAGTAAAAAATCTTTATTGCTAAACATAGAGGATATTGTGCCCCCCATGTTATCTAAGTTTGCTGTCTGTGTTAGCAGTAATATGGAAGGAAGTGTTTGAAAACCCCTAAAATAAGCTAAGTCCAAAAGTACTAATGCTGTAATAAAGGCATCTATAAAGAATAAATATATAATTCGTCCCTTCCCCTTAAATAATAATGAAAAGCTAAGAAATACAAGTATAAAAGAAAGGTAATAACCTATAAAAGGTTTTACCCTATTAAAGCCTAATAACAAATTTAAAGAGTAGGGATCTTTATTTGATATAAAACCTTGAAAGATTATGGTTTTGAAAAATATACCCAGTAAAGGAATTAAAAATAATATAGTCTTTATTAAACTATCATATGTAAATATATTTTTTTGGTAGTTTTTTAACCTGCTATAAACCTTGTTCATTCTTTCACCCCAGTTAATACGTTAAATAATTTATCTTAATTACAGGTCTTAATTATAATATAGTAGGTTATATAAATCAATTTTCAAAATATAAATTAATTCTTAAGATTAGAAGCTTTTTCTATATGATATAATATTTATATATTTTCAAGAATTATGGAGGATAAATTATGCTTCAATATGATTTAATTATAGTTGGAGGCGGGGCTTCAGGCCTTTCAGCAGGAGTTTCAGCTTTAAGAAGTGGTATAAAGAATGTATTAATTTTAGATAGAAATAAGGAATTGGGCGGTAATTTAAATATCTTTATTCATAACAGTTTTGGAAAGTATTTTTTAGGAAAGGAAGTAACTGGACCGGAATTATCAAGTGAATTAATAAGTGAATATAGAGTCCTAAAAGGAAATTATAAGCTAAACACAGAGGTTTTAGAAATAAGTAAAAATAAGGTTGTAACTTATGTAAACCCAGAAGAGGGAATACAGGAAATAAAAGCTAAGTCAATAATTCTTGCCTCAGGATGTAGGGAAAAATTTGCAGGTAATATTAACATTCCTATTCATAGATATACAGGAATATTTAGTCTGCTTTCAGCTCATAAGCTTGTTAACCTTCAAGGATATCTGCCGGGAAAGAAAGTTATAGTAGTTGGAAATAATAAGTGGTCTTTAATATTAGCAAGAAGATTAGAAATTGAAGGAGCAGAAATTCAAGCCTTTATAGATACCTCTAAAGATGGCTTAGAAGAATATTTGAACATAATAGAAGGTTTTAATATAGATATAATAAAAAATCATAGAGTTATTGACCTTTATGGAAATGAAAGAATAGAAAGTGTTGATATTAAAAATTTAGAAGATAATACTGTGAGAAATATAAAATGTGATTCACTAGTTTTAAAAATAGGATATAATCCAGAAACCTCCTTTATAAGAAAAGTTAATATGGCTTTAGATGATAAAGGTCATCCAATTGTAAATGAAAACTTTAAAACCTCAGAAAAAGGAGTTTTTGCCACAGGTACTTTAGTATTAGGAGAAGAAAGTATATTTAATAGTGGAGAAAATGGATATCTAGTAGGAGAAAATGCTGCAAAATATATTAAGAAATACATCTATTAGCAGTTTTCGGTTTTCAGTTTGGGAAGAAGTTCTATAAGAGTTTTAAGCATAAAATAAAACCTCTGTTTTAAAGAGGTTTTATTTCATTATTTAGTTTTGCTTTCAAAGCAGATAGCATTTTTTCGTAAATTAAGTGATTTCCCAGCCTATTTAAATGTACTCCATCAATAAAAATATCACCATAATATTCATTGGAGCTAGTTAGTGTAAAAAAATCTAGGTAAGTTATATTAAATTCCTTACATAAGTCCATTAAATTTAAACGTAATTTTTTTAGGTTTTCAAGAACATAGTCAAAATTTTCAGATCTTATAAAGCTTAAATTAT
>Ga0209537_1004698_pt1 | contig 11408 bp, 7 predicted proteins | sample BioPla4DNA1_FD_187698 | JGI IMG/M metagenome (GOLD analysis project Ga0209537, IMG submission 187698) | Biogas fermentation microbial communities from Germany - Plant 4 DNA1 (SPAdes) (version 2) | ecosystem: Engineered > Bioreactor > Anaerobic > Digestate | place: Bielefeld, North...
TATATAAAAGCAATCAAGTAATAAAGATACTTCCAGTTAAGAATGGGCAAAAAGAAAAAGTGTCTGTATTGGTAAAGAAGGATTGCGCTATTACTTTAACTGATGAAGAAATTAAAAATGTAAAAACTAGGTATATTTTACCAGATGAATTGGAGGCTCCCATTGAGAAAGGACAATGGATTGGTAGTTTGCAAATTTATTTAAATGATCAATTATTAGAAGAAATTCCACTTATAACTAAAGAATCTGTTAAAAAAAGAAATATTTGGGATTTTTTTCGCAACATAATTAATTTATGGAGGGATTAGACACGTTGCGATTACAGAAGTATATGGCATATTGTGGTGTAGGATCTAGACGCAAATGTGAAGAGTTAATTAAACAGGGATGTGTAACAGTAAATGGTATAAAAGTTACTGAAATGGGATTGCTGATCGATCCTGATAAAGATAAGGTTGTTCTTAATGGTAAGCAAGTTCTTAAGATGGAAAAAGAAAAGCATTACATAATATTCTATAAACCTCAGGGCATAATTACTTCTGTAAAGGATCCGTATGGAAGGAAAACAGTTATGGATTATATGAATTGGCAAGGAAGCAGAATATATCCAGTAGGGAGATTGGATTATGATACCGAAGGTCTTCTGTTACTAACTAATGATGGAGATTTAGCTTTAAAAATGACACATCCAAAGTATGAAGTGGAAAAGGAATACTATTGCATTGTTAAGGGTGTTCCAAATGAAAGAAAAATTGAGAAGCTTAAAAGTGGCATAAATATAGGCAATTTTATTACTGCTCCTGCTAAGGTTGCCCTTTTGGAAAAACAAAGAGAACTATCCATTCTACGTTTAACAATTCATGAAGGAAAAAATCGTCAAGTGCGTAGAATGTTTCAAGCTATTGGCCATCCAATTTTATACCTGAGAAGAGAACGCATTGGAAATTTAACACTGGATGGATTAAAGATAGGTGAGTGGAGAAACCTAACAAAAAAAGAAATCTACAACTTAAAAAAGCATATAAGGGAGGTTAATAATGATACAATATAGAAAAATGCAATTGGATGATTTAGATTTTATATACAAAGATCCTGAGTTGCGCCCCCTAGTCACATCATATGCTAAAACCGCAAGATTTGCTGTTTTAGTTGAATGTGACAATAGTATATTTGGAGGAGTAACCGGATTTACTGTAAAAAACGCAGCATTTATACAGGTTTTAATAATAAAGGAAAAAGAAAAAAAACAACAAAAAATATATAAAGATGGCTTAATAAGATCCTTAATACATATTTTAGAAAGAGATGGTATTGAAATTATATTTGTAGATTTAGATAAAGAGGATAATGCTTATTATAAAATCGGGTTTAAAAAATTGGAAGGGAAAGAATACTTTATAAAAGATCTTGAAAAGCCTATAAAAGAAAACTTTAACATCAATTCAATTTATTGGATTTCAACAAAAGATTATTTTAGTACTATTAATTGTTAGCTAGTTTCCATTGAAAAAGTCATACTTTAAAATACTACACTACTTTTATTGTAGTAAGCGGATATATAATGTGGTAATATCGATTACCTTAACCCCAATTATGATTTAAAACTCCCTTTTAACTCTTATATATCATAATTGGGCCAGTTTCCATAGGTTGTGGGCCATAATACCCATGGCAATCCAGGATTTAGAGCCAGAAGTACCCCGTGATAGAATTCGGTTGAGGCCACGACACCTTTTAAGCATACTGATGGTAGCCTCACTACCTGCCCTGAACCGTTGAAGCCTTTTAAACCAGAAAGCGGATTCAAGCTCTTTGCGTGCTTTGCTCTTTTTTCCCCGCTTTGGCATGCTGACACGTTTTACCCCGAGGGTATGAAGTTTGTCTTCATTGTCTTTGCTGTAAAAACCTCTGTCAGTGGCAACTTCCTTTGGAGTACGTCCAATATTGCTCTGATGTCCTTTCACAGCATCGATAAGCAGTGACTCATCAGAAGGGTTTCCCTCGTAAACTTCATAATGGGTTATTACTCCTTCTTCTGATTCTGCGATGAGCACTTTGCGGCCGAACTCCGTTGGAGATTTAATTTTACCTTTTTTAATTGGCCGGGCACCTGGATCAAAAACGCTGACTATCCGATCCTTTAAATTGAGGTTGCCCTTATTGACTTCCTCGGTCTGCTCAATAATCTTATCGGCAATCTGGATCATACCGGACAGTTCGTCGATAAGTTTTTGAGCCTCGTCTTTGATCTTTATGCCCGTTACTTGTTTAGCCCTGGCCAAGGCTTTTTTAGCATCTGCAACAGTATGCCTGGCAACTTCAGCTATCTGGCCGGTTATCTCACGTATTTCATGGAATTTTTCTTGTGTCCGGCGCTTTGAGGTTTTGGCGATTGCCAGTATCTTCTTTTTGATGCTTCTGCCTCGGTTACGGATTTTACCTGCTGCATCATTGGCTGCTTCAGCAATCCTGTTGACAGTACGGGTAATGACCCGGACACAATCTTCAAGCAGCTCAGCATCTGTAGGATAATGGATGTTTGACTCAGCGACAGTGGTATCGATTCTTACCTTCCGGGCTTTTATCTTCTTCTCTTCCACTGCCTTGGTGATGATAATCTTATTGAGTTTGTCAAGGGTATCATTACCAAAGAGTTTAGTCAGTTTGCAAAGAGTCGAACCATCCGGAACCCTGGCATCCAGGGGGATATGGCAGAACCTTCTCCATTTGATGCTATCGGAAACCTGCTGATGTAATTCTTCGTAGCTGAGGGAATACATATGCTTGAGGTACATCATCCGTATATATACCTGTAATGGAGTAGATGGCCTGCCATGCTTCTTATGGAAGTACTCGATGAACGGCTGTACTATCTTTTCGTCATTAAGATATTTGTCGATGATTGAAAGCTCATCATCCAACACTGTTAATTCTTCTGGTATTAGGTAGTCAGCTAAGGAAATCTGTTGATTATCGAATTTTAACATTTTTCTATCCTCCCGGCAGGATTTACCCAACGGGAAGTCGAATATATCTATTGATCCCGTTGGGTGTTGAGTTTGTATTTGTGATTATTTACTAATTCGACATTCAAACGGGGTTTCCTTTTGGTTTGGTAAAATTTACAATTAAAGTTTAGACTTTTTCAATGAGAACTAAATAACATTTTTTGTTATTCATTTTTGTGCTTTAATGTGATAAACTAAAATACACAAGAAAAAAATAGTGATACACGTTTATCTTGTAGTTATGCCATATTACGGAGAAGAACCACATACAGCAATATTCTTTAAAAATGGAATAAATTCAAAATTTGAAAATAGGAGGCTGTAATGAGTTACTCATCAAAACTTAAGGATGATCAAGTGGATAAGTTATTTGAAGCAATTCTGCAGCTGGAGGATCAAGAGGAGTGCTATCGTTTTTTTGAAGATCTCTGCACTATTAATGAGATTAAATCACTGGCCCAACGTTTAGAAGTAGCTATTATGTTAAGACAAAAATATACTTATCATGAGATTGCAAAGAAAACTGGTGCCAGTACAGCCACTATCAGCAGAGTTAATCGTTCTCTGGTTTATGGAGCAGACGGATATAACCGTGTATTGGACAAGCTGTGTGGAAAGTCAGAGCAATAAACAAGTTAAGCAGGCTATAATAAGATTTATTTTACAGGGAGATAATACATGATCAATACTGAAATAGCAGAAGAATATTATGCAATCAGAGATAAAATATTAGAAAAACAATACAGCCATCTGAATGATATGCAAAAGCAAGCTGTTCTTACCACAGAGGGACCATTACTGGTACTGGCTGGGGCAGGTTCCGGCAAAACTACCGTATTAACTAATCGGGTTGCACAATTATTACAATTTGGCGATATCTATAAAAGCAGATATCTTCCTCCGAATTTAACAGAAGAAAGCTTACGTTGCTTGAAAGCGTATCTAAAGGAATTAGATTCCGCGGGTAATAAAATGTCTAATGAAGTTAAAAGTTTGTTGTGCTATAGGGAAGTATATCCATCTCGAATTCTTGCTATAACTTTTACAAACAAAGCTGCAAGAGAGATGCGTGACCGCATTTTTCAATTGGCAGGCGTATCTGCAGAAGGCATATGGGTAAGCACCTTTCATTCTACCTGCGTTCGAATTTTGCGCAGGGAAATTGAAAAAATTGGATATAACCGTAATTTTGTTATATATGATGACAGTGACCAACTGACAGTTATAAAATCCTGTCTAAAGGATTTGAATTTAAATGAAAAGGTATTTCCTCCTAAAGATGTTCGGGCTGTAATAGGCAAATTAAAAGATGATTTGAAAAGTCCTCAGGATTATGCTAGAGAAGTGGAAGGTCAATATCGCGAAGAAAAATTAGCAGATATTTACAGATTATACGAATCCAAGCTTAAAAAAAATAATGCATTGGATTTTGATGACTTACTCAATAAAACTCTAGAATTATTTTATCTGCGTCCAGATGTATTAGAATACTACAGTAATAAATTCCTTTACATTTTAGTGGATGAATATCAGGATACAAACTTTGCCCAGTATATGCTGGTAAAACTTTTATCTGCAACACATAAAAACATTTGTGTAGTGGGAGATGATGATCAATCCATCTACCGGTGGAGAGGTGCAGATATTCGTAATATCCTGGATTTTGAAAAAGATTTTGCCAATACACGTATTATTAAGCTGGAAGAGAATTATCGTTCTCATCAGATCATTTTAGACGCTGCTAACCAGGTTATTCGTAACAATGTGATGCGAAAAGAGAAAACTTTATGGACCAAAAAAAAGAATGGTGAACTAATACGTGTTTGCAGGTCCGACAATGAGAAGCAAGAAGCGGAATTTATATGTTCAGAAATAAAAAGACACATTTTTGAAGGCGGCAAATACGGTGATATTGCGGTCCTGTACAGGATGAATGCTCAGTCCAGAATTATAGAGGAAGCATTGATAAAATATGGTATTCCATATGATATATACGGTGGTCTACGCTTTTATGATCGTAAGGAGATTAAAGATATCATAGCTTATTTGCGAGTATTGGACAATCCTAAAGATGATATAAGCTTTCAAAGGATTATCAATGTACCCAAAAGAGGAATTGGCAATATAACTCTTTCTAAGCTTCAAAATGCGGCTTCCTATTCTGGCAAAAGCATAATGGAATTTATTGATGATTTAAATGATTTAAATAAAGACAGTTTGCTAAGAGGTAGCACGGCTATAAAAATTAAAGATTTTAGCCGGTTATTATCTGAATTAAGGCAGTTAAAAAACGCAATACCCTTGACCGAGTTCATTGAAACCGTGTTGGAAAAAACAAATTACACATCCGCTGTTATCGCTGCAGATGCAATTGAAGCAGAAAGCAGAATGGATAATATCAGGGAGTTTATATCTGCTGCGCGTGAGTTTGAAAATAATAATCCTGAGGCGGGACTTACAGAGTTTTTGGAGAACATCGCTTTAGTGTCTGATATTGATAGATTGGACGAGTCTAGTCCGGAAGGGCAATCGTCAGTAAACCTGATGACTTTGCATAGTGCTAAAGGTTTGGAATTCCCGGTGGTCTTTCTAATTGGTCTTGAAGAAGGATTGTTTCCCCATAATAGATCAATGGAATCTGAGGAAGAATTAGAAGAGGAAAGACGTCTTTGCTATGTTGGGATTACAAGAGCAAAAAATTTGCTTTATCTTACTTATACAATGCAAAGAAATATCTACGGGAACAGCGCTTTGAATATACCATCCAGGTTTTTAAAAGAAATAAACCAAGATCTTATTGAAGATTTTAATATATCTTTATATGATAAAAAATATGAAAGAAAAACAGAAGGTAAAACAACTAGTTTGTCTTCTTACAATGATGTTAAAATGCATAACAGTAATATATCTAAATCGGGAATTGGGTTGGATGGTAAAATATTGCAAAAACCCCAAACGAATGTTTCATTGAAACAAACAAATCGATTTCAATTGGGAGACAAAGTGTTTCATACTAAATTTGGTACCGGTACCATTGTTTCTTTAGAAGGAGAGGAAAGCAATTTAATAATTAAAGTAGCTTTTGAGCAGGGTGGAATAAAAAGTTTTGTTGCAGAGCTTGCACCTCTCAAAAAAATAAAATAAGCAATTTTAAGGTTAAGTTTAAGCCTTTTGAATAAAGATGATGATTAATAGCATGAAGGATGGATGTTAATGGATGCAATTCGCAAACGGATGGAAGAACTACGTCGTTTGATAGAATACCATAATAATAGATATTATAATCTTGATGATCCGGAAATCAGCGATTATGAATATGACCAGCTTATATTGGAATTAAGGAAATTAGAACAAGAATATCCTGAGCTTGTCCTGCCGGATACCCCCACACAGAAGATTGGCGGTACTTATAAGCGAGAATTAAAAAAAGTTGTTCATGATGTATTGGTTCATAGTTTACAGGATGTATTCACAATAGAAGAGGTAAGGCAATTTGTAAACCGAATACAGAATGAATTTCCAGGAACGCGATTTATAGTTGAAAAAAAGTTGGACGGCTTGACAGTAATGCTTCGATATCAGGAGGGCATTTTTATTGATGGCATAACTCGGGGTGACGGCAGAATTGGTGAATCTGTATATGAGAACTTATTAGAAATACCGTCCATTCCCAAAGAGTTACCTGAACGTTTGCCTTATTTAGAAGTAAGAGGTGAAGTTTATATGTCTAATGCAGCGTTTGAAAGAGTAAATCTCTTACAGGAAAAAGAAGGCGGCCGCCTATATCAAACAGCCAGAAATCTTGCAGCAGGTACTTTAAGACAGCTGGATCCTCGAATTGTTAGAGAGCGCAAACTGGATATATATATATTTAACTTAGAAGTTGCCCAAGGGAAGGAATTCAGTTCTCATCAGGAAACTTTATATTGGTTGGAAGAACAAGGCTTTCCTATTACTCCCGGTTTTGTTGTCTGTAAAAATGCAGATGAAGTTATATCTGCTATAGATCAGATTGAAAAGGATAGGTGGAATCTTCCTTATGGAATTGATGGAGCTGTCATAAAAGTAGATAACTTACAGGAAAGAGAATTATTAGGCATGACAAGCAGGGCGCCCCGCTGGGCTATAGCATATAAGTATCCACCAGAGCAAAAGGAGACGGTTGTTAAAGATATACAGGTTCAGGTTGGTCGTACAGGCAGACTAACGCCGCTTGCCATATTGGAACCGGTAAAAATAGCAGGTACTACTGTGTCCAGAGCTTCTTTGCATAATCAGGATTATATTAATATGAAAGATATCCGAATCGGTGATACAGTAATTGTTCAGAAAGCAGGAGACATAATACCGGAAATATTAAGAGTTATACCGGAAAAAAGGCAGCCTGATTCCAAGCCTTATACTATCCCATTAGTTTGTCCAATGTGTGGTTCTGTAGCTGAGAAAGAAAAAGATAATGCAGATATTCGATGTACAAATGGAAATTGTCTGGCTCAATCAGTTCGAAAAATTATATATTTTGCATCTAAAGATGCTATGAATATCGAAGGTTTGGGGCCGCGCTCTGTAGAGGCTTTGATAACAGCAGGTTATATACGAGATATTGGAGATCTGTATTACCTGGAAAATTATAGGAATGAACTTATAGAAAAGGGAATAGTAGGAAAAGAAAAAGCTACAGACAATCTTCTTCGTGCTATTGAAGCTTCAAAGACAAATGAACTTGATCGTTTGATTACCGGGCTGGGTATTCCTAATATTGGGAGACAGTCTGCCAGAGTAATTGTTGAGCATTTTCCCGATATATATGCTATAAAGAATGCCAGTTTTGAGGACCTAATTGCTTTGCCGGATTTTGGTGAAGTAATGGCTCTAGATTTTCTTAAATTCTTCTCATCGAAAGAAACTCATGAGTTACTATACAAGCTTGAAAAAGCTGGTGTAAATATGAAATCTACTGTTAAAAGAGAAATCGACAATACATTAATGGGCTATACCTTTGTTTTAACAGGTACATTACCAAGTATGACCAGAGATGAAGCGAGGGAGCTGATACAAAGACATGGGGGTAAAGTATCGGGGAGCGTTTCTCGAAAGACTTCATTTGTTTTGGCGGGAGAAGATGCAGGCAGCAAATTAAGAAAGGCAGAAGAATTGGGTATTCCTATAATCAGCGAAGAAGAGTTGTTAGCCATGATAAATAACACTACAAGAATATAACAAAAATATAACATTTTATATAAATTATTACAAATGTTTGTTGATAAAAATGTCAAAATATGATTTAATAAAGATGTCATGATTTTTACATATATCATGACATCTTTTTTTGGTAAGGGGGGTGAATATTAAGTGAAAAAATGTGTAACAGTCATATTAGTCATCATACTCTTATTTATTTTTGTATCACCTCAAATTGCTATGGCAGCTCCGGCAATGAGGCAAGGAAGCAAAGGCAATGATGTAGTTGAAATGCAAAAACGTTTAATAGAGCTTGGTTACTTAAACGATCGGGCAGATGGCAGTTTTGGGCCTTTAACATTGAAAGCTGTAAAAGACTTCCAAAAAGCAAATGGCTTGGTTGCAGATGGCATATGCGGTCCAAAAACACAGAGTATACTATATAGCAACAAGGCTGTACCGGCCAGCAATCAATCCCGTGGAGGATCTTCCAATGTTAGTATACCAATTACAAGAACGTTAAGAAAAGGAAGTAAAGGAAGCGATGTAGCAGAACTACAAAGGAGATTAAATGAATTAGGTTTTAATGCAGGTAAAATAGATGGATCATTTGGATCTCAAACTTTGAATGCTGTGTATGCTTTTCAAAAATCAAGAGGTTTAGTTGTGGATGGAGTTGTAGGGAAAATAACAAGAGCTGCTCTGTACGAAGAGGTTTCTTCACCAACGCCTACACCTAAGCCGACTCCAAAACCGACGGTTAAACCTGATCCTACTACAACGCCAAGCACTCAGATAACTGTAACATTAAGGCGGGGGAGCAAAGGAAGCCAGGTAGAAGCCTTGCAAAGACGACTTATTGAATTGGGTTTTGACTGCGGTGCAATAGATGGAAGTTTTGGACCTGCTACTCAAAAAGCAGTCATAGAATTCCAGCTGGCATACGGTTTAGTAGGAGATGGAGTCGTAGGTCCATTAACAAGAGCAAAACTTAATGCGGGAGGAAAACCGACGACACCTCAACCAGAAAAGGAAATGCCAGATACCGATGCACTGAAAGGTAAGATAATCATACTTGATCCTGGTCATGGTGGCAGTGATTGGGGTGCTTCCAGCAATGGTTACCTGGAAAAGAACTTGAATCTAGATATGGCTCTTAAGCTTCGAGATATGCTGGAAAATGCCGGAGCAACTGTCTATATGACAAGGACAGATGATAGATATGTTTCTCTTTTTTACCGTTCTGCTTATGCAAATAAAGTGGTATTGGAATTAGAAATTGATCATTTAGAACATGAAAAAATAAAATTGACAGATGAATCAGAAACGATTGACAAAAAGATTCAACTTATAAAAAGTGATAATTCTGCCCTAAATGAATATAAAGAAGCTATTATTGTTCTTATAGAGCTTTTGTCAGAGACAAAGGAAGAATCTTATGAAACACAAGAACCGGGTTCATCAGAAAGTACTGAAATTAAAGAAATATTAGATTTCGCCGATGATTCTTCAGATAAAGCAGATACACATATATCAACAGAATTGCCGGAAAATATTTTAAATCAACTGATCATTGCTAATGAACACAGAAATAATTTGCGTCAGTCTGTAAAAGATCAGCTGGTGCTGGGTAATGAGTCTATTGCCCCGGAGAATTTGGATGATTTAGAAAGTATCTTAGATTCTATTGAAGCGGCTAAAAATATGAATAATACTGCTATTTCTGTTTTAGAAGATAAAAACAAAACACTTTTGGAGAGAATACAAAACGTAAAAGATGAGATAAGTGAAGTGCACAGGTTATTATGTGGTTTTCAGCCGTATTTCGATAATCCAGCTAATCAAAACCGTACGGGGATTTATACAGTAACCAAGGATGCATCATTTAACGTTGCATCTGCTGACTTACAGAAAGTAATGGATCTGACTCGAAAGAAATACCAGGATAACATTCTTTTTATATCCATACATTGTAATGCAACTGTAGAAAAAACCCAAACATATATTTCCGGTATGTACGTATTTTATAGAAACAATAATCCAAAAGCGAATAATAATCGATCATATTATAAGAACTATAATGAAACTGCAAGGCAAAAGCTTGCCAGTAAGCTTCTAATTGAAACCAATAAATCTACCAATTTCATTCAGAGTACGTCCCAGCCTAGAGTAGATGATTTTAGCGTATTAAGGGAAAACAATCTGGTATCTGCTTTAGTAGAAGTTGGTTTTATGAATAACCCACATGATCTTAATCTTATTATTCAGGATTCTGTACGAACTGATGCAGCATACGGAATGTTAAAAGGGATTATTTCATACTTTGAATAAAACACAAAAGGAACAAGTATTTGCATCATATACGCATATAAGACACAAAAAAGGTATATGTTATGTCATAGCAATGGAAATGGATGACTAAACAGCCCCTTATTGTAACAGATTATTAAAGTAATCTGTTACATCTGGGGGTTTTTTCAATTATTTTCCTTTATTCAATAGTATTCTTAATAACATTTCTAAAGAATCAATTTCCGACATTTTAGGATAATGAACATAGCTTTCTTCAGAACCCGGGCTTTTCTCATCAAGAAATGACAATAAAACAGTACATAAGTAAAAAATGTCCATCTGATTGACTATACCTTTACGGTTCCAATTAATTTCTGCATTTGGATAACGAAAGTAAACATATTTTGGTAAAGACGTTCTTATCACTGGTTTTCTTTCTATAACCGCTTTACCTTCATGACGCAGGAAAGTCCATTTTAACAATTTGCGTATTTCTGTATAATGAGATTCATAGTATGATTTAGTTAAGTATTCTAAAAAAACATCTATTAGCTGATTAATTAACTTCTTTTGAGCAGAATTTTCTGCAGAGTAGTAAGCTATATATTTTAGCCCTGATAGTACCGCACCTGCATCAAAAGCGGTGTATGATATTTTTCTCCGTTGGAATGCAAACAACTCAAGTGTATCAATATAAGCAACTTGATATAGTGTTGTAAAAATATTGAAAATTTCTTCCAGCACACAATCCAGTTTTACAAAAGAATAAGACTGTAGCAGAGATGCTAATATGAAGAATTGTTGCCCCAATGGAAGAGAAGCTTTGCCGCATGGCCCAAAATGAAATATCCCTGCATAGCTTTTTCTGCTTAATACTTCAAGTACCAGATTTGTTAGGTACTCATCTCTATGAATATAATTATTTAT
>Ga0209537_1004699_pt1 | contig 11406 bp, 5 predicted proteins | sample BioPla4DNA1_FD_187698 | JGI IMG/M metagenome (GOLD analysis project Ga0209537, IMG submission 187698) | Biogas fermentation microbial communities from Germany - Plant 4 DNA1 (SPAdes) (version 2) | ecosystem: Engineered > Bioreactor > Anaerobic > Digestate | place: Bielefeld, North...
TTGATAAAACAGTTGTTATTGCAGCTGTTAATGTTGTCTTACCGTGGTCTACGTGACCAATTGTACCAATATTTACGTGTGGTTTACTTCTTTCGAATTTTGACTTTGCCATTGTAAATCCTCCTTTATGGAAATATATTTATATTAACCTTCTTGGTTATTATATCTAATTATCCTTGAATTTTCTACATTTAACATAAAATTTATTATATTATTATATAAATCATTATAATGTTCATAAATAATTTATGAACATTATAATTTATTTAATAAAGAATTACTTTCTTTCACCCTTTATTTTTTCTTGAATGTTCTTTGGAACTTCTTCATAGTGGTCAAATGTCATTGAATAAACACCTCTACCTTGAGTTCTTGATCTTAAAGTAGTTGCGTATCCAAACATTTCTGAAATTGGAACGAATGATCTAATTACTTGAGCACCATTTACTGCTTCCATTCCTTCAATTCTACCTCTTCTTGAGTTAAGATCTCCAATTACATCTCCCATGTATTCTTCTGGAACTGTAACTTCAACCTTTGCTATTGGTTCAAGAAGTACTGGATCAGCTTTAGCCATAGCTTCCTTAAATGCCATAGATCCTGCTATCTTGAAGGCCATTTCAGATGAGTCAACTTCATGGTATGATCCATGAACTAACTTAACTTTGAAGTTAATAGTTTCATATCCTGCTATTATACCGCTTTGAGCAGCTTCTTGAATACCATTGTCTATAGCTGGAATGTATTCCTTTGGAATAACTCCCCCAACGATAGCATTTTCAAATGAATATCCATTTTCTGATGGTTCCATTTCGATAACGCAGTGACCATATTGTCCTTTACCACCTGATTGTTTCGCATACTTAGCTTCAGCTTTAACAGCTTTTCTAATAGTTTCTTTGTATGCAACTTGTGGAGCACCAACGTTACACTCAACCTTAAATTCTCTTTGTAATCTATCAACTATAATTTCTAGGTGAAGTTCTCCCATACCTGATATAATAGTTTGACCTGTTTCTTGATCTGTATAAGTCTTGAAAGTTGGATCTTCTTCCGCAAGTTTAGCTAATGATAAGCCCATCTTTTCTTGACCAGCTTTTGTCTTTGGCTCTATAGCTACAGAAATAACTGGTTCTGGGAATTCCATAGATTCAAGGATTATTGGATCACTTTCTACACAAAGAGTATCTCCTGTTGTAGTATTCTTTAATCCAATTATAGCTCCTAATTCACCTGCTTCTAATGTTTCAACTTCTGATCTTGAGTTAGCGTGCATCTTAACAAGCCTTCCAACTCTTTCTTTCTTACCCTTAGTTGAGTTAAGAACGTAAGTACCGCTTTGCATAATTCCTGAATAAATTCTTGTGAATGCTAATTTACCAATGAATGGGTCAGTAGCAATCTTGAATGCTAAAGCTGCTAGTGGAGCATCATCTGAAGCTTCTCTTACAGCCTCTTCTCCATCTAAAGTTGTTCCTTTAACAGCAGGAATATCTACTGGTGAAGGTAAGAAACTAACAACACCATCTATCATTTGTTGAACACCTTTGTTCTTGTAAGATGATCCACATATACATGGAACTATTTCATTTGATATAGTAGCTTTTCTTAAAGCTGCTACTAATTCATCATATGTTGGTTCTTCACCTTCTAAATATTTTTCCATTAATTCATCATCTGTTTCAGCAATTGCTTCTACCATTAAGCTTCTGTATTCTTCAGCTTGATCTGCTAAATCAGCTGGAATTTCTTCTTCTCTTACATCAGTTCCTAAGTCATTATAGAAAACAATAGCTTTCATTGTTAATAAGTCTACCATTCCTTTGAAGTTCTCTTCAGAACCAATTGGAATTTGTATTGGAACTGCATTAGCATTTAATCTATCTCTAACTGTCTTTATACATCTAAAGAAGTCTGCTCCTGTAGCATCCATTTTATTAACATATATCATTCTTGGAACCTTATATTTGTCTGCCTGTCTCCAAACAGTTTCAGTTTGTGGCTCAACACCGCTCTTTGCATCTAGAACTGTAACAGCTCCGTCAAGAACTCTTAAAGATCTTTCAACTTCAACTGTAAAGTCTACGTGTCCTGGAGTATCAATTATATTTAATTCATGACCTTTCCAGTAACAAGTTGTTGCAGCAGAAGTAATTGTTATACCTCTTTCTTGTTCTTGAACCATCCAGTCCATTTGTGAAGCACCTTCATGTGTTTCACCTATTTTGTGAGTTTTACCTGTATAGAATAGTATACGCTCAGTAGTTGTTGTCTTACCAGCATCTATGTGAGCCATTATACCAAAGTTACGGAATTTTTCTAATGGATATTCTCTTGCCATGTGTATTTCCTCCTCTCAGTGAGTAATTTAAATTCGACAAGACTGTTTTGGACTTAGCCAAAACAGTCTCTTGAAAATATTAGTATCTATAATGAGCAAACGCTTTATTTGCTTCAGCCATCTTATGTGTATCTTCTCTTTTCTTAACAGCTGCTCCAGTGTTGTTAGCTGCATCCATTAATTCTCCAGCTAATCTTTCAGCCATTACTTTTTCGCCTCTATTTCTTGCAGCAGTTAAAAGCCATCTTATTCCTAAAGTCTGTCTTCTTTCAGGTCTAACTTCGATTGGAACTTGATAGTTAGCTCCACCTATTCTTCTAGCTTTAACTTCTAGTAAAGGCATTATGTTGTTTAAAGCTTCTTCAAACACTTCTAAAGCATCTTTACCAGTTTTTTGTGCAACTATATCAAAGGCTTTGTAGCATATTTTTTGTGCTACCCCTTTTTTACCATCCAGCATTATGTTGTTGATTAACTTTGTAACAACTTTTGAATTGTACATTGGATCTGGTAATACATCTCTCTTAGCGATATGTCCTTTTCTTGGCACTTTTCTTCCCTCCTTAACATAATAAATTTAAGTTCATTGGTACTCTGCAATAATTTCATTGCCGTAAAGTGTCGCTCTTCATCTATATAAACTTATTTTATAAATCTATGTAAATGTTGAAACCAACACTATTGCAATTTAATCAATAATTACTTCTTAGCCTTAGGCTTTTTAGCACCATACTTTGATCTTCCTTGCATTCTGTTAGCTACTCCAGCACAGTCAAGTGCTCCTCTTATGATATGGTATCTAACCCCAGGAAGGTCCTTAACTCTACCACCTCTTATTAGAACAACGCTGTGTTCTTGTAAGTTGTGTCCTACACCACCGATGTAAGCAGTTACTTCATATCCATGTGTAAGTCTTACTCTAGCAATTTTTCTTAACGCTGAGTTAGGCTTCTTAGGAGTAGATGTTTTTACAACAGTACAAACCCCTCTTCTTTGTGGACAATTATTAAGTGCTGGTGCTGCAGAAGTGTAAACAGCAGACTTTCTACCTTTTCTTACTAATTGACTAATAGTTGGCATCTTTTCACCTCCTGAAAAATTTTTTATCTATAATAAAATTAAGATAAAAGCTTATTTAAATCCCTTACAAACTATCAAATATAAATTCATTAATTTATTCTTTAATTTGTAATTATATCTATATTAACTTTGGTAAAAGTTAATAAAATATTTATTTTGTTTATAACATTCAAATTTCATGAAGACAAGAGATTTTCTCTGTCTTCATGAAAATAATAAATGCCAAATTATTTATTTTGCAAAATCACACAACTCGTATTTTATCATTTATGAATATGCATGTCAATAACAATAAACCCTATTATTCTATTGTTTCTAAAGCTTCATTTTCTACTAAATCCGCTGGAACATCTAGTTTTATATTTCTATATCTCATTAATCCAGTTCCTGCTGGAATTAACTTACCAATAATAACATTTTCTTTCAATCCTACCAATGGATCTTTCTTACCTTTAATAGCTGCATCTGTTAGAACTCTTGTTGTTTCTTGGAATGATGCTGCTGATAAGAAGCTGTCTGTAGCTAAAGCTGCCTTTGTTATACCTAATAGAGTTTGTTCTCCTTTAGCTTCTTCTCCACCAAGGGCTCTAATTCTTTCATTTTCTGCTTCGAAATCAAACATATCTATCATTGTACCTGGTAATAGATCTGTGTCTCCTGAATCAAGAACTTTTATTTTTCTTGTCATTTGTCTAATAACTACTTCTAGATGCTTATCGTTAATATCAACACCTTGTAGTCTATAAACTTTTTGAACTTCTGATAATAAGTAATCTCTTGCTCCTGATATACCTTTTATAGCAGCTATATCATGTGGATTTATAGAACCTTCTGTAATTCCATCTCCAGCTTCTATTACATCATCATTTGAAACCTTAAGTCTTGAACCAAATGGTATTTCATAGCTGCGTTCTTCTCCATCATCACCAATAACGTAAACTGTTCTCTTTTTCTTTGTTTCTTCTATTCTTACTGTACCTGATATTTCACTTACGATTGCTAATCCCTTTGGTTTTCTAGCTTCAAATAATTCCTCAACTCTTGGAAGACCTTGTGTAATATCTGCTCCAACAACTCCACCTGTATGGAATGTTCTCATTGTAAGTTGGGTTCCTGGTTCCCCTATTGATTGTGCAGCTATAATACCAACTGCTTCACCAATATTGATTTTTTGTGCTGTTGCCATATTCATACCATAGCACTTAGCACAAACACCAACTTTAGATTTACATGTAAATACTGATCTAATTTTCACTTTCTTTATTCCAAGAGCTGAAATTTTCTCTGACATGCTCTTTTCAATATATTGATCAGCTTCTAATAGCACTTCCCCAGTTTCTGGATGAATAACTGGTTCAGCTGTATATCTTCCATATAGTCTTTCTGCTAATCCTTCAACTGCTTCGTTACCTTCTTTTATTTCAGATACATATAATCCTTCAGCACTTCCACAGTCTTCTTCTCTTACTATAACTTCTTGAGATACGTCAACAAGTCTTCTTGTTAAGTAACCAGAGTCAGCAGTTTTTAAAGCTGTATCGGCATTACCTTTTCTTGCCCCGTGAGTTGATATAAAGTATTCTAAAACTCCTAGACCTTCTCTGAAAGATGCCCTGATTGGTAATTCAATAATCTTACCAGTAGGACTCGCCATAAGTCCTCTCATACCTGCTAATTGCTTAATTTGAGACTTAGAACCTCTGGCTCCTGAGTCTGCCATCATGAATATTGGATTAAACTTATCCATACTTTCCATTAAGGCATCAGCGATATCTTCTGTTGTTTTAGTCCATTTTTCTATTACTCTTTCATATCTTTCATCTTCAGATATGAAACCTCTCTTATACATCTTTTCTATTTTGCTAACAGTTTCATCTGCATCTTTTAATAAATCATATTTTTGCTTTGGAACGCTCATATCTGATACTGCTACTGTTACTGCTCCAATTGTTGAATAATGATATCCTACCGCCTTAATTTTATCTAGCATTATTGAAGTTTCAGTTGGGCCATGAACTTCGTAGCACTTATCTATAATTTTTCCTAGAGTTTTCTTACTTACTAAGAAATCAACTTCTAGATCAAATTCATTCTCTGGATTTGATCTATCAACAAGACCTAAATCCTGAGGTATAGATTCATTAAAGATTATTTTTCCAACTGTTGTATTAATTATTCCGTGTCTAACTTCACCATTTATTTCTCTAAACATTCTTACTTTAATAGCAGCATGAATATCTATTTCATTAAGTCTATATGCCATTATAGCTTCTTCTTTAGATGCAAATACTTTTCCTTCACCTTTACATCCTTCTTTTGTCATTGTTAGGTAATATGAACCTAAAACCATATCTTGTGTAGGAACACAAACTGGCTTACCATCTGAAGGCTTCATAATATTTGTTGCAGCTAGCATTAAGAATCTTGCTTCTGCTTGAGCTTCAACTGATAAAGGTAAGTGAACAGCCATTTGGTCACCATCGAAGTCAGCATTGTAAGCTGTACAAACTAATGGATGTAATTTTATCGCTCTACCTTCTACTAATACAGGTTGGAAAGCTTGAATTCCTAATCTGTGAAGAGTAGGTGCACGGTTTAATAGAACTGGATGATCTGTAATTACTTCTTCAAGTACATCCCATACTTGATTATTTACTCTTTCAACCATTCTTTTTGCACTTTTTATGTTATGAGCTATTCCTTCTTCAACTAACTTCTTCATTACGAAAGGCTTAAATAATTCTAATGCCATTTCTTTTGGAAGTCCACATTGATACATCTTAAGCTCTGGTCCTACAACGATAACTGATCTACCAGAATAGTCAACTCTTTTTCCTAGTAGGTTTTGTCTAAATCTACCTTGCTTTCCTTTTAACATATCTGATAAAGACTTAAGAGGTCTATTTCCTGGACCTGTAACTGGTCTTCCTCTTCTACCGTTATCTATAAGAGCATCAACTGCTTCTTGAAGCATTCTCTTTTCGTTTCTAACGATTATTTCTGGTGCTCCTAAATCTAAAAGTTTCTTTAATCTATTATTTCTGTTTATAACTCTTCTATATAGATCATTTAAATCTGAAGTAGCAAATCTTCCTCCATCTAGTTGAACCATTGGTCTTAATTCTGGTGGAATTACTGGTATAACATTAATAATCATCCACTTTGGTTCATTGCCAGATTTTCTAAAGGATTCTACAACTTCTAATCTTCTAATTATTCTTACTTTCTTTTGACCTGTACTGCTTTTTAGTTCTTCTTTTAATTCCTTTGCTTGAGCTTCTAAATCAATTTCTGCAAGTAATTGTTGAATTGATTCAGCACCCATTCCTGCTACAAAGCTATCTTCGCCATATTTATCAACAGCTTCTCTATATTCTTTTTCAGTAAGAAGTTGTTTCTTTAAAAGCGGAGTTTCTTTAGGATTTATTACGATATATGAAGCAAAATATAGTACTTTTTCTAATGCTCTTGGTGACATATCAAGTAATAATCCCATTCTTGATGGAATTCCCTTGAAGTACCAGATGTGAGAAACTGGGGCAGCAAGTTCTATATGCCCCATTCTTTCTCTTCTTACTTTAGACTTTGTAACTTCAACTCCACATCTGTCGCATACAATTCCCTTATATCTAACTCTTTTATATTTACCACAATGACATTCCCAATCTTTTGTAGGTCCAAATATTCTTTCACAGAATAGACCATCTCTTTCTGGTTTTAAAGTTCTATAGTTTATAGTTTCAGGTTTTTTTACTTCTCCTCTAGACCATTCTCTTATTTGGTCAGGTGAAGCTAAACCTATTTGTAATGCATCAAAATTATTTAATTCAAACAAGGGTATATCCTCCCTTCAAATTTAGTCTTCATCATTTACAAAATCATCAAATCCTAGACCTTCCGCATGAAATCCCTCCAATAAGGAATTATCAAACGCGCTGTCTTCTTCTGTTGTTTCTTCTTCTGATACTTTATAGCTATCATCTACTTTTACATTATCTGTAGTAGCATCTTCCGTACCCTCTATATTAACATCTAACTCTTCTACATCACTATCTGCAAATTCTTTAAGGGTTACTTCTTGATTTTCATCATTTAAAACTTTAACATCTAAACATAATGCTTGAAGTTCTTTTATTAATACCTTAAAGGATTCTGGAACTCCTGGCTCTGGGATATTTTCTCCCTTAACAATAGCCTCATATGTTTTTACTCTACCAACAACATCATCTGACTTAACAGTTAATATTTCTTGTAGTGTATGAGCTGCTCCATATGCTTCTAAAGCCCAAACTTCCATTTCTCCGAATCTTTGACCTCCAAATTGTGCCTTACCACCTAGCGGCTGTTGAGTTACTAATGAGTATGGTCCTGTTGATCTTGCGTGAATCTTATCATCAACTAAGTGAGCTAGTTTTAAGATATACATTATTCCAACAGTTACTTCATTATCAAAAGGCTCTCCTGTTCTACCATCATATAGAATAGTTTTACCATTTGTTTGGTATCCAGCCTTTTCTAAACATTCTTGTATATCTTCATAAGTTGCTCCATCAAATACAGGAGTAGCAACATGCCAGCCTAATTTACTAGCAGCCCATCCTAAATGAACTTCAAGTACTTGACCTATATTCATACGAGATGGAACCCCTAATGGGTTTAAGCATATTTGCAGCGGTCTTCCATCTGGTAAGAAAGGCATATCTTCTTCTGGTAATATTCTTGAAATAACCCCTTTGTTTCCGTGACGTCCCGCCATCTTATCACCAACGGAAATCTTTCTCTTTTGAGCAATATAGCATCTAACTAATTCATTTACTCCCGGGTTTAATTCATCACCATTTTCTCTAGTAAATATCTTAACATCTACTATTATACCTGCTTCTCCATGCGGAACTCTTAAAGATGTATCTCTTACTTCTCTTGCTTTTTCTCCAAATATAGCTCTTAGTAGTCTTTCTTCTGCAGTTAATTCAGTTTCTCCCTTAGGAGTTACTTTACCTACAAGAATGTCACCTGATCTAACTTCAGCACCAATTCTTATTATTCCTCTATCATCTATATCTTTTAATGCATCTTCACTTACATTTGGAATATCCCTTGTAATTTCTTCAGGTCCTAATTTTGTATCTCTTGCTTCACATTCATATTCTTCTATGTGAATTGAAGTAAATACGTCATCTCTTACTAATTCTTCAGATATCAGCATAGCATCTTCGTAGTTATAACCTTCCCATGTTATAAAGCCCATTCTGATATTTTTACCTAGTGATATTTCTCCTAAATCTGTAGAAGGACCATCTGCAATCACTTGATTTTTGAATACTATATCACCTTTTTCAACGATAGGTCTTTGATTTATACATGTTCCTTGGTTACTTCTCTTAAATTTTAACAATTTATAAGTATCTATTCCGCCATCTGAATCTCTTCTTATTCTAATTTCATTAGCACTTACATATACAACCTTACCAGCATTTTTAGCCTTACGAAGTACTCCTGAATCGTAAGCCGCCTTGTACTCTATTCCTGTTCCTACTATTGGTGCTTCAGGCTTCAATAATGGAACTGCTTGACGTTGCATGTTTGATCCCATAAGTGCTCTGGAAGCATCATCGTTTTCAAGGAAAGGAATCATTGCAGTTGCTACAGAAACAATTTGTCTTGGAGATACGTCTACTAAATCTACTTCTTCAGAATTTACTACTAATACTTCATCTAAGTATCTAACAGTTACTCTCTTATCTATAAATCTTCCATTTTCGTCAAGAGGTTCTTGAGCTTGTGCTACATAATATAAGTCCTCTTCGTCAGCTGTAAAGTATCTAATTTCATCAGTAACAACACCTGTTTCTTTATCAACAATTCTATATGGTGTTTCTATAAATCCATACTCATTTACTCTTGCAAAGGTAGATAATGAGTTTATAAGCCCTATATTTGGTCCTTCTGGAGTTTCTATAGGACACATTCTACCATAGTGTGAATAGTGAACGTCTCTAACTTCAAAACCTGCTCTTTCTCTTGAAAGCCCACCAGGTCCTAAAGCTGATAATCTTCTTTTATGTGTTAATTCTGATAATGGATTGATTTGATCCATGAATTGTGATAATTGGGAACTACCGAAGAATTCTTTGATAGCAGCTGATACAGGTCTTATATTTATTAACATCTGAGGAGTTATTGCTTCTTGATCTTGTATTGTCATTCTTTCCTTAACTACTCTTTCCATTCTTGAAAGACCAATTCTGAATTGATTTTGTAATAATTCTCCAACAGATCTAATTCTTCTATTTCCTAGATGATCGATATCATCAACATATCCAATACCATAACGTAAGCCTAATTCATAGCTTATAGTTGCATATATATCATCTTTTATAATATGTTTTGGAATAAGATTAATTATATTCTTTTTAATCTCTTCCTTTATAGTAGATTCATCGTCATAATTTTCTAGTATTTCTTTTAAAGTTGGGTAATGAACCATTTCCTTTATGTTTAAATCACTTATATCAAATGGTACAACCTTATTAATATCCACAAAGTGGTTACCAATTACTCTTACCACCTTGTCTTCAACTAATACATCAACAGAATTAATACCTACATTTTGTATTTCTTCTGCTTTTACTCTATTAATTTTTTGACCTTTTTCTACTATGATTTCTCCTGTTTCTGGGTTAACAATATCAGTTGCTGCAATTTGATTAACTAGTCTAATATTTAAAGCTAGTTTTTTGTTGAACTTATATCTACCAACCCTTGATAAATCATATCTTTTTGGATCAAAAAATATGGAATCTATAAGAGAAACAGCACTATCCACTGTTGGTGGTTCGCCCGGTCTTAATCTCTTATATATTTCTAATAAGGCTTCTTCTCTAGTCTTTGTATTATCCTTTTCTATTGTAGCCTTTAATCTTTCTTCTTCCCCAAAGAATCCTAATAATTCTTGGTCACTTCCATATCCCATAGCTCTAGCTAATATAGTAATAGGAAGCTTTCTTGTCTTATCTATTCTTACATAGATAACACCGTTAGAATCTGTTTCATATTCTAACCAAGCACCTCTATTTGGTATTACTGTTGATGAAAATAGCTTTTCACCACTTTTATCAACATTATAATTGTAATAAACTCCAGGAGATCTTACTAACTGACTTACTATTACTCTTTCAGCACCATTAATGATGAAAGTTCCTTGTTCAGTCATTAGAGGGAAATCTCCCATAAATACTTCTTGTTCTTTAATTTCACCAGTTTCTTTATTTTGTAGTCTTACAGAAACTTTTAGTGGCGCAGCATAAGTAGCATCTCTTTCCTTACACTCCTCCACTGAATACTTAATACTATCCATATCAAGTTTGTAATCAACAAATTCTAGTACAAGATTCCCAGTGAAATTTGAAATCGGATTTATGTCATCAAAAACTTCATAAAGCCCCTCATCTAAAAACCACTGATACGAATCTAATTGTACTTCAATAAGATTTGGCATTTCGGTCGCATCTTTAACCTTACCAAAACTCATTCTAGTTCTTTTTCCATTTTGGACAGGATGTACCATGAATTTTCACCCCTTGCATTAAACTAAAATAACCCAAAGCATAGCTTCCCTAAGGAAACTTGCTTTCGGATAGCAACACTTATTAGTATAACCATTTTTATACTGGTTATGCAATTTCTCAATATGATTATAATATCCCACATTGAATTAGTACATTTAATGATAGTATCATACAATTAAAGCTATGTCAATATATTTATATAAACAGCCTTAATCAAAAAGATACCTTATTTATAAAACCATATAAAGTATACCAGGAAATTAATATTTTATATGATTTTATTTTATTAGAATAAAAATCCACCGGCCTAGCCGGTGGTTTTGCATTTTCGGGCATAGCCCTTTTTTACTAGCCACGCCTAAAGGCGTATGTTCGGCCTGGCACATGCTATTAGTTTACTTGGAACCCGTAAACGGG
>Ga0209537_1004702_pt1 | contig 11403 bp, 11 predicted proteins | sample BioPla4DNA1_FD_187698 | JGI IMG/M metagenome (GOLD analysis project Ga0209537, IMG submission 187698) | Biogas fermentation microbial communities from Germany - Plant 4 DNA1 (SPAdes) (version 2) | ecosystem: Engineered > Bioreactor > Anaerobic > Digestate | place: Bielefeld, North...
AAATAATTATCTGCCCTTTCTTTACCATGTCCCCTTCTTTTACCATAGGCTGTCCGGCCAATGCAAGTACAGTATCGATAATACCGTCTTTTTTGGCGACAATATGACAGTTTCCCTGGCCCTTGGGAGCCCTCAGCCTTTCCACAATTCTGATGCGGGAACGGGGGCCAACCTCCACTTCCGCATAGGAGATCTCAGGCAGTTCCCGCAGCAGATGGTTAACAAGCTGATCACGATCAACCTGATAACGAAAATTACCGGGTTTTAAACCCTGTTCAGCGGCAAGATTTCTTATTTTATGTTGACTGATCCTCTTGGTACCCTCAATATCCAAAGTCCAGATAAATGATGAAAGAAGATAAAGGAGCAGCACAAAAACAAACCCACCGAAGAGCAGCATGCGCCTGCGCCGGAAACGGTTGAGCAGAAAAGGTAATCCCCGCTTTTTGCGAATACGGACACGGCATCTGCTCTGTCGGGCTAAATGCCGCAGGGCGCGAAATGAATGGGCATAAACCTTAACGTTCAGGGTATCAGGACTTGTCCAATTGAGATCCCACAGATAAACACCCCTAGTAAAAGCCAGGTTGATAAAACGCTCAGGGTGGGGACCCTTAACTACCAGAGACAGATAGCCAAAAATATAAGCCCAGATTTTTCTCATGATCACAGCCGCCAGCCCCCTTTTCCCTCTCCTACTCCACAAGTTTCAGCGACGCGATTTTACCGTCAACAGCAATTTCATCAGGGAAAATATTGCGCAAAACCAAGCCTTCCCCATCGATAAGCAGTTCACCGAGGCTGGTGCTGATACGAATCCTTTCTTTTGTATATTCAATAATTCCCCGGTGGTTTTCTATAATCAATTGTATATTCCCCAAAAGGGTGATCCTGGGCAAATCCAGCATCAGGTCTTTGGGAAGCTCAAGATAATTGGCCAGAATCTCCATTTTTTTCTTACGGTCTTTAAACAAAAAAATCCCACCTTTCTCTTTCTTTACCACTTTATGCATGATCAGCGGGAAAGAGAACAGCTGAGAAACAGCAAAAATAGAGTGGTATACACGGATGTTAGGCGAACAAATAGAGGTGGCTTGCAAGGGATGCTGGGCGAACACAAAAAGGCGGGCTCTTTCAACCCGCCTGTGAGAATCAATATTTCAGCTCATTCTACTGTCCGGAGCGAAGCAGTTCTCTTACGATCTGGTTAACCATTTTTCCATCGGCACGCCCTTTTACTTTAGGCATCAGGGCACCCATCACTTTACCCAGATCACGCTCACTGCTTGCACCCACAGAAGCTATCACTTCACCTGCTATCTGGATTATCTCCTCTTTGCTCATCTGTTGGGGAAGGTATTCCTCAAGGATCTTGATTTCATCTTCCAGTTCCGCCACTCTCTCCAGCCTTCCAGCATTTTTGTAATCTGGAAGGGCATCCCGGCGCATCTTTAACTCCTTGGACAGAACTCCTATAACTTCAACATCTGAGAGTTCATGCCCAAGTTCTATCTCCCGGTTTTTAATGGCGGCACGGGCCATGCGAATCACTGCAAGCCGTAATTTGCCTGCTTCACGTGCCTTCATGGCTTCTTTCATATCTTTGTAGAGGCGATCCTTTACGGACATCTGTAACACTCCCTGTTAGGACCAGCGGCGTTTGCGCGCTGCTTCGGATTTCTTTTTCCTGCGCACACTTGGCTTCACATAATGCTCGCGCTTCCTGACCTCGACCAACACACCAGATTTTTGGCAAGATCGCTTAAAACGCCGCAATGCACTATCCAGTGATTCGTTTTTTCCGACCCTGATCTCAGTCATTACCATTTCTCCCTCCCCCCCAGACCAAGTTCCGTATTATGACCACTGCTGCGAATAGAGTAATGACACTGGTTCGATGGTAATAAGGGTTCTATCATGGTTTTCATTATACACCAGCACCTTAAAAGCCGTCAACCAAAGGGGATCTGTACCGGATCAGTAGCCCAGCACCGCAGCTGCTATAACCGCCCCGGTTTCCTGCACCCGGTAGGCGACCCCCCTGACCAGCACTTCCTTTAAGGGAAGACTGCGCATCTGAAAGCCCTCCTCCACCATGGAGCGTACCTGGTCCTCTGCCTCTTCCTTAGTGCAGTAGCCCTCATATTCCATGATCACCCCATAGGTGTCCGGGCTGATGCCGACCCCAATAGCAGCAGCGATCATTTCCCCAGGAGTAGTGCTGGTGAGGTAGCCATAAGCGGTAAATGTTGGCGTCCCCGGCGGGATCCACAGATCAGGAGTAAATTGAGCATCAGGCGGTAAAATGCTGCTTACACGCACCAGGTTAAGGTTGCCGATACCCGCATCGATGAGAGCTGCGTCAAAGGCATTTAAAGGGGTCCTACCTTCCCCATGCCCAACAACCAGATTGAACTTATTCGGAACAGGAAACACAAACTCGCCTCCTCGCCAGATTATACGCTTTATTATATGGCGATCCAGCCGATTTGGTACCAGCTGGGTCTCTGGTTATGGATGCCGCCCATCAAGCATATAAATTAAGAAGCAATATAATTGAAAGGAGGCGGCAGGTGATGAGTTTCCTGGTGGCTTTTTTGGCTTGTGCAGGCACCCTTTCCGCTGCACTGGCACTTTATTACTGGCAGCTGGGTGATCAAAACATCATCTTTGACATAGGGGCTGTCCAGGATTTGCTTGTTCAGCATGACCCTGAAAGGGATGAAATTATCTGCCGCTGCTCAATCCCCCTCACCAACAGAGGTGAACAGCAGGGGATGGTCAATAATGTATTCTGTCAGCCGGTTTACTGCGGAAAAATCATGAAAGGGATGGAGATCAGGTCCCAGATCAATGTAGTTAAAGAGCAGGCCCGGGAAAACGGCTATTGGGAATCACTGATCCTGAAAAATGATGCCTATTTTTTAACCCAACTGGAGGTCAGAATCCGCCACAGCTCAGTGGATATTCCAACTCTCATCCGCCAGGTACCCCGTCTCAACATAATTATCTACTATCAAGTGGTGGGGCGCAAAGGGATTCAATGGAAGTTAGCTGAACTCCCTTTGCCCTTAAAGGATGCGCAGCTGCCGGCAAAATTAAAAGAGGAAAAGGTGGTTGAATAGTGTGTCTGTACAGGTGATCCCTGTGCAAACAAAATTGGTCACACCTGATGATGACCTGCTGGAAGTGATCAGTGAATATTGCGGCCCACTTCTCCAAAAAGGTGACATTCTGGTGGCTGCGGAAACAATGGTTGCTATTAGCCAGGGCAGGCTGATCAGGCCGGAAAATGTGAAACCGGGAAGATGTGCACTCTTTATCTCCCAGTTTATACACCAGGATGGCAGCCTTTCTTCACCCTTTGCCCTGCAGGCGGTGATGAATGAAGAGGGCACGCTGAGGGTGATAGCTGCCTTTATAGTCAGCGTTTTCAGCAGGGTTTTCCTCAGGCGGAAAGGTGATTTTTACCGCCTGGCAGGAAAACAGGCAGCTTTGGTGGACGATATCACCGGTACAGTGCCACCCTTTGACAAATACATCGTGATGGGGCCAAAGGAGCCGGAAAAAGTGGTGGCTGCCATCAAAGAACGTTTTGGGATAGAGGCGGCTATTATCGATGCCAATGACCTGGGCAGGTCACAAATCCTGGCTGCAACTGAGGGTGTTGATCACAGGCTTCTCCAGCGTGTATTCAAGAAAAACCCTGCCGGCAACGCGGACCAGCAGACACCCCTGGTCATCGTGAGAAGGAGAGCATAATACCTTTTTGTGCCACCAGTACATCTTTTTGCATATATTGTATCAACAGTTCTCAAGCGGAGGGGTTATGATGGCCCTGCAGAGGGATGAGATCAGTATCGATATCGCAGGTGTATCCATGAAAGTATCCAGGTTCTCCACTCTATCTGATGCCTTTGAGGTGACAGCTGTGATACCCAGGGTGGAGCTCAGAATCTGGCGCTACCAGGATGGAAAGCTGGTGGAGGTTGAGGAAAAGATCCTGAACAGTATAACCATTGCTCATTCCCCCCGCCACCCTCTTGCAGGAGAAATGACTAATCATAAAAAAACACCGAACTGGAGAATAAGCTTTGGCCAATAGCCTTAACTCCCAAATCTTTCTTTTAAGAGGGCTGTCAAACTCTCCCGGTTGTTCAGCTCCCGGTTTTCCTTAACCTTTGCAAAGAGATATTCTAAAGCCTCACCCACCAGCGGGCTAGGTTCTATCCCCAGGATCTCCATCACATCAAAGCCATTGAGAGCCAAGTTTTTAATAGAAAAGGGAGGCAGCTCGAAAAGGACACTATCGATCTCCCTTTTAAAATATTCCAGATTGCTGAGATTTCTGTATTTACCGCCTAAAATATCAGCCCGGCGCAATTCTATAAGATCACCCAGATTATAAAGGCCGATCTTATTGACAAACCTGCGCACAGCCTTCGGCGTCTTCGGGTAGGGGTACATATGGTGGTAAACAAGAAAAGACACCTTTTCGATAAACCCTCTGCTGAATCCCAGCCTCCTTAAAATACGCCTTGCCATGATGGAACCGATCACCTGATGGCCGTAAAAATGCACCCTGCCCTCATGGAGGCTGATGCATTGAGGCTTGCCGATGTCATGGAGCAGTGCAGCCCAGCGCAGGTGCAACTCCGGGCGGATCTCCCTCATTACCAAAAGGGTATGGCCGAAAACATCTTTGATATGACAGTCATTCTGCTCTATGCCATAGGTGGCATCAAGCTCAGGCAAAACATGCCGCAGAACCCCGGTCTTGCGCATTTCCTCCAAATAGATCTCAGGTCTTTTGCCCACAATTACCCTGTTGAGCAGCGCCCTCACCTGCTGGGAACGGATGCTGCCTGCTGCCGGGGCACACCGCACAAGCGCCCTCTGTGTTTCCCGGAAAACCTGCCACTTGAGGTCTGCATCATCAAAGAGCTTCATCAGATAAAACACTTCCAACAGGCGCCGCGGCTCCTCCTGAAAGCAAGAGTTAGGCTCCCCCGCCAGCCGGATCATCACTTCTCCCGAAGCGATCTGATCTGCCAGCTGCCAGGGATCGATCAAATGATCTTTCAGCGGGTCATAAGCCAGGGCATTGACTGTAAAATCTTGCTCCAGCAGATCAGAGATGGAGCCGGCAGCAGAAGGCTGTTCCCCAAATGAGAGCACATGGACGAAAGTTTCCCCCTCCTGCACCAACACCTTATCCTGCAGGCGGAAAGTTCTATTAAAAAAGGCTTCAACCACATCCAGCGGAGCACCGGTCGCCACCTTCAATTCCTGGGGTTCCAAACCTAGCAGGCAGTCCCGCACCCCCTCACCGACAGCATAGGCCTCATACCCCTCCTGGCTCAGTATGGATATAATTTTGATCAAAGGGGCCGGGATGGAAAGCCGCATTCCTTTTCTCTCCTTTAAAAAGCAGCATACAATTTAACTTATAACACCCCAAACTATTTCTGGCAAGAGCAGAAGTTTTAAAGAACAGAAGTTAAGCTTACTTCCACCACATATGTTATGATTATATTAACAATATTAAAAGAAGCAAAATTCATCCCTGATAACTGGCAACAACTGCAGCACACTGCAGGGGAGATAACAGTTGTCCAGAGAAGAAGAGTTTTTTCATTATCTTAAAGGCCTTTTCGTGGATCAGCGGCTCAAGGGGAAAACAGGGCTCATCAAAGCAAAGCAGTTCAGGTCGATCTATTATGAGAGGGGCCTGCCCCAGCTGAAAGAAGAGTTAAACCGGATCACGTCTAGCGCTCCGGAATACCGTGAAGAATTGTACCAGCAACTCCATTCCCTTTTCAGCAGCCTTTTGATGAACAGTTTAATCTGTCCTGACAATACAGCACCGACCCCCCCCAGTCAATATGCAACTGCAGACAGAGATATTCAGCTCTTTTGGCAAACCCACAGATTCTATTATGTAAAAACGGACAACATCATCGATGAACTGGAAGTAGAAGTGGATGGAACAAAGATTGTTTTTGATGTATCAGAAATAATAAAAAACAGAGACCACAAAAAGAGGCAGCTCAGCTACCGTCTGCTGGACAAAAAAGAGGAGGGCACACTGACTCTTGGAGTTTCAGCAGATAGAAAGAGAAAAAAGTCTGCTGAGCTGGTAAAGCAGCTCAAAGAGAATGGGGTGCAGATAAGCGCTGCTGCGGTAAAACAGGCGATATCGCTGTTTGAACAGCAAGGGGAAATGGATCTCTTCATATACAAGGATCCCCGGAACTTCCTGGAGGAACAGTGTTACCACTGGATAAATCAGCAGCTGTGGAAAGGTGAACGGCTTAAGAAACACCAGCTCTTGCGGGAGGCAGCCCTGAAAATCGTCTCCTTTATCAGCCGTTTTGAAGAGGAACTGCTCCACATCTGGTTGAAGCCCAAATTTATCCTGAACTCCAATTATGTAATCACCTTGGACCGAATCGCAGACAGGGATTTTAAACTTTTTAAGCGCTTGCTCTCCCATCCGGGGATCAGACAGCAAACCGCGGAATGGAAAGAGTTGAGGCTTGTTGATGACAGCTTCCAAATAACAGAACTGATGGATGCTTATGAGGAAAGGCTCAGCAAGAGGTATGCCCACCTCCCCCTGGACAGCAGGTATTTTAAAGATTGTGAAGGGGAAATCCTCTCCCTTTTCGATCACTTGGACAAAGAACTGGATGGGTGGCTGATCAAAAGCGAAAACTACCAGGCCTTGAACACGATCCTTCCCAAGTTCAAAGAAAAAGTGCAGCTGATCTACATCGATCCCCCCTTCAACAGGGAGCAGGAACCGGGCTACAACTACTCAGTCAAATACAGGGATGCTGCCTGGATCTCCCTTTTGGAAAACAGGCTGCAGTTGGCTCACCACTGCCTGAACAAAAAGGGGGCCATCTTTGTGCGCTGTGATTATAACGGGAACATGTATGTGCGCCTTTTGCTGGATCAGATATTTGGGCCTGAATGCTTTAAAAATGAGATCATTATTAAAAGGTCCGGGATTCAAAAGGAGGCAAAAAATAAATTTTTGGTGGCCACAGATTCCCTTTTCTACTACATAAAAAGCAGTAAAGGGAAACCGAAGGTTCTCTATGAGCAAAGGGAAACTGACTGGCTCCCCTTTGTACACTACCCGGGCCTCAGGAAAAACAGAGAACGGATCGTTTTTGGCTGCACCCTGAAACCACCTGAGGGAAGGCACTGGGGCCTGAAGCAGGAGTTGATCGATCAGTGGAAAGCAAAAGGGTGGGTGCGCTTCCGCTGCAAAAAATGCGGCTATGAGCACTATGAAGGCAGGTGGACAAACTGCCCTGCCTGCGGTTCTCTGGAGTTTATTCCTGAACTGAAAAACCCGCCCAAAAAGGTTGATTCCAACTGGACCAATATCAGCAGCTATTCCCAAGACCCCCTCTTCCCCACCCGTAATGCGGAAGATCTGCTGAAAAGGGTTATTGAGGCAGCATCAGATGAAGGTGACCTGGTCATGGACTTCTTTTTGGGCTCTGGGACCACCACAGCGGTTGCCCACAAAATGAGAAGGAAATGGATCGGTGTGGAGATGGGTGAACACTTCTATACATATGTGCTCCCCAGGATGAAGAGGGTGCTGGCTGGGGAACGGTCCGGGATATCCAGAAAAGTGAGCTGGCAGGGAGGCGGTTTCTTTAAATACTGTGAATTGGAGCAGTTTGAAGATGTGCTGAACAAGGCTGAATATGGAGGTAGGAACAAGCCCTTTCATTATGGCTTCCTGGCAGACCGGGGAAAAGGAGACACAATGGAAAAGGAATGGGATTTTTCGCTGCCCTATGAAAAGGTGGACCTTCCCGCTACCATCTCCTGCCTGAAGGGGAAATGGATCGGGAAAATTTCAGCTAACAAGGTATTATTCGAAAACGGAGATGTTTTAGATACAGAAAACCTTGACCCGCATTTGCTTAAACCGCTGCTCAGGTGGTAAAAATCACACTCCGGTTCTGGTGATCAAGCTTTGAGAAGAGTATAATGGAGACTGTTGAAAAACAGTTTCATGTTATTTAAAGTAGCAGTGCTCATAGCAGAGAAAACTTTGCAGATTTAGAATAGAGGAAGTGTGATCAATGAAAATGATAACAGCTGATAAAATACGCAATCTGGCAATTATCGCCCATGTTGATCACGGGAAAACCACTTTGGTTGATGGAATGCTGAAACAGAGCGGTGTTTTTCACGAAAAACAGCTGGTGGAGGAGCGGGTGCTGGACCGGAATGAGCTGGAGCGGGAACGGGGAATCACCATCATGTCCAAAAACACCGCTATCTTTTACCAGGGCTATAAACTGAACATCGTAGACACCCCGGGACACGCAGATTTCGGTGGAGAAGTAGAGCGCATCGTCCAGATGGTGGATGGGGTTTTACTCCTGGTGGATGCCTTGGAAGGGCCGATGCCCCAAACACGCTTTGTGCTGAAAAAGGCCCTGGCTGCAAGGCTTTTCCCCATTGTGGTGCTCAATAAAATCGACCGGCCTCATGCCCGTCCTGCTGAGGTGCTTGATGAAATCCTGGAACTCTTTATCGACCTGGAGGCCAGTGATGAACAGCTGGATTTCCCGGTGGTCTATACAGATGCCAAAACAGGGGTGGCCTCCCTTGATCCTGACAAAAGGGGGACCGATCTGAGGCCCTTGTTTGATCTGATCATCTCTCGGATCCCCTCCCCTAAAGGTGATCCGGAAAAACCCCTACAGTTGGGTGTTACCATGATCGAATATGACCCCTATGTGGGGCGTCAGGCAGTGGGCCGGGTCCAGCAGGGACGCATCCGCAGCAAACAAGATGTTGCGGTAATCAAGGCTGACGGGACACCCCTTATGCAGCATCTTTCGGCCCTTTATATCTTCGATGGGCTGAAAAAAGTGCCTGTGGATGAAGCTGCTGCCGGTGAGATCGTTGTTGTGGCAGGGTTGGATCATATTAATGTGGGCAACACCATCGCCGACCCTGCGGATCCGAAGCCACTGGATTTTATCTCAGTGGAGGAACCCACTGTTGCGGTCACCTTTCTGGTCAACAAAAGCCCCTTTGCCGGGAGAGAAGGTGAATATGTCACCTCCCGCAAACTGAGGGAAAGGCTTTTCAGAGAAGCAGAGTCTGATGTCAGCCTCAGAGTATCTGAAACAGACAGCCCTGACGCCTTTTTGGTGGCAGGCAGAGGAGAACTGCATCTCTCCATACTCATTGAAAAAATGCGCAGGGAGGGTTATGAGTTTGAAGTGTCACGCCCCCGGGTCATCGAAAAGGTGATAGATGGAGTGCATTGTGAACCCATTGAGGACCTGCTGGTAGAAGTTCCTGAGGAATATGTGGGGATTGTGATGGAGTGCCTTGGCCCCCGCAAAAGTGAAATGAGAAATATGCAGCAAAAAAGGGATGGCCAGGTACACCTGGAATTTTACATCCCCACCAGAGGGCTGTTCGGCTTCCGCTCCCAACTGCTCACAGAAACCAGAGGCACAGGCATCATCTACCATTCCTTTCACCACTATGCCCCCTATCTAGGTGAGATCATGACCCGCAGCAGGGGGTCACTGGTGGCCTGGGAGGAGGGGTTAACCACAGCCTACGGTTTGGAGAACGCCCAGGAAAGAGGAGAACTGTTTGTGGATGTGGGGGTCCATGTCTACAAGGGCATGATCGTGGGAGAAAACTCCCGGCCTGGGGATATAGAGATCAATGTCTGCAAAAAGAAGCGTTTGACCAATATGCGCTCCTCAACTGCGGATATCGCAACCAAACTATCCCCACCCCGCCCTATGTCCTTGGAGCAGTGCCTGGAATTCATCGCAGATGATGAACTGCTGGAGGTCACTCCAAAAAGCCTGCGGATGAGGAAGAAGTAGAATCATACAGGTCGGAGCTAATTCGATTAGAAACAAGCACCTGAATATTGCTTAAAATCTATATTCTTCAGCACCATCCAAATTCCTTTTTTTTTATGATAAAATATGATTAATATATTGTTTTGTCCTGGCCCTCGTTTTCAACCATTACATAAACTCAACAGAAACAAGGTGTTTTACTTTACTTATCGGTATAATAATGTTAATCTATATTTGTGAATAAATGTACATTCATAATATTATCAGCATTTTTTCGGAGAGGATTATAAAATGGTGCGTCGCAAAATGCTTTCAGAAGAAGTAGCTGACATGATTGCCAGCCTGGTTAATACCAAGTACTTTCCTGGAGACAAAATCCCCAATGAATCGGAGTTAGCTAAAGAATTCGGTGTTAGCCGTACCACCATCAGAGAAGCAATCAAACAGCTATGCTCTAAAAACGTTTTAAAAATATATCGCGGCAAAGGAACTTTTGTCTGTGAAAATCCTGGCTTACAAAAGGATCCCTATGGCTTAAAATATATTAAGGGCGACGACATCTACTACCAATTTTTTGAAACCGCTTTGCTTACAGAACCATCATTTGCTGCACTAGCTGCCCAAAAAGCCACTCATGAACAAATTGAAAAACTCTCCGCAAGGCATCAAGAATTTATTGCTGATGTTGAAAAATACCACAACAATGATGTACCAATTGAGGTGCTGCAAAAGCATGACACCTTTTTTCATAAAGGTATCCTTACTTGCTGTAATAATGTGATCATCGCAAGAATAAAACCATTTATTGAGTTGGTAATAGCGGATCCTACAGATACATTTATCAAAAGCATTTCCAGCAGTATCAAATACCATGGACTGATTATTGACGCAATTAAAGAAAGAAACGCTGTTAACGCTCACCATTATATGAAGGATCACCTTAATGATCTGGTGAAAATAGCGGTATCCACCGGACTGCTGCAAGTTGAGCCAAATTACCCACTGCCTAATATTATCAATAATGAATAAAAACTATAAATGGTGGGCAAACACCAAAAAAGGCGGCTGTTTAGCCGCCTTTTAATCATAATATCATTTTAAACGCTGCTTACCACTATATATTTTCATTTGTTTGTCCTCAATCCGTCCTACCAGTGTTAGATTGGAGCGCCTGGCCACTTGGATAGCTTCATAGGTTGCTAACGACCTAGCCACCAGCATAGGAATACCGCAGTTGATGACCTTTTGTACCATATCACTGGGCACCCTTGCACTTATGATAAGGTATTTGCTGTCTAAATCAATCTGCTGCTTGTACGCCATGCCGACAATCTTGTCAATTGTATTGTGACGACTGATATCATTAACTAACAGCAGAATATCTTGATCATCACATAGTACAGCGCAGTGTATTCCTCCAGTTTTATAGTGCTTACGTGATGCCCAGATAAAACGCTCAAATTGCCTGATAACTCCGGAAACTGAAAAAACGGCATTACTTTTCACATAAGCACAATCACTGACTAAG
>Ga0209537_1004704_pt1 | contig 11402 bp, 10 predicted proteins | sample BioPla4DNA1_FD_187698 | JGI IMG/M metagenome (GOLD analysis project Ga0209537, IMG submission 187698) | Biogas fermentation microbial communities from Germany - Plant 4 DNA1 (SPAdes) (version 2) | ecosystem: Engineered > Bioreactor > Anaerobic > Digestate | place: Bielefeld, North...
CATGACAGGGCAGACCATTCATATCAATGGTGGGTCAATTATCAATGGATAATGGATTTAGTGAGATCACCGGAAGGAACATTCTCTGCGAATGCCTTCCGGTTTATTTTATTAACTTCTTTTTAGTTGCAAATACCATTTTTATCCATGTTCTTATATAAGGCAATATTGGAATATTTACAAGAATACCTATACATGATATGCTGGTTTTATCTTCGTATAAATTGGGGTATTAATTCCTGCCATCAGATTAATTTTTGTTGCAAGATTCATGCAAAAGATGAACTATTTCATTTGGTGGATTTTTGGATGTGATGATTTGGATCATGGGAGTACGTCGTATTGATGACATTATTACTGAGGAGGATTCTAATGGCTGAATATATAAAAACTTTACGAAAAATGGTTGGTCATACCCCTATTTTGCAATGTGGAGCCTCTGTGATCGTTGAGAATGAACGGGGTGAAATATTGCTGCAACTTAGAAAAGATAATCATTGCTGGGGATATGCCGGAGGTTCCGTTGAACTGGATGAAGAAGTAGAAGAAGCGGCAAAAAGAGAACTATATGAAGAAATCGGACTTATTGCTCATGAACTGGAACTTTTTGGTGTCTTTTCCGGAAAGGATATGCACTATATTTATCCTAATGGTGACGAAGTGTCAAATATTGATCTTGTGTATATATGCAAATCTTATTCAGGGGATTTAAAAATGCAGCAGGATGAAGTTATAGATCTTAAGTTCTTTCCGTTGTTTGACTTACCGGAAAATATTTCACCGCCTAATGTAAAAGCACTAAAAGAGTACGTCAGGAAAAGAACATTAAAATAAGATGTAATACCTCATGGATTATAAATATCCATAAAATGATAACTGTTAGACTATTGTATGGGAGGTGAAGATTTGACTAATTGCAGAGAGTATGGCAGTTTACCCTTTCATGCAATAGTTGTTCATGGCGGTCCTGGGGCGCGTGGTTATCCTATATTTTTGCCGCAAAGTATCCCCAGTATGTCAGTAAACTGATTCTGGTAAGCAGTGGTCCGTTTGAATTAAGTTATTATTCTCAGCTTGTTGAAAGAAGAAACGTTAAAAAGATGCCCAAAGAACAGGAAGAAGATATAAGAGCGGCAAACTTATACACTGACGATATTAAGTATGATCCCGACCACTATTGCCTGTTGCCGGATATAAAGGAAGATATGATTGCCTTTAATGAAGAGCAATTTAAGTCATTAATGAATGAAATAGGTCCTATGCGTGCGAGTGGTAAGCTGTTGGATCTATCTAAAGATATTGAATGTCCTGTTGCTGCCATCCATGGTAAAAATGATCCTCATCCGTGGGAAGGAGTAAAAGAACCTCTGGAAAATCGATTGAATGATTTTAAAATGTATTTGCTGGACAAATGTGGGCATGATCCGTGGAAAGAATATTATGCGAAAGATGAATTTTTTGCGATTCTCAAAAATGAATTAAAAAGTACTGGAACAGTTTAGTTCAAAAATTAAATTTTTCAACTTAAAGAGCAGATTTCATTTTTACACTCGGTATGTGTTATAGGACATATCGAGTGTATTTTTGTAAGTTTTGGTGGTTGATAATTGTGATGGGGTGTGATACAACTATTTTGACTTTGATTGAATATAATAGAAAAGAGGCAGTAAAATGAATGACTTAACACAGAGCAGAGCGACTAAAGGTATTCTACTTTTTATGAAAAAGAACAAAGACTTAATACTTCATAGCCTAATGTGCAGTATAGGGGGTTTTTTGGGTGGCTACGCTGTGCTTTGCAGAGGGAACTTGGCTTCTGCACAGACCCTTAACATGATCGATATTGTACTTGGGATCGTGGGTAAAAACAGGGAGGAGCTTCTGCTTAGGATCCTTGGACTTTTTTTATATATTATGGGAATGGAGATAGTTATACTTTTTTCGAAAAAGACAAAAATCAATCTGGAGCGATACAGTATTTATGTTGATATGGCAGGTTTTTTGATTCTGGCTTTGATACCGGAGCAAGTAAATATGTTGATAGGAATACTTCCTGTATTTTTCATCATTTCTACTCAGTGGAGTGTGTTTCACGGAGTAAGGGGATATAACAGTGCGACGATATTCTCTACAAATAATCTTCGTCAGATGCTGCTTGCCCTGAATGAGTATGCCTTCGGCAAAGACAGAAAGCAGCTGAATACTGCACTTTATTATATCAATACACTATTCTGGTTTCACATAAGTATTGCCATGAGTTATTTTGCTGTTAAAGTTTTTGGTATTTATGCTTCTCTTTTTGGATTTGTTTACGCTGTTCCAGCACTTGCAATTACAGCGATCAAGGATGAAAAAGTATCGGGGAGTATCTCCTTTGATATACCCCTTGCCAAGTAGACAGATAAAATATATAAAATGAGTAATTAACTGCTACCCCATGTGGTAGTTTTTTTATTTCAAAAGCTTATAGATTACATTGATTGCATAATGAATTTCAAATAGAGTGAATTAATCTTACAAAGAAAAGTATCGGTAAATGAATAATTTAATATTTTTCTAGGAAGTTAAAATATTGATGATGCAGAAATCCCCTTAGATTGCTTTTTTAAAAAGTAGTCCAAGGGGATTTGTAAATTATATACAAAATTATGTTATTATTTTATAAATGACTATGCTATAATCATAATTGGGATTATTTATAATAATTAACTTTATATGAGGGATAAAAATGAGGAAAAGAGATTTGGCTATTTTTATCATTATAGGGCTGATCGTATTTCTATTTACTATGGCCATCTATTTAAGTACAGCTAATAAGTTTAAAGTAGATTCTATGGAAAAAGAAGATTTGTTAAATAAAGAAAATGTGCTGAAATATCATTTTGCAGTTATTTGTGAAAGTATGGATGAACCTTTTTGGCAATCTCTTAGGAAAGGAGCGAAAAAAGCAGGCGAGGACTTTAATGTTGCAGTAGAATTTAACGGGCCTCGTACTACGAATGTAGAAGAAGAAATCAAATATTTAGAGATCGCTATTGCATCAAAAGTTGATGGGATTATTACGCACATAAGCGATGAAGAGAAAATGACACCATATATTGATAAAGCAGTAGATATGGGAATACCGGTTATTACTTTAAATAATGATGCTCAGTCCAGTATGCGACAGTCCTATGTAGGAGTGAATAGATACAATCTAGGACTGGAGTGGGGCAAGCTTATTGCCTTAGCCGCTTCTGACAAAGATACAGTAGTAGGGATTATTTATCCTGATTACAAGAATTTTGAAAGCAATCATCATGAAATGATCTTGTTGGGGATTAATGAAAGTACAAAAAGTTATCCTAATATTCAATTTAAAATTGTCAGTGTAAAGGATTCAGAGATTTTTAGTTCAGAAGAAGCCATAAGAGAAATACTGATTAATGATGATCATGTTAATATGATTTTATGTATGAATGCTGCCGATACCTTACGGGCTGCTAAGGCAGTAGTAGATTTAAACAGGGTTGGAGATGTAACCATTATTGGATATCATGATAATCCTGAAATCTTAAACTATATAAAGAATGGCGTTATATATGGCACGATCGCAGGAGATGCCATGGGAATGGGTTATAAAAGCATCGAAGCAATGGTTGAGTTAAAAGAGAATAAAAGAACCAGTGAATTTATTACATCAAAGCTTAACGTTATTACAAATGACAATGTCCAAAAGTATATTGTTGATAAGGAAAAAAAGGAGTACTTTGAGGATGGAGAAAAGTAAGCATTTTCCTAAAAATAAAATACGAACAAGACTTATTCTCTGTTTTTTAATCACTACTACCCTTATGGGAATAACCAATATCTATGTATATATGAATGTTAATACCATTATGAAAAAGGTAGACACCATTTATGTCAGTAATATTAATTTAAATGAACTGTCTACCCTTTTAAATAATGTAGAGAGTAGCATAGAAGCATATCTTTTGACGAATAGCAGCGATAATTTAGCCTCCTATTTTAATAACTTTGAGAAGTTAAAGTTAAAATCAGAAGAATTAAATTCAAAAATAATAGATGATGAAACGGCACTTCTCGAAAAAAATATCAAATCTATGATCGAAACTTATATGGACGTAACGGATAAGGCCGTAAAAGAAAAAAGAGCAAGAAATGTAAACAGGTATGCTCTAAGTTATAAAGAAGCTGTAAAACTATATGGCTATATCAATGAGTATATTACAAAATTAAATAATATAAGGTTCCAAAATAATACAAAGCAGTATATTGTAGCGGCTTCAAATTTAAAATACATAGAGTTTTTAAATTTTACTATTATCATTTTGACTATAGTACTTAATATTATTTTAATCTTACTTATTACATATAAGATTACAAAGCCCATTATAGAATTGTCCAATGCTGCTGACAGGATTGCAGAGGGAAATTTTGATGTTCGTGAGGTAAGAGTGGAGTCTGATGATGAAATCGGGGTAATGGCTTTAGCCTTTAATACTATGGTAAAGAGCATAAAAAATTATATCTCAGAAATTCAGCAGAAAGCGGAATTAGAGGGAAAATTAAAAGAACAGGAACTCCAGAATTTATCTATGAAAACCTATCTGAAGGAAGCACAGTTAAGAAGTTTTCAGTCTCAGATAGATCCCCATTTTTTATATAATACTTTGAATGCAGGCGTGCAATTAGCCATTATGGAGGAAGCAGACAGAACAGGAGAATTTATTGAAAATGTTGCAGAGCTGTTTAGGTATACCACCAGAAAGTCGGGGAAAACAGCCACTCTTGGAGAAGAAATTAATCATGTGGAAAATTATATATATATTTTAAAGACAAGATTTTCCAGTAGGCTAAAATATGAAAAAGAGATCGATGAAAGTCTTTATAATTTGGTTTTGCCCAGTATGCTGCTTCAACCTATAGTGGAAAATGCTTTTGTCCATGGCTTAGACCAGCTGGGTGCAGGAAATACAATAAAAATTACAGTAAAAAGGAAAGTAGACAGGGCGGAAATTTGTATTAGTGATAATGGAACAGGCATGAGTGAAGAAGAAATTCAAAAGGTAATGAATAAGCGATGGGATGAAAAAGCAGAAGGGGGAATAGGGATTTCTAATGTTATTAATAGGATCAGTTTGTTTTATGGTGCAGCTGATTTATTTGAGATCAAAAGTGAAGGCAAGGGCAAAGGCACTCAGATGTATATTTACATTCCATTAGATGGGGAGGGGGAAAAACTTGCATAAAATATTGATTGCAGATGATGAGCAAATTGTTTTAGATTCGCTTCAATTTGTTATAGGGAAAAATTTCAAGGATGCAGAAATTGTATCCAGTGTGTACTCAGGAAAAGAAGCTATAGAAGATGCTGATAAGTATAGGCCTGATATTGTTATTATGGATATAAAGATGCCAGGAATTAATGGAATAGAAGCAATTGAAGAAATTAAAAAAAGTAATCCGGATACAAAATTTATATTGCTTACAGCTTTTGATAAATTCGATTATGCAAAGCAAGCGATTAATCTTGGAGTTTCTGAATATCTTTTAAAACCAGTCAATAAAACTAAAATTGTTCAGACTTTAAAGAAGGTAATGGATGAGATAGATTTGGAAAGAGAGAAAAAGAATAAAGAATTAGAAATTCGTGAAAAGATGGAAATCATTCTTCCTATGCTTGAAAATGGTTTTATATATTCCGTTATATTTCCTGATGATCATAGTACTGAAATCATGAACTATAAAACCCTCATGGGCATTCATTCAGGAGGGTACATCATGACTATTGAACTGGGAGAAGCCAGTGGAGACAGAATGAATAATAAAATAGGAGTCAGTGTTAAGGCTCATCAATTCTATTCTTTTATAAGAGATACTCTAAAATCTATAACGGATTGCATTGTAGGAGCCATGATGCTTAACCGGATAGTAGTTTTTATACCCTATGATGAAAAAGAAAATGAGTATTCAGAGAGACTATATTCTCTTGAACTTGGAGAATTAATTTACAAAAAATTAAATGAAAAAATAAAAGATATTGATTTTAAAATAGGAATAGGTTCGAATTATAAAGATCTAACGATGCTTTCCAACTCCTACAACGAATCTTTACAGGCTATAAAAAGTATGAATGATGTAGGGATAATGCATTTTAAAGATATTCCGGAAATTCATGAACTTATAGATCATAATTTGCTTTTGCTGGAAAAACAATTGGGAGAAAAAATCATCCAGGGAGATATTCCTGGAGGCATAAAGATATTTAATGATTTTTTTAATCGCTTAACCATCCTCTACGGTAATAGCCCTTTAACCATTAAAAATAAGGTTTTAGAGCAGATTTTTAAAGTGAGTCATTATATTCAAAATAATAATCAAGAGAATATGATTCAGAATAACAGAAATTATTTTGAAGAGATATTATCTATAGAAGACTATGAAGAAATCAGACAATGGAGTATTGGACAGATCACTTTTATTTCTGAAGAGATTAAGAGGATGAAAGAAAATAAAATAAGTGATGTAACCAGAAAAGCAAAAGCATTTATTAATGAAAATTTTGCGAAAGATATAAAACTTGAAGATGTATCAAAGGCGGTAAATATAAGCCCATATTATTTCAGCAAGTTATTTAAAGAAGAAACAGGGGAAAATTTCATTGATTATCTTACCAGCGTAAGAATTAGACATGCATGTAATCAGTTTAAAAATAAAGAGATCAGTATTAAGGAAGTATCTTATGACTGTGGATATAGCGATCCTAATTACTTTTGCCGTATATTCAAAAAAGTTACAGGCCTTACTCCTACGGAGTATAAGGAACGTAACGGGAGTTGGTTATATGAAGACTAAGATTATGTTAACCAGTATACTTGTTTTAAACATGGTTATTTTATGCAGCTGTCAAAAAAAGTTGGAGCCTGTAAAAGAATTATCTCATGAATCTGATAAAATCACTATAGGATTTTCCATGGATTCTTTTATGATTGAAAGATGGCAAAGAGACCGGGATATTTTTGTATCCAGAGCGAATGAACTTGGAGCAGAGGTTATAGTACAGACTGCGGGAGGGGATCTGGACGAACAGATCAAGCAAATCGAGTATTTAATCAATAAAAATGTAGATGTTTTGGTTATTGTACCACGAGATGCCAATGGCTTGGGGACAGTGGTAAATGAAGCGAGGAAAAAAGGAATTAAAGTGATTTCTTATGACCGATTGATTAAGGGGGTTCCTCTGGATTTATACATATCTTTTGATAATGAACTGGTTGGAGAATTAATAGCTGATACTTTAGTGAGTCATGTGCCACAGGGAAATTATGTAATTTTTAATGGCCCCGAAAGTGACAATAATGTTTCTTTACTAAGGAAAGGGTACTATAATGTTTTAAATCCTAAAATTCAGTCAGGAGATATTATCGTTACTCATGAATATTGGACACCCAATTGGGAACCTGAGCAAGCTGGCTATAAAATGGAAGAACTTTTAAGAAACCAAGAAAAGATCGATGCGATTATAGCAGGAAACGATTCTATTGCAACGATGCTCATTAGATTATTATCAGAAAATAGAATGGCTGGTAAAGTTGCAGTTGGCGGACAAGATGCGGAAGTGTCAGCATGCCAAAGAATTGTTGAAGGGACACAGCTTATGACAGTGTATAAACCTATTGATAAATTGGCAAGATTATCGGCAGAACTTGCAGTGCAGTTAGCGAAAGGAGAAGAAATTATTGTAAACAACGTATATGAGGATGGAGAGTATTCGATCCCATACTATGAAATTATGCCGATTGCAGTGACAAAGGAAAATATGATGGACACAGTCATTAAAGATGGATTTCAAAGGTTAGAATCAGTATACCAAAACATACCACCCAAACAGTGGCCTAAGAATTAATCGCCTTTATAGGCGATTTTTTTGTGCACAAAATAATACTATATCTAAAATATACCATTGTAACAATACTATATTTTATAGAATATTGCAAAAATCTCCAGATCGGGATGTGATATATTAATAATGTAATAAGGTCACAAAAGTGATCCAAAAATACAGGGAGGGGTTTATCGTGAAAAAAATTAAAAAGTTATTAGGAGTTATGTTACTTTGTTTGATGGTAGTTTCATCATTTACAGGCTGTGGCAAAACAAATACAAGTTCTACCGCAGGAAATACGGGAGGAGAAACAGGGACTGTTGAGGAGTCACCTAAAGAAACTGCTGAAGGCAAAAAATTGGTAATAGGATTTTCGCTTCCAACACTTCAAGAGGAAAGATGGGCAAGAGACAAAGAAGCAATGGAAAATTACGCTAAATCAAAGGGGATTGAACTTTTAGTTCAGATCGCTGATATGGACGCTCAAAAACAGGCTAACCAATGTGAAAACTTAATTTCTCAGGGAATAGATGTTTTAATATTGGCGCCTCATGATGCATCTTCAGCAGCAGCAATTGTTGAAAGTGCGAGAGCTTCCAATGTGCCAGTAATTTCCTATGACCGTCTTGTTATGGATACAGACCTTGATCTTTATATTTCTTTCGATAACGTAAAGGTAGGGGAAATCCAAGGAAAGTATTTAACAGAACATCTTGACAAAGGAAACATTGTATGGCTTGCAGGAGCACCTACAGATAACAATGCAAAACTTTTCAAGCAAGGAGCAGCAAAATACCTTCAACCTAAAATCGACAGTGGAGATTATAAAGTAATTCTTGAACAAGATGTTATAGATTGGAAACCAGATAATGCTCTTAAGATTATGGAGCAGGCATTAACTTTGGCAAACAACGATATACAAGGGGTATTGGCTCCTAACGATGGTACAGCAGGTGGCTGCATCCAGGCAATGAATGCTCAGGGTATTACAGACAAAGTAGTGATCACAGGACAGGACGCAGAACTTGCAGCAGCACAAAGAATAGTAAATGGTGAACAAGATATGACAGTATTTAAAGATACAAGAAAACTTGCAACAGCGGCATTGGATGCAGCAATTACTATGGCAAGTGGTGGAAAAGTTGAAACCAACGGTGCTGTAACCAACAATAATAAAATGGATGTTCCATCTTTACTTCTTGAGCCAGTAGCCGTTGATAAAGATAATATTGACGAAATTTTAATCGACAGCGGTTATCTTAAGAGAGAAGATGTATATAAGAATTAAAGGCTAGACAAGACATAGAGGAACGGATTTAATCCTTCCTCTATGATTGTATTGAAAGCGGGGGATAAGATGAGCGAGTACATTCTGGAAATGAACAATATAACAAAGGAATTCCCTGGAGTTAAAGCCCTGTCAAATGTTAATTTTAAGGTAAAAAAAGGTGAAATACATGCCTTGGTTGGAGAAAATGGAGCAGGCAAGTCAACGCTTATGAAGGTTTTAAGCGGAATTTATCCTGCAGGAACTTATGAAGGGGAAGTTATATTTAAAGGGCAAGTCCAAAGAATGTCTGGTATAAGAGACAGTGAAAAAATAGGGATTGCAATCATATATCAGGAATTAGCCCTGGTTAAGCAGATGAGTATTGCAGAGAATATATTTTTAGGAAATGAAATTATTAAAAAAGGTTTCATTGATTATGATGAGACTTATAGAAGAACGGCTGAAATATTAAAAGAAGTTCATTTAGATTTAAATCCGGCTACCAAGGTACTGAATCTTGGGGTTGGACAGCAGCAATTGGTTGAAATAGCAAAAGCAATTTCAAAAAATGCAGATTTACTAATTTTGGATGAGCCTTCTGCCGCATTGACTGAGCGAGAGACAGAGAATTTATTAGAGATTTTAAAAGATTTGAAATCAAAAGGGGTTACCTGTATATATATTTCCCACAAACTCAATGAAATTTTTGAAATCAGCGATACGATTACAGTATTAAGAGATGGAAAAACCGTTGCAACGATTCCTACAAATGAGATGAATGAAGATCAATTAATTGCGATGATGGTAGGCCGTGAAATCTCAGATAGATTTCCAAGAAAAGAGCATACGCCACAGGAAGTGGTGCTTGAAGTTAAAAATTGGACAGTACAGAATCCGGAAATTCCTGAAAAAGAAATTATTAAAAATGTTAGCTTTAAAGTCAGAAAAGGAGAAATTCTTGGAATAGCAGGACTTATGGGAGCAGGAAGAACAGAACTGGTTATGAGCCTTTTCGGGGCTTATGGTAAAAATGTAAAGGGCGAAATATTTTTAAATGGTACGAAACTGAACATTAAAAAACCAAAGGATGCTATTAAAGCCGGTATAGGATATGTATCAGAAGATAGAAAAAAATACGGTCTTGTATTAGGGCAAGATGTTAAATCTAATTCCTCTCTGGCATCATTGGATCGCCTGGTAAATCGTGGAATAGTTAATGATAATGAAATTATCAGACAAACCAATAAATATGTAGATGATTTAAACATTAAGACGCCTTCGATTGAGCAGAAAGTTAACAATCTAAGTGGTGGAAATCAACAGAAAGTTGTCCTTTCAAAATGGCTTATGACAGAGCCTAAAGTACTTATTCTTGATGAACCTACAAGGGGAATCGATGTGGGTGCCAAGTATGAAATTTATAATATAATGAACGATCTGGTAGACCGTGGTGTTTGTATTATTATGATATCGTCAGAACTTCCGGAAGTTTTAGGTATGAGCGACAGAATTTTGATCATGCATGAGGGAGAAATACGCGGTGAATTAGATTATAAAGAGGCGACTCAGGAAAAAGTTATGTATTATGCGACAGGAGGGAAATAACTATGACAGAACCAGCAATCAATACAAGTAGTTTATCAATAGAAACCATTAAAAAATCTTTAAAAATTAATATAAGGCAATTTTCGATGATTATCGCTCTTTTAGCCATATGGATTATATTTCAAATATTAACCGGCGGTATTTTTATAAGTGCAAGAAACTTATCCAATCTATTTTTGCAAAGTGCTGCTGTAGGTATTGCGGCCAGTGGTGTTGTATTAGTAATGGTGGCTGGGCATATTGATTTGTCCATAGGGTCAGTTGTAGGTTTTACCGGAGCAGTGACTGCAGTTTGTCTGGTTAATTTTAATATGTCTGTAGGCACGGCGCTGTTAATCACTCTTATCGTAGGGCTTATGATAGGGATATGGCATGGATTTTGGATCGCTTATAGAGGAGTACCAGCCTTTATTGTTACGCTTGCCAGCATGTTAATGTTTAGAGGAGCAATCATAGGAATTACAGGCTCTAAATCTATATCTCCCAACAATTCAACTTTTAAAGCAATCGGTCAGGGATATTTGCCTAAACTTAATGAAGGATTAAATTTCCACGATACTACAGCATTATTAGGAATCTTATTCATTATTGCTTATATAATATTAGAATTATATACAAGAAAGAAAAGACAAAAATATG
>Ga0209537_1004705_pt1 | contig 11402 bp, 10 predicted proteins | sample BioPla4DNA1_FD_187698 | JGI IMG/M metagenome (GOLD analysis project Ga0209537, IMG submission 187698) | Biogas fermentation microbial communities from Germany - Plant 4 DNA1 (SPAdes) (version 2) | ecosystem: Engineered > Bioreactor > Anaerobic > Digestate | place: Bielefeld, North...
TAAATAAAACCACCTACCAGATTGTAGGTAGTTTTATTTAATTTATTATGATAAAGGATTTCCCGTAGTCGTACCTTTACTTAATCCACTAAAACAGTTAAGTTTTTTATACTCGTTAGCTTTCGTTAAATCTAAATCTTTAATGTTACTTAAGTCTTCACCTATATTTACGTTTAACCCTGCAGTACATGATAATATTTGCCCGTCTACATACTGAGTTAATAACACAAAGTCAGGTATATCTTTTTTTCCTGTCTTACCATAAGATTTTACAAATATTTTTCTTTCTGTGGTACCCCCACCAGTTATAAACTCTATTTCATAAGGTTGTTTCCAAGGGTCCTCCAATGCTGACGTTGTGTTATCTGTACCTATCTTTAGACCAGCGTCTAAAAGCTTGTTTAACTCTTTTACGTTCTCAGCTCGTCCACCTGGTTTAAATCCTGCTTGCTCTTTCTCTAACTGCTCGTTAGCCATCATAAATGTTCTGAAGTCTGACTTGACAGTAGTCTCTCTAGCCTTGTCACCTGCGAAGTCTATTTTAGGTAAAAAAGCCACGAATAGAATCCCTATTATTAATATTACTACCAGTATTTCCACTAATGTAAATCCTTTTTTATTTAGTTTAAACACTATACTTCCCTCCTTTATTTTATATCGAAAATTATTATGTCGGTTTACAACTTGTATCTTTCTAACTTCATAACCATACCAACTTTATGCTTTAATATTTATCCTAGGTACCAGGGGATTTCCCCAGTACCTTATAAGTAGTTAGCTATGATTTTTCTTGTACTACTAATCGCCACAAGTTAAATCTTTGTACTCAGATGCTTTCACTTGCCCCTCTATTTTTGTTGACCCTTTCATAACTACACCGATGTTAACATTTAATCCAGCTGTACACGATTTAATTACGCCGTCTTTATAAGTTGTCAACAGTAAGTAGTCAGCTGTACCTGCAGTTTGTGTCTTACCCCAAGATGCTACAACTATTTTTCTTTCAGTACCAGTGCCCTTTATAAATTCAACCTCATAATTCTTTTTCCAAGGGTCCTCCTCGTTTGTTTTTATAGCATTAGTTGAAATTTCTCCTCTGTCGTCTACCTTTAGCCTATTAGATGCGTCTAGTAGTTTGTTAAGTTCTAAAGCATTGTTTTTCAAATTACTGTCGTCCTTAAATCCAGCGTACTCTCTTAACAACTGTTCACTAGCTACCATATAACTTCTTAATGATGCTTTAACGCCAGTTTCTCTTGCCTTATCCCCAGCGAAGTCTATTTTGGGTAAAAAGGCTACAAACAGAATACCTATTATTAGTATTACTACTAATATTTCCACAAGAGTAAAACCTCTCTTGTTTAGTTTGTTTAATTTACTCATTTTCTTTCCTCCTATTTTTTTATTTTCTGATATTATAATTGGTTTATAACCCCAAACATCGGTAAGAACATTGATATAACGACTGTCCCTACTATTGCACCTACACCAAGTATCAATAAAGTGTCTACATAGGATAAAACTTTCCTCAATGACTCATCTACCTCTTCCTCAAAGTACCCTGCTAATAAACCTAAAACTTCAGGTGTCGTACCCGAGGATGCCCCTACCATTACTAGTTGTATTAGTATTTCGGGAAATATTTTGACCTCGGACATCGCATTTGGTAATGTCATTCCGTTTGTGCTTACTAAGTCCTTAACTACGGCTAATTTTGATGTTATATAAGCATTTCCTATTGCGTCCTTTACTATGTCTAAAGACTGGTTCATAGGAACTCCAGATTGTAAAAGTGAACTCAATAATCTACAAAACTGAGTTAACTTTAACTTTAATATCAAGTTTCCTACGTAGGGTGTTCTTAGTAGCAAGGAGTCTGTTGCAAATCTAACGCCCTTACTAAACCTATATAAATAAGCAAATACTATTATAGCGGATAATACTAAGCCTATTGCGTATAATCCGTATTTACTTACTATATCTGAAAATTTTATTACTACAACTGTTACAAAAGGTAATTCCGCCCCCATCCCCTGTATAGCAGATGTCATGGAAGGCACTACTTTTGTCATTAAGAAATATACTATAACTATAGTTGTCAATATAATCATGGTAGGATAAATCATTGCTGATTTTACCTTACTCTTAAACCTTATTTCTTTATCTAAGTTTTGAGCTATTATCTTCATTGTGTTATCCAATTCACCACTATGCTCGCCAGCCCTAACTTGGTAAACAATTGAATGCCCATAGATATCCATTTGCTCGCTTAAAGCATTTGAAAAAGAACTACCTTCACTTATCATTTTCCCAATTTTTTCAAGGGACTTTTTCATGTTTTTATTTGTCGTGAATTTTCTCAATGTTTCTATAGACTGATATATAGCTAATCCAGATGATTTCATAAATGCTAACTGACTAAAAAACATTGATATAGTTTTCTTATCTACTTTACCTACTCTTTTACTAGTAAATTCTTTCAGTTTTTTATCAAACGCACTAACTTGTTTTATACTAATTACAAATTTGTCAGACGCTCTAATCTGTGACCTTACCTCAGCCTCGCTAGCGGCCTCTATTGTCTCGGTATATAACTCACCGCGTTTATCTTTATATTTACAAATAAAAGTCTTCAATTTACCTCACCCCTAGCGTTTCCCTAGTAAGTAGTTTAAATATTCTTTTATGTCGTCTGCAAACTCTCCAGTATTTTCTTCAGTTACTATACCCATTACTCTATCAATCTCGCTGTTTACAAACTCTGAGTCCTCTTTTATTCTAACATTTATTTCGTCTATTGTTAATTTATTACCTTCAGCGTCTATAATAAATTCTTGGCTACCTATATGATTATCCTCTTCGTATAAATCTCTGTAGTTTAATACTGTTCTTGGGTCGTTGAACATTATAAATTCTATGGTAAAGTCTAAATTCATTCTAGTTTCTTTAAAACTCTTTAAATTATCTTTAGTTTCTTCCTTTGACTCCTCAACAACTTTTTTATTACTGTTATTGTTATTTGTACTTCCAGGAACTGTTGTCTTTTTTGTTATTGTCTTTGGTTTTGCTATACCTAGCAATATTTCTAACTGTTCCTCTAAAGTCTCGGGTGGTACTTCTATAACTTCTACAGTTGTTTGAGGAGGTGTTTCCTCTACAGTAGGAACATCTATAGGTATCTCATTAGTAGGAACCTCTATAGGTATTTCATTAGTAGATACTTCCTCTTCTTTTTCGTAGTTAAACCACACTAAGTCTACCTGCTCCTTGTGTGCTCTAGACAAGTATTCAATATCACCTTCTTGTCGTAAAGATACCGATTTTATATCATAAGATACACCTAAATCGTCTATGTTTTGAGTAACCCTTATCAGGTCTTTCATATAACCATTCAGCTCAACGTCAAATCTTACTCTCCACACACCATTCTCTTCAGTTACCCCTAAATCCTTAAACTTTTGAATGTATACGTCAGCCTCTTTAGTTTTTGTACTAAGGAATAATAGGAAATCCTGTGTGTTTATAATTTGATTACCCTCTTCATTTTTTAGGTTATCAATTTTACTATTTAATTCTTGTAGTGTTTGACTAACACTAGCCTCCTGGCTCTGCATATTTTCAACATTTACATTGTAATTACCTAAAGATGCCATTTGGTCGTCTAATCTCTCTTTGTGCTCAACTAAGGGATTATAAACATACCTATAACCTACAAATATTAAGGCAATTACTATAAGTAAAGCTATCAATATCTTTTCTCTATCTAATTTCATGTCTTTTCACCCCCATCCTATTTTACATCCACCTTAATTTCGAATACATTTGAAATTCCGTCTGGTGTATCTTTTTCTTCAATAGCTGTTAAATTAACGTCACCTATAAAATCTAATAAACTTAGTTTGTATACAAACTCAGCTATTGGTACACTATTATTGCTGTACCCTCGGATTACTAATTTCATTTTATTCGAGTAAGTTGGATCTACTACAGGTGGGGCTACTTCTTCAGTTTCCTCTCCGTCAGTTTCCTCTTCAGGTATTTCCGTTGCTACCACTATCTCTACAGGACGTCCTATTAACCTATCCTCCGAGTCAACAGATATTATATTTAAATCGTCACCTACCTCGGAATATAAAAATTTAACAAAATTATTTAATTCAAACTCCGATTTAGAAAGACTTTCTAAAAATAACTGCTTCGACTGAATTTGATTTTTCATATTATTAATTGACCTTTCTAGGTTTTCTACTACTTGTATCTTCTCTTCTGTAACTTTTATGTCTTTATACATTTTGTAGTTTAAAACCCCTAAGTATATTAAATATCCTATAGGTATTAAGGCTACTAATACTGCTACCTGCCTTACTAATCTCATAATCTCAGCTGCTTTAAATTCTGAGGGCATTAAATTCAATTTTTTCATTATTTAATAACCCCCTTTAAAGCTAACCCTAAACACTGTCCGTAAAGTCCATCCAGACTTGTGTTACTATTATTTATCAGTTGAAAATTATCCTCATTTATAGATGATATTATATCAATTAATTCTATTTCCTTTTTTGAATAATTCTCTAACTGCGACTTAAACCCTTTAATTAATGAACCCCCACCCATTAGTATTACTTTATCAGGGTTTAGCTTTAATTTTAAATCAAAGAACTCTATATTTTTAGTTATCTCTGTTATCAGCTTATACATTGCCCTATCTAACTCGTCAAAATAGTCGTCTTCTATTATTCCTAATGAATCAAATATGTCGTATATCTGTATGGGTAAATCTTCTCTCTGTGTACCTACCTTATTTATAAGCTCTTCGCAAATATTTAAAGGTATATCTACTTCTTTTCTTAAATCCTCTATTACATTTTCAATACCATAGTTAATTTCTCTCATAAATATAGGTGAACCTAAATGTAATAGCATTATTCTAATACTCGTGCGGCCTACGTCCACAAACATTTTTGTTTTGCTTTCATAATCATTATCAAATAATAATGATACATAGTATAAAGGTGTAAGGTTCGTTTCCACCTCCACTATCTTATATCCACTCTTCTTAAACTCTTTTACAATATTATTTACTAACATTTTTGGAACCGATGCTAAAAATACTGTATTGTAAGTCTCTTCCTCTGTAACTACCTCATTAAAACTTGCGTAATCCATACAATGTGTTTTATCTGTATGTGTTGGGAAAGATTCTACAAATTCGTTTTTCATGTACTCCTTTAACTCTTTCTTGGTCATCTGAGGTATCTTTTCAAACTTGGTAGTCAATAATTTCGAAGGGAATACTATAGTTATTTTCTTACTTTTCACATTGTTTTCTTTGAAAGATTTAACTATAGCGTCTACTAAACCTGTTAAATTCGTCACATCTTTATTTGATATAAAACGACTAGCCCCCTCTAACGTATATGCTTTTAATACTTTTATCTTTCTGCGAGATTGAGCTATTTCAAATATCTTTATTGAATTTGTCCCAATGTCTAATATTATTCTCCCCGCAGATGATCTTTCTTTACCAATTAGCGCCAAATTTTTGCACCTCCAATTTATATCTCACTACATTATCCTAAAAGTTTACTAACCTTTGAACCTCTTCTATTGTTGTTAAACCTCTTAAACATTTCTCAAATCCGTCTTGTTTAAGAGTCCTCATACCATTCTCTACAGCTTTCATGTGAATTTCGTAAGGTGATGCGTTTTTAGATAATAATATCTTTATATCGTCATCAACTACTAATAATTCGTGTAAAGCTATTCTTCTTTTATATCCAATACCTTTACAATTTTCACATCCAGTACTTCTATACAATATAACTTTTTCGTCCTCTCCTAAACCAAACAGTTTTCTGTATCTACTACCTTTTTCTAGTTCATATTCCTCTTTACAATCATCACATAATCTTCTTACTAATCTTTGGTTTAATACTGCTAATAAAGAATCCGAAATCATATATGGCTCTAATCCCATATTAACTAATCTTGTCAATGTACTTGCCGCGTCATTAGTATGGAGTGTTGATAATACCATATGCCCTGTATTTGCTGCCTGAACAGCTATATCAGCTGTCTGCTTATCTCTGATTTCCCCCACAAGTATCACGTCAGGGTCCTGTCTTAGTATAGACCTTAATCCAGTCTCAAAAGTTAATTTTGCTAAAGGATTTACTTGAACCTGTGTTATATCATCCATTCTATATTCTATCGGGTCTTCTATGGTTATTATATTTTTAGTAACACTCTTTATCTCATTTATAGCTGTGTATAATGTAGTTGATTTACCACTACCAGTAGGCCCTGTTAAAAGGAATATTCCTACTGGATTATTTATAATGTTAATAAATTTTTCTTTAGTGTCAGGTAAAAATCCTAAATTATCAACGTCCAACTCAAAACTAGTTTTATCCAAGAGTCTTATAGTTATCTTCTCACCATATTCAGTAGGTAAAGTTGATACACGTGCGTCCAGTTGTCTGTCACCTGCGTCTAACTTTATTTTACCATCCTGTGGTCTTCTTGATTCCGCTATATCCATTTCAGCCATTGTCTTTATTCTTGTAACTATGGCTGAATGTGCGTTTTTTGGTAAATCTTTTATATGGTGTAGAATACCATCTATCCTATATCGTATTTGTATTCTTTCAGGTTTAGGCTCTATATGGATATCAGATGCAAACATTTCTGATGCTTCTGCTAGTAGCTTATTTACAGTTGTTACTACTGGTGAGTTCTCGTTTATCTCATTTATGTTATAACTTGCTTTCTCATAGGTTTCTCCCCTAACTTTATCTAAACCCATGTTTATTTGACTTCCACCTATATTTTCTAATAACCATCTATCTAGCTGTTCGTCAGATGCTAAAACATACTCAACTGGTAACATAAACTTTGATTTAATATGGTCTTCTAAGGTTACGTCAAATGGGTCCGCTACTATTATCTCTATACTCGTATCATTCAACCTATAAGGTATAAATCTTTTCATAGTTAGGTAGTAATAGTCGAACTCTTTTAATAATTCCTCGTCTATCTCTATCTTTTCTAAGTCTACATATCTAAAACCTAATTGCTTAGATAATAGTTTTAATTTTTGCTCCTCAGTTATATACCCTAGTTCTACTAAAGCCTGCCCTAGTCTTAACTTATGTGAATCTTTATATTCCAAGGCAGTTTTTAACTGGGCCTCACTTACAGCTCCCTCGTCTAACACCACATCTCTAAATCTTTTTTGCTTTAACATTAAATTTATGCCTCCAATCCCATTTCACTTAGCTGCCTTTTATCTAAATTAAAATCCCCGCTCACATGAAACATAAACAATAAATTATTATGCATACTATCACCTTTGCATAATATCCTGGTGTCATCAATCTTTGCCATTTCAGCATATTCTGGTATACTTACAGACTTATAATTGTCTGAGCAATTTTTATCAGAGCACTTGTTTACTACTAGTATGTTTTTCTGCTCTCCCCATCCCATTTTCTGTAATTTTTTATTAATAAAATCCACACTCACTTTTTGACTTTCTTTAGTTCCGTCAGCTACTACAAATACTGTTGTACTTAATTCTAATATTGTTAATAAGTCATTATCAAATAGTCTGTCAGTATCAATTATTATTATGTCAAAATGTTTCTTAAGGTTGTCTAACACACCTAATATATCGGTTACGCTAGTGTCCTTAATTATTTTTAAATCTCTATTCATAGAATAAATAAATATATTATTTTCCTTATCCCTAAACAAGTTTTCACTCGTACCAGATGTTGATTCCATTTTTTCAAAATTATTATTGTTGTTAACTAAGTAGTTTAAACTTGAAAATTGCTTTACTCTATCAACTACTACTATTCTTTTTTCAGGAAATTGTTTCTTTAAAGCATACCCAGAGTGCAATGCTATTGTAGATTGCCCTACTCCACTATGTGTTGAACATACAGAGAATATCTTAATACCACTACGCCTTGTATAGTCTTTTAATGACTGCTTTAATGTTTCAAATCTTGCTCTGTTTTGTGAGTCGTCTACTTCTACCCCCTCTACACCCCTTAAGGCTAATAGCCAAGATAAATCTTTGCAATCCTTACTACAATCCACAACGGCTATTCCTTTTTCATGGAAGTACATCCAATCCCTAAATTCCATCTTTTCTAAAGTAATTATAATGTCCTCTTTATTAAATTCATAGCTAAAATCTAAGTATTCATCACACAGAAATATCCCTATACCAAAATCACTCTTTATACTATCTAAGCTTCTTACTACTCTTTTTATCTTAATTCCAGTATCTTTTTCTATGTTATCTCTTATTTCTTTCTGTTTTACTCTGTCCGCACAGTATAAAAATACTTCTCTCATCTAAATATACACCCCCAATTTCTCGCTTATCTTGGATTTTAACTCTCCTACCCAACTTGGCACGCTATATTCATTTACCCAAGTCTCTTTAAACCATTCGGGGTTGTTCTTTATAATTACGTCTAACTTACATCCTGTTAAACTTTCAGCTGAGAATGGTATACTGTCGTCCCAGTTCACCATAACCTTTATACTGTTTCTATACTCCTTCACGTCCTCCTTAAATCTCTCCACAGATTTCTTTGTTAAATCTGTTAGTATTATATATAAATCTGCGTCGTCAGCCTCCTCGAATATTGCGATTTCCTCATTATTTTCTATATAACTTCTAATATCATAAATCCTACTTCCAAGAATACTAACTATTTTCTTACCTTCTAGCTTAGCTCGAGATATGTCTAAAGAATTTCCGTTGGTGTCGTTACCAACTTTGTCATTACTTGTTAAATCTTTCTCTGCTAACCTAACTCTATACTCTCCTAACCTTAAATTATTTATTCTCACAATCTCAGCTATTTCTTCCATATGCTTTAAAGTATTATTTCTAATTTCTTCCTCTAATTGCATATTCTTTTCCTTTAATTCCCTTATTTCGTCGGATTTTTCATTTATTATAATTGTTAAATTATTTATCTCTCTATTTAACCTTTGTATTTCTAATACATCAGTATTGTTCTTACGCGCGTCATTTAAAGATTTTATCTGAATATCTAAGTCCATTATCTTTTCGTCTTTTATAATAACTTCGCTCTTTAGTTTAGTATTTTCTGCCTTTAAACTTATTATTTCGTCTAGCTTAGATATGTTCTCATTTGATTTTTGAGCTATTTCCCCTTTTAATCTCTCAACTTCGGCAACTAACTCTTTATTTTCATTTTCTAAAGACTTATTTATACTTCTTAATTCAGCTATTTCAGCAAGTAACTCTTTTTCCTTTTCATTTTCTTTTGTAACGACCTCTGCCTCATTCTTACTCCTAGCCTTTACCTCATTTTCCTTTTTCTTTTTCTTTACCGAGGTATCTCGCGTTATTTCATCAGGTGATTTTATTTTCCCTATATGTAACATATAGGCTATGGCCATATCCTTTAATTCTTGTGATATATTTAATTCATTTAAATTATCTGCTTGTATAATATCTTGATGCACCAGGTATTCTATTGGTATACCATTAGCTAAAGCTTCCTCAACCCTGGCATTTCTTGAAGTTTGAGGCGGTAGTCTTATAAATTTCGCTTTGTAATCTTTTATACTATTTTCGTCTATTATCTTGAATTCATACAACTTACAATTCACCCCTTTTAGCTATTCTCAAATTTTCATTAATAATTCCATTTCCTTACTTCCCATTGGCTTTCCAAATAAATACCCTTGAACTATGTCACATCCATACCTTACAGCGTTATCTAACTGCTCTATAGTTTCTACACCTTCAGCTACGGTGTATAGCCCCATTTCCCGGGATAAATTCACTATGTGTTTTAACATCCTATCGTCTTCGTCCGCTGTCATAAAAGATTTGTCTATCTTTATACCGTCAATAGGAAAATTTCTTATATAATTCAATGTTGAATACCCTGTACCAAAGTCGTCTATACTTATGCTAATCCCCATTTCGGAAATTTTACGCAGTATCTTAACTTGTTCATGTATATTAGAAGGTGCTTTACTTTCTGTTAATTCAATTTCTAACCATTTAGGCTCCAGTCCAGACTCCGTCAAAGCGTCCTCTATATCTTTTAGTATATCACCTTTCTCAAAGTGCGAATAAGATATATTAACAGATACTCTTATTTTCTTATACCCCTTATCTTGCCATTCTTTATTTTGTTTACATGCCCGTATTAAAACATATCTTCCCAATAAATTTATAAAGCCGTGGTTTTCTGCTATTGGTACGAAATCGCTAGGCCCGAAGATACCTAATTCTTTATCCTCCCATCTTGCCAACGCTTCAGCACCAACTAACTCATGAGTTGTTAAGTTATATTGAGGTTGATAAACTATTCTTACCTCATTATTTATTAATGCCTTTTTCAGTCTTTCTTTCTTGACTAACTCAGACCTTAATTCGGCTAGTAATTCGTCTTTCATGTATGCTTTACACATCTCTTTAAATTCACAAGCGCTATCCAAATTTTGCATTATCCCTAGTTCCTTTTCCGAAACTATTTTTAAAATATTCTCTATTCCATTCTCACCTATATTTTTCAAACTGCCGATTGGCTCTCCTACTATTTCTAGTGTCTCTATATCAGTAAATACAACTTTTCCATTGCCGTCTATTACTACATAGTTTTTTAAGTACCCGTTTGTAGTCGCGTCCAATCTTATCACTCCGTTTACTATCTAATTTGTCTAGCGCCTAAGTTATTTACAAGCAACTCGTAGTCATTATCTGATAAATACTGCTTCACGTAGTCTAATGTCAAGTTTCCTTGCTGTATATGCCAAATAACATTATCAACTAAGTGCACACTACCTAAAGCTTTATTTGACCTAAATGTATCTCTAAAACTATTCTTATCGTGTTGTTTTCTTATTAGGTTCGCTATAACGTCGTCTACCATCATAATCTCACATATTGGTACACGACCTCCTTTATTTGATTTAACCAACTTCTGACTCACCACACCCCTTAAAACATTTGATAAGGAAAATCTAATTTGATTCTGTGCGTTATCAGGAAAAACATTTACTATTCTATCTATAGTATCTACTACCGATAAAGCGTGCATTGTTCCGAATACTAAATGCCCAGTCTCAGCCATTATTAAAGCGTTTTCAATGGTAACTAAATCTCTCATTTCCCCCACCTGTATAATATCAGGGTCCTGTCTTAAAGCTTCTACTGTAGCAGTTGCAAAACTACCTACGTGCTTTCCTACTTCTCTTTGGAATATCCTTGCTCTTTTGTCCTTATGAACATACTCTATTGGGTCCTCTATTGTCAGTATATTTACTGCTCTTTCATTGTTTATTTCGTCTAATATTGATGCTAATGTTGTGGACTTCCCACTACCCGTAGCCCCTGT
>Ga0209537_1004708_pt1 | contig 11393 bp, 9 predicted proteins | sample BioPla4DNA1_FD_187698 | JGI IMG/M metagenome (GOLD analysis project Ga0209537, IMG submission 187698) | Biogas fermentation microbial communities from Germany - Plant 4 DNA1 (SPAdes) (version 2) | ecosystem: Engineered > Bioreactor > Anaerobic > Digestate | place: Bielefeld, North...
CTCATATGATGATAATGATTGGTGTTGTGTATATAAGATAGATAAGGATAAATTAAATAATGAGACTTACTATGAAGAAATCTTTCATGAATTTATGTATTCATTTCTTATGTATGCATTTACTATTGAGAGTATTGTTGCTTAAGAATAAACCGTATAATCTAAAGATAATAAAACCAAGGGGGGGAGATGAGATGTGTGATTCAATAGAAGTGCAGTATAAAGATAAGTTATATGATTTGATTAAAAAATTTGCATTTGTGTCAAGAGGGTTTTGTGACAAATACTGTGTTCCAGATGGGTTAATGGATATTATGAAATTTAATCTACACACAAATGATATTCCAAATAATGTATTATTTAGTAATAAACTTTCATATGATTATGATTATTATGCTTTTACTAAGAGTACAAAAACACTCCATGCAATTTGGTCACTACTAAAAGATCAGTCTTATAATTTTAATGAAGACTCATTGATCTTAGTAAGAAGTATTTTTGAAAATCATATCATGAGTAGATACCTAAGAGAGCATATAAATATAGAGATTGAACGAGAAAAAGTAATTAAAGATTTTGTCAAAAATCCTTTAGGAGTTTCTTTAAACTACTATACTAATGATGGATATTATATAAAGAATTTAGAAGGAGATAAAATTGGGAAAATAAATATGCCTAGCAAATATAAAATGGGGAAAGAAAAGGACTACTATAAAGAATTTTACTCTTTTCTATGTGAATTTGCTCATTGTTCTTTTGGTAGGCTTGATTGTTATTTTGATGGAGCATTATTTTATTACAGCAAAAATAATTTTAAATTAGAAACAATGCTATTTACCATATTTGTTTTTACAAAAATATTTGAAGGAGTTGTTACTGTAGAGGGTGAGAATTTTGCTAGTTATAAAGAAGAGAAAAATTACTATGATTTAGTATATGATTCTTTGGAATTACAAGAAGAGGTATTTGATTACTTAATAGGCAAATATGAAAGGACGTTGAAAGATAAAGATTTAATAACAATACAACTTTATTTAAAAGAGGAGAATATAGTAAATCCAAATAACAAAATGAAAAGTATGTTAATTAAGATGAAAGGCTCATTGCTTGATAATGAAATTGGAAGTGTATGTAAACTAGAAAAAGATAAAAACGGCAAATTTGTTAGAAAATATCCTACATATTAAAATATGATTTTAATAGCCAATAGCAATAATGCTCTAAACGCCTCTATCATATTAGATTTATGATAGAGGCGTTTTACTTCTATTTTAATCGTTCAAAATGTTCTATTATCTTATATATGTCATCAATAGAAAGTTCTAAGGCCTCAATTTTTTTGCCTACGAAACTAAAGTCGTTAGAATGTTTATTTATTAAATATTCTTCAACATGATTTAAAAATTCGATTCCAGAATTATTACTTAATCCAACAGCAGATTTGATATTATCCCATAGATCATTGTGTTCAAAGTAATTATTGCTTCGTGTGAACCTTTCTAAATGACTAATGAAGACAGTTTCATCTGTGTTAACCTTATTTAATTCAGGGAGAGAAATAAATACAAAAGATCTATCCTTTTTGGCAGGATAGTAGTTAGTTTCAATATAAGTTTTTACAAATTTCTGTGCAGGTCCTAATGTCTTAAGAGAATTTATATAAACCCCATGATTTAAGGACCCATCATTGTTTAGTGTATATATGCTAGCATTTTCTTTAAAGCCAATAAAGTGCTTCTTATTATAATTATATCCTTTATATTTTCTGTAAGAGTATTGACAAATCTCAAACATCATCTTAAAAAGTGCTGTTTGAATTGCTGTAGAAAAATTATTAGAGCAATTCATTTTAAATGTTATATCACTACCATTATATGGTACACTCTTTAAATCAATAGTATTAAGTAAAGTTGGATTTTTCTTAAGACTATTGAAAAATTCTGTCTCGTTCCCATTTGAAATTAATAGATTATTATTATTTGCTGCCTTAACAATGTTTTCCAAAGTTAGTGAATAGTTACCATTAAAAAAGTTTGTAGATATGTTTAGTAACATTTGGTCAATATCTTTTGGTATAGAAATAGTTCTAGTAATCTTTTCCATAAAGAACCCCTCCTTAAATTTCGGAAAAATATAATAATAATATCCCTAACAAAAGTATACTATATAAAAATCAAAAAAGCAAGTGGGAAAAAAATAATATAACTATCCCAAACTTATATGTTGACATATTAAAAGGGAACCTATCCAAGGTTCCCTACTTTTAATGATAATAATACCATAGATATATCATCCAAGGTGTTTTTGTATTATATATACCTTATTATCTATATGCTATTCAAATAATCTATTAAAGTCAAGGAATATAAATGAATATACTTGAAATTCCTTGGAATTGAAGAGATATAATATTTCTTTTAAAGAAGATTCAAATGGGAAAATAAAAAATATAGATGACTTAATTTACTCCTCATTATTACGTTTAGCCAAAGGATGCAACTTAGATGTTTTCCTCAATTGTTCAACAGTTGTATGAAGGTATATAGAGGTTGAATTTAAATCAGCATGTCCAAGTAGATCTTTTATCTCCATTAGGTTTCCACCATTTTTTAGTATCAGGGTAGCATATGTATGCCTTAGAGTGTGTATTGTATACCCTTTATCATTAAGACCAGCAATCTTCATATATCTTCTGAAAAGTTGTTGTATGGCAGTGACACTAATACGATTGCCATAGCCACTTTTAAAAAGGGGTTCTTTATTATCTTTAACAGGTAATCGGGTCATTAGATACTCCCAAAGATAACCGCTGGTAGGCTCGAATATAGGAACTACCCTATCTCTACCACCCTTACCACTGATTATTTTTAAAGTATTGCTTCCAAGATCAACATCTTCAATATTTAAGTTTATTAGTTCCTGTCTTCTAATTCCAGTGGAAGCATATAAATTAAAGATAGCCCTATCTCTCAAGCCATTTCCATCACTATAATCCATTATAACAGACAAGAATTTTTCCAATTCTTCTTCCTTCATTACCCTGGGAAGTTTCTTCTCCTTCTTAGGAGCAGTTATTCTGTCCATGAAATTTACATCCATATACTCGTTTATTACAAGGAACTTGGCAAAACTTCTTAAACTATTTATCTTCCGATTGATAGTAGTGGAACTATAGTCTTTGACTTTCTTCATGTAATTTACATAATTTCTTAGATTTTGAGTAGTAAGCATATCCAAAGATTTAGGCATCCTCTTTGATACTAAATATTCAGTGAGTACATTATAATCTCTTCTATAACTATCAATAGTAAGAGAAGAGGCATTCTTTTCAGATAACATATAATCTAAAAATTCACCATATAAAACATCAAGGTTTTTCATTTTTTCACTCCTTACTTCTGTACTTCTTTTGGTAGCACATAACTGTGATACTGTACACTTTTATGGAAATGAGATAAAATTAAAACTATGGAGGTGTTGTAATTACAACGTTTCCATAGTAAATAAACCTTCCACTAAAGGTGAAGTTAGAACACGGCTTATAGACTTACTCCTATACATAATGAAACCCAGCTTTATGCTGGGTTTCATACTTTTTTGATATCATCTATAAGGTTTATACTAGTACAATATTGTAGCTTATCTTGGAGCTACAATTTGCTTAAATCTTCCAATACTTGTCCAAGGCCAAATTGAAATCCTTGGAATTTCATATTTTTCAGTATTTGGACTTACATATCCTTCCTTTACGGTAAATCCTAGCTTATAACCGGCCTCTATTAGTGCTTCAATTGTAGTGTCATTATATCCACCAAAGGGATATGCTAAATAATCAGTGCCTAAGTCTTCCCTTATTTTACTTATGTCTTCAAGAATATCTTCCTTACTTAATACTGTTAGTGATGGCTCATCACCTGTATAGTTATGTAGATTATAGGTGTGGCTGTGGAATTCAAAAACATCTGATGTGTTTTTATATCTTCATATCCTACCCCTTTTAACTTAGTAGGGCTGAGAGTTCCTTTAGTAACATCTTCAACATTCTTTCCTATGACGAATATAGTAGCCCTTTGACCATGTTTTTTTAGGATTGGATAAGCATATTCAATATTTGAATAATACCCATCATCAAAAGTTATAACAACTGTTTTCTTAGGTAAATCTATTTCTTTTGCTATAAACCTTTCTAACTCTTCTAAAGTTGCTGTATAATAGCCATTATCTTTTAAATACTTCATCTGTTCTTTGAAACTATCAACACTAATAACAACACCATTCCCATTGTATGGACTGGTTTTCAGGTCACCATCATATAAGTGGTGGTATAATAAAACAGGCACTTGTTTAGCTATACCTTGTTCTATTATCTTCATAAGCCTTACATTGTCTTGTTTTAGTTTTAAATTATCCTTTTCTAAGGCCCTTACTCTTTCAATTAGCCCTTCTATTCCTTGTAGGATCTCTGTATAATTACTTTCACTATTTTCTTTGGCATAAACAGCTTCTGGTCCTATGAGTGCACTAAAAAATATTAAAAAGACTAAAATTCCAACAAAAAACCTTTTGTAAATATGTATACATTTATTCTTATTCATAATAATAGCAGTAGAAAAACTGCCCTTCACCCCCGTTTTTTGTCATTTATATTACATTATGTCATTTTTTCCTTAAAAAGGCAATACTCATCTTTGAAATAGTTGACCTTAAGGCTGAGTCAGATTTTCACTTGTAAATTAATAAAATATCCATTATACTGAAATTAGGTCATAATATTGTATAGACAGGGAGGGTGGGTATGGTAAACACTCCAACAAAGGAGGAAAGGGTAAAGGCTATTATCTATACAATAATAGCTGCAGTTTTGCTTAGCACAGGTGGTATTTTGCTAAAATTCATAGACATGCATCCCATGGCCATTGCTAGTTCAAGGGGGATAATTTCTACCACTATAGTTTGGTTATACCTTAAAAAACCAAAGTTTACCTTTTCAAAAGCTCAAGTAATTGGAGGTATCTCTTATTCCTTAATGGTTACTGGTTTTATATTGGCCAATAAGCTTACAACGGCAGCCAATGCAATCATTTTACAATTTACTGCTCCTATATGGGTTGCAATATTAGGCGCTTGGCTATTAAAGGAAAAGATTCGATTATATGATGGAATATCTATAGTTGTTGTATCCCTAGGTATGGTATTGTTTTTCCTTGATGACATGGGTGGAGGAAGCTTGGCAGGAAATATAGTAGCCATATTAAGCGGAGTAGCATTGGCAGGAGCTACAATTGGTATGAGGTTGCAGAAAGATGGTTCACCAGTAGAGACTACCTTACTAGGACATATAATAACAGTATTTGTTGGATTACCTTTTTTATTTAAAGCTAATTTTACTCTACAAAATGCAATAGGCATACTTTTATTAGGAGTCTTTCAATTAGGCATATCCTACATATTGTATGCATTAGCAATAAAACATCTTACTGCTCTTGAATCAATACTTATAATGTTTCTAGAGCCAATACTAAATCCAATTTGGGTTGCTATTTTTTATGGTGAAAGACCAAGCCTATTTTCCCTAATAGGTGGAATAATAGTTATAATTACCTTAGCCATAAGGAGTATAATAGCTAATAAATATACAGAAGTAGAAGAAGAGGCACTGTAAATCAGTGCTTTAATATTATGAAGAGGTGTAGAAGATGGAATATAAGATAGGAAAAATATATGAAGCTAGCTTAGACAAGGAAGTCCGTAAGGCATTAGGCCAGTATTATACACCAGATTATATCGTAAAGTACATTATAAAAAGAACCCTAGGCAATATTGATATAGTAGATAAGCCTTTTATCAAAATAATAGATATTTCTTGCGGAGTAGGTTATTTTTTGCTAGCAGCCTATGATCTTTTAAGGGAAAAGTTTTTAGATAGTATAGATGTACTCAAATCTACATATGGAAATACTGTCTACATATTAGAGAAAGATGGGGAAAGGAAAGAAGTCCTAGGCAAAGACTATTGGATAGAGGATAATATCCATTACCATATATTGAAAAACTGTATCTATGGGGCTGATAAGGATAGGCTAGCAGTGGAAATAACTAAGGCTATGTTATTATCAAAGTGTGAAACAGATTACATAGATGATTTAAATATAATAAATTGTGATAGTCTAGTTAGGTGGGAGAATAGATTGGTCAGTGGGGAAGATGAAGAGAAATTAAGAGAGTTTTGGTCCAATAAATTCGATATAGTAGTAGGCAATCCACCCTATATAGGTCATAAACAATTGGACATGGCTTATAAAAAGTGGCTGTTAGAGGAATATGAGGATGTATTTAAAGATAAGTCAGATATATCCTACTGCTTTTTCAAAAGGATATTAGAAATATTGAGTCCAAAGGGTGTAGCTGGCATAATTACATCTAGGTACTTTATGGAAAGTCCTACAGGTATCCAGCTAAGACAATACCTTACTGACAAGGCCAATATTCTTGAGATAGTAGATTTTTATGGGGCAGAAATATTTAAAGCAGTTGGAGTTGCAACAGCCATATATATCTTTAGCAAGGAAAAGTTAGGGGAAAATGAAATAAGAGTAAATAAGCTAATAGATGATAATTACAAGTTTTCTGATTCAGATAATTTGGAAGACCTAGTAAAAACAAATCTATTTGAAGAATTTACTATAAAACAAAAGGACTTAGACCTAGAAAGATGGATATTAGTATCTAAAGAAAAGCAGAATATCTATAATAAAATCGAAGGAAAGGCAGAATATAGGCTAAGGGATATAGCTATAAGCTTCCAAGGGGTAATTACTGGCTGCGATAAGGCATTTGTATTAACAAAAGAGGATATAGCTGAATATAATATAGAATGGGATCTAATTAAAAAATGGATTAAAAATAGCGATATAGGAAAGTATACTCTTAACGATTCTAGTCTTTATTTGATATATGCTGATTCCATAGAGGATGAAGAGGATTATGCCAATAGCATAAGCTACATTGAAAGATATAGAAATAGGTTAGAAAACAGAAGGGAATGCAAAAAAGGCATTAGAAAATGGTATCAACTTCAATGGGGGAGAAAGAGTAGTCTTTTTCAACAAGCTAAGATAATTTTTCCCTTTAAGTCCAGTGAAAACAGGTTTGCCCTAGACTTAGATCATAGTTATTTCAGCGCAGATGTCTATGCCCTTATTATAAAGGATGAGTTTCAGGATAGGATTTCCTTGGAATACTTATTAGGCTTGTTAAACTCAAGCCTGTATGAATTCTATTTCAAACTATTTGGCAAGAAAATGGGCAAGGGCATGTATGATTATTATCCAAATTCAATTTTAAATTTAAAGATAATAACAGGCGGGATTATGGAAGAGGTAACCCATAAGGTGGAAAAGATTTTAGAATTAAAAAAAGAAAAAAACCAAGACCAAATAGATGAAAGAATTATGGTCTTAAAAAAAGATATAGATGAAATCCTGTACGGGTATCTGGATTTGACTAGGGAAGAGATGGACATAATTTACAGAACAATAAATCCTAGCTATAGATTGTAACCTTTTTGTAATATTTATTGCAAAATTTAGTAAATTGTAATAGAATATAAAATAAGTATTTAATAAACTCAAGGGAGTGTTTAAATTGCAAACTAAAAAACACCAGATACCTATGGCCATATTAGGTATTTGTATTATTGGATTAATCGGTTTTAAAGATACGGGAATTTTTGTAAAAGACTATGTTGGCATAAGAGATGATGAAACTGAAATTGTATTCAACAAGGAAGAACATGTAAACTTAATTAGAGAGACTGACAGTAGTTTTATTATAGAAAAAGAAGGCAGCAAATATGAAATCCCTATGGATGTTATGATCAGGAAAGATAGGACCACACAGAAATATAAGGTAATAGATGGTACATCATTACTAGACAAACCCTTGGGAAACCCCATAAGATTTTTAAACAAAGATGAGGTTGTACAAGCTCTAGAATTTAGCGGAGATTATGGATATTTTACAACTGAAGACGATACAAAGGGTTACGTACTACTATCCCATCTGGAGGCAATAGTAGAGGATAATATTACTTATGGAATTTCAAAAGTTGACAAGGTATTAGTAGAAGATAATACATATTACACCTTGATTAAAGGTGAAGTTGTTGCCATTAAGGACTTTAAAGATGATACATTTATTATAGTAGATGACAATGGCAAGGAGTATAGAGTAAATAAGGATTTTATAGAGTTGAGAAGGAATAGGGAAACAGTCAGTAGGAGCAATGTATCCAGGAGAGCTTCTCAAATCAATAAGGTAATAGAAGCTGCCTACAATGCCCTAGGCAAGCCATATGTTTATGGTGGAACTGGAGCAAAGGGATTTGACTGTTCTGGTCTTACCTATTCCATATATCTAAATACCTTGAATATCAAATTAAATAGGTCTTCTAGGGCCCAGGCATCAAATGGAGTAGAAGTTAAAAAACAAGACCTTATACCAGGAGATTTGGTTTTCTTCAGAACTAGCGGCAAAAACATAGGCCATGTAGGTATATATATTGGGGATGGCAAGATGATTCATGCTTCCTCAGGTAGAAAAAAGGTAATTATTTCACCTTTAGATGAAAGCTATTATAAAACTAGATATGTGACTGCAAGAAGGATAATAAATAACTAGCCACTGATTAATATCAGTGGTTTTTTTGTGCATATTTTCCACTTTTACCATGGTTTTCTTGAATAATAACAAAAATATGTTATAATTTGATTAGTCAATACAAATATTAATGTTGATATAATATGAAAAGAGGTGTTATTAATGGCAGAGATTTTAAAGGGTAAAGTTGTAGCTGACAAAATAAAGGAAAAGATGAAAAATGACATCGAAGAATTAAAGAAAAATGGCAAGATCCCTACTCTAGGAATAGTTAGACTTGGAGATAATCCAGATGACATTTCCTATGAAAGAAGTATAATTAAAAATTGTGAGAAGATCGGTATCGAAGCAAAGGTTTTTGAAAGAGATATAAATATGACTACTGAAGAACTAATTGCTTTAATGGAAGAGTTAAATAATGACAACACCATCTCAGGAGTATTAATGTTTAGACCATTGCCAAAACATATTGATGAAGCTAAGGTAAGAGAAGCCCTTTCCCCAAGTAAAGACGTAGATTGTATGCATCCAATGAACTTAGCTAGAATATTTGAAGGTGACATGTCAGGCTTTGCACCATGTACCCCAAAGGCAGCTATGGAAATATTGCTAGACTATGATGTAGAATTAGAAGGAAAAAATGTCGTTATTGTAAATAGATCCATGGTCTTAGGTAAGCCTCTAGCTATGATGATGCTTAACCACAATGCAACTGTTACCATTTGTCACTCTAGAACAAAGAATTTACCAGAAATAACAAAGAAAGCAGATGTAGTTGTAACAGCCTTAGGTAAAGCTAAATTCTTTGATGAAAAATACTTTAGTGAAAACTCCATTTGTATAGATGTTGGGATTAGTTTAGACGAGGAAGGAAACTTAAGTGGTGATATCGACTATCCAGTAGTTTCCGAACTAGTATCTAAGATTACTCCAGTACCAGGCGGCGTTGGATCAGTAACTACATCAATCCTACTATCCCATGTAGTTGAAGCATGTAAGAGAATGTAAAGAGTCTTTTTTAAGACTCTTCAGTTTGTAGACAAACACGGTTTTCGTAATCTTGAAAACCGTGTTTTTTAATAGAATAATAATATTTTTGAGTAAATCGTTTAATAAATTGGAAGGATTAGGTCCACTTTTCCTGGACCTCCAAAGCCAGGTTGCTAGCTTTTTTAAATTCATGCAAGCAGCAACAAGCATCGCCTGCGCTTTCACTTTTTTCAATCCCCTTAGGGTTGTCCAGCGCATGCCATGCTTCTCCTTCATATCTGCAAAGACTCTTTCTATTGTTTCTTTTCGCTTTGCATATATTTCTTTATTAATACTGGTATGCCTTAGATGATTTGCTTCTTCTATATATTCTTCCCATATATGTCGTGTTACGACCTTAGTATGATTTTTACTGCTTGTACATTTGCTTATATATGGACAATTTTTACATATCTTAGGGTCTGATTTATATTCCCTATATCCATCTCTATTGGTTGTACTGTATTTTAATACTTGGTTATTTGGACATATGTAACAGTCATAGTATTCATCATATACATATTCATATTTTCTAAAATATCCATCTTTTGTCCTTGGTCTTGTATAGGGCATTACCGGTATAATTCCTTGGTCTATCAATAGTTTTGATATATATGGAGTTTTATAGCCTGCATCTACTGCAACATATTTTGGTTTTTCAATATTTTCTTTTACCTTTTCTAATACTGGTTCTAACATTACACTATCATGAATATTTGCAGCTGTTACATCTATCCCAAGTATGAATCCGTTTTTCTCACATGCGGTGTGAAATGAATATGCATAACATTTTTCCTTCTCACTTTTGTGTAGCATTCCACTATCTGGGTCGGTTTTGCTTTCCTTTACTTCTTTGTATTCCGTTTTTTTTTTACTCATATCAAGTGGCTTTTTACCATGTGCTTGTCTATCTTCATTAATCTCTTTTTCCAACAATTCTTGATAACTACGTACTTCTTTTTCCAATTTAACCTTATTGTATTTATTCTTATTGGCACTTGCTTTTACATGGGTTGCATCTATGAAAATTGCATCTGTATTTATGAAACCTGCTTCTATTGCTTGTTCTAAGATATGCATAAATATTTTTTCAAATACATCTGTATCCTCGAATCTTCTTTTGTAATTCTTACCAAATGTTGTAAAGTGAGGTATATTATCATTGAAACCATAACCTAGAAACCAACGATATGCCATGTTTGTTTCTATTTCAGTTATTGTTTGTCGCATTGATTTTATTCCAAAAATATATTTAATGAAAACTATTTTGAATAGCACTACAGGGTCAATACTAGGCCTACCAGTTTTAGTACTATACTTATCTTTAACTAAATCATATATGAAGTTAAAATCGATACAAGCATCAATCTTCCTAACCAAATGATCTTCAGGAACCAATTGATCAATAGATACTATTTCCATTAGATTTCTTTTATTAGTATTATTTGTTGTTAAAATTGGTATCACCCCATTTAAAATTAGTCATATATTATATATTCTACAAAAAATCGAAAAATCCTTTTTGAATTTAAGGATTTTTCGATTTTTTTATGTTTTTTTATACTTTGTCTTCAGTCTGAGGCCTATATTAATATAGGCCTATAGGCCTTTAGTCTCAATTAATTGTCTATACTTTTCTTTTAACTTATTAAACTCCTCTCTTAAATTTACATATATTTCCCTTATTGAATTAAGCTTATCTTTTT
>Ga0209537_1004711_pt1 | contig 11383 bp, 6 predicted proteins | sample BioPla4DNA1_FD_187698 | JGI IMG/M metagenome (GOLD analysis project Ga0209537, IMG submission 187698) | Biogas fermentation microbial communities from Germany - Plant 4 DNA1 (SPAdes) (version 2) | ecosystem: Engineered > Bioreactor > Anaerobic > Digestate | place: Bielefeld, North...
TTAAATTAAATAGGCCTCTTTTCTTCATATATTGCTGTTACGTCACTTTTATCAACCCATTTCTCGTATACTCCTTTATCCACCATTTTCATTCCAAGCCTTTCAAAAACTCTATAATCTCCTATTAAATTACTTAAAAGAATTTTATCTCCATCTTCCTTTATTACTTGGAATTTTATTCCTTCATACTCTGCATAAGTAGTAATACTATATATTTCTTCTAATTCACTTCTATGGACACGCTTAATGTACACAACTCCCTTGTATAGAGAAAAACCATCTGATACATCACTAGGGTCATATGAACGTAGTGAAACAATATCCGAATTCATAGCTCCAACTTCATATTCTTTTCCTTTATATATCGTATAAATATCATTTCTCACATTTCTCACGTTAGTCTCCTCCTCTTATTTTAGTATATCAACAAATCTACCTAAATCTTTATTATAAACCGCCACTAAAATTTCAGCTCCATCCTTTGTTACCATGTAAAGTTCTCCATCATTCAAAGCAACACGACCATTACACAGAAATTCAGGAATCGCTTGACCATTAGTAGCAGCTGTAAAACCATTTCCTGTGAACGGCGGTCCGCCAACAGCATTTCCTCCCATTGCCTGATTATATGGGATATCTATTTTCCATATCTCCGGTGTTTTAAACCTTATTACTCCAACACATTCATCAGTAGCCGGATTAAAATCGGAATCCACATAATCTAGTCTTAAAGAATTATAAATGTCATCATAATTTTTAAGCTGCTTTACATCCTGTGCTAAGGGAGATTCACCTATATGCTCTTTTCGTAATTGAAAGTACACTACAGATAGTGCTACATAAATATCAAAAGGTTCCCCATCCATCATTTATAATATAGCATCTTCAAACATTTTGTCTAATCCTAATTCTGGATTTTCTTTATACACCTCATAAATACCCCAAGGTATAATTTTTGTCCAATCCGTAAGAAGATGGGCAGGCGTCCAAGGCTCCATTTCGACTCTATACCCATCTCTGCCCTGCAAATATTTAATCATTTCGTTTTTTTTAATAGCTTTCAACAATAATTCCTTTTCCCTTCTCACCATTTCACTCACTCCAATCAAAAGTATCAACAATCCTGTATTCATCGGTATTAGGTACACGATTTATAACCGCCTCCGGTACTCCTCCTGAGGTAAATCCGCCCGGAGTAAAAAAGTCATTTTAAAAAAACCCCGAACTATATTGTTATTGTCGGGGTTTTTAATAGTTATAAAGGCTCTTTTTCTTCATATATTGCTGTTACATCACTTTTATCAACCCATTTCTCGTATACTCCTTTATCCACCATTTTCATCCCAAGACTTTCAAAAATTCTGTAATCGCCTACTATGCCAACTAAAAGTATTTTACCTCTATCTTCTTTCATCGCTCGTAATTTAATTCCTTTATAATCTGCAAAAGTACTGATACGATATACTTCTTCCAATTCACTTCTTTGGACACGCTTAACATATACAATTCCTTTGTACAAGGAAAAACCCTTTGACACATCATTAGGATTATATGAACGTAGTACAATAACATTTGATTCCACACTTCTGCCAGCTTCATATTCTTTTCCCTTGTATACAGCATAAACACCATTTCTCATATCTATCTTCTCCTTACTTCAATATATCAACAAATCTACCTAAATCTTCACTATAAATCGCTACTAAAATTTCAACGCCATCCTTTGTTACCATGTACAGTTCCGCCCCATCATCAACATCAATAAAACCATCAATTCTAAATTCAGGAATCGCTTGACCATTAGTAGCAGCTGTAAAACCATTGCCGGTAAACGGTGGTTTATTAACTACATTTCCTCCCATATCAGGACTATATGGGATATCTATTTTCGATATATCCGGTGTTTTAAACTTTATTACTCCAACACATTCATCAGTAGCCGGATTAAAATCGGAATCCACATAATCTAGTCTTAAAGAATTATAAATGTCATCATAATTCTTTAGCTGCTTTACATCCTGTGCTTTAGTAATATAACCTCCAACTCCCTTATACTCTCCACTAATGTAATTAGCAATATCTCCCTGTGGTATAACTTTCTGCATAATCGTTTCTTCCGTAGGCATAGGTATTGCATCACGTATTGCTTTCATTGCCGCTCTATCAGCATCTGAAAGTAAATCCGCCGGTAATGCCATTAATTCATTAAACCTGTCTATACTCATTCCAACATTATCAAGGACTGATGCCATATCATCCATAAAACCGGGCATCTCTTGCAATATGGCTCTTGTATATTTTGCATTTTCAACAGCTTTAGCTACTTTCTCTGCCGATTCACGTCCGGTAATTCTAAAATTATCATAATCAGACGGTTTTATGCCTAAGTCATCAAGCTGCTTAATTAAATCCGGATCTATATTCTTAGAAATCGCCTCTAATGCATCATCCCCGTACTTTGTTATAACCTCTACTGCATCATCGCCGTATTTTATAGCATGCTCTACTACGTCATCGCCGTGTATTCTTGCTAAATCTACCAACTGGTCGCCATAGTAGTATATCGCTGTTAGACCTTCTTCACCATACTTACTTATTGCCCTGACCGCTTCATCTCCATGCTTTGCTATTAACTCTACTGCATCATCACCGTATTTTATTGCATGCTCCACTACATCATCGCCGTGTATTCTCACTAAATCTACCAACTGGTCGCCATAGTAGTATATCGCTGTAAGGCCTTCTTCACCGTACTTACTTATTGCCCTGACCGCTTCATCTCCATGCTTTGCTATTAACTCTACTGCATCATCACCATATCTTGATATAGCCCTTACTGCATCATCACCGTGTTTCGTTAGCACATCAGCTATATCATCACCATACTTAAATATTCCTTCTATTATTTCATCCTGACACCCGGAATACTTAAATGCAGTTAAAAACTCATCAGTATAATTATACAAATTATCCCCAAGTCTTGCAAGTTTTCTTAACTCACTACCAGTAAAGTTTAGTACGCTGTTTGTATTTAGCCATTCAAGACCGTTTTTGCCCCATTTTTCTGCATATTCCCGTATGATATCGTTTGATACTCCGGCTTTGTTTAATTTCCTATATGATTTGCTAAGTTCAAAAGGAGTCATTTCTTTTAGCAATTTTTCGGCAGTCTCTTCACCCAATGCCCCTATAAGTTTTGATACAACTACCTTTTGAGCTAAAAATTTGACAAATTTTCCTAATCCAACAACGCCTAAAGTTATTCCGGCATTAAATATCGCATTGTTAATGAGTTTATCTCCTGCTTCTCCATCACCTTCAACGTAGTCTATGTACAGGTCTAAAATCTCTATTAAACTCATAAGAATAAATGAAAGCAAAACAACTGCGACACACCCTATAGCTAACGCTATTACAAAATTTACCGGTGCTAAAGATATCGCTATTATGAACATTTGCGCAATTTCTACTAAATCCCATATTACAAGGCCTAAATCAAGTAGAAGAGCAGTGTTTACCATAACAGACGATGCTCCTCCTGCAATACCACCGCTAATCATGTAGCCCGCTGCACCGGTGTGAGGATCCATTACAATATAGCCTGCACCGTTCCAGTCTCCTAACTGAATTTCCTCTGATGCTGCAATTACAATTTTCCCGCTGTTTATTGCATTGCTTATTTCTTCCATTACACTGTCGCTTAAATTTAATTTATCCCTTTTCTCTGCAAAATCCACCTTGGACAAAGTATAAATAGGAATATCCTGTTCCTGCGCTATCTCCATTACCTTAATTGTGGATACTGCTTCAACTCCCGTTGCCTGTTCCCATATGCTGTGCTCCAGTGCAGAACCCATTATTCCGGAAATGATCATGTAATTTCTGGAAGCATCCTTGTTTCCATTTCTACTTACCACCGAGTATACATTTCTGTCGACGTCTATATAAAGTCCGCCGCCTGTCAGCTCAACAGGTGCCATAAATAGATAATTTACATTCGCCCTTACTCCTGTTATACACTGACTTAGCTGCCTTACCGAAGATACATTCATATTCTCTGCAAGCAATTCATCCATAAAACCAAGTTCTGCAAAATATGCCTTGGCTATAAAGTTAAGTATTTCTCCCAATTGCTCATCAGAATATATTTTATCTTCAGTATACTCTATGCCCCCAAGTTTACTTGATATACTGTCCAACTCATAAGCAGAAATCTTTTGATAGTTAAATCCTACATTATAGAAAGACCCTGCAATTACATCATTCTTTACTAATTCCTCAGACTGTCCCGCTGACTTCATACCTATCTCAAACTGTTGCCTGTAGCCTAAACCTATCGGCTTACCTTTTGCCACCGTTTCGCCGTCAATCTTCAATACCGGCACCATCTCCACAAGATATGGAGGTGCGCTGAATATATCGCCGTATTCCTTTATAATATTTGCATCTCCCTGTGTTGCAGGCTCGTAGGAAAGCGTCACCTTCTTGTTGAAAAGATCCACTGCCTTATACTTCACGTTAAAATCTCTAGGACCTGTAAAATTCAAACCAAAGGCGTCTTGTCCGTATACCCTGAAGCTAACCATATCCGAGTATTCCTCAGAAACTTTGCTAAACCTTTGTTTACCACCTCTGGTTTTATAAGGCAACGATAAGGGAAGTAACTCTATTTCTCGGGTTGCTATCCTGCTTCCTCCAAAAACCTCTAAATACGTCCTATCCTCTAAATTGTTATTTACAATGTATTCCTGAAGCCTTTCCACCGCATCATCTATTAAATCTTCATATAATTCTATATCAACGCTAGAAACTTTTTCGGTCTCTTCATCAACTATCTCCACTGCATCACTGATTGAATCCCTGTCAACTTCTATAACATCTTCTATAGTTGTAATTCCTTCAACTCTCTCATATTCCTTAAATGAAGGATCCAGAGGTACCCATATTTTTTCTCCTTCATTTTGCGTTCCCCTGTACCTTCCGTAAGGCACATATGCTTCAACCCATACATGTTCCATGCAAACAGCGATTATTTTACCACCTGACACTATGGTGGTAACGGGAATACCCGCAGCCGCAAGAATTTTAGCTGCCGCCTCAGGTGTCTCAGCCTGTGCCCATTCCATTGCTTTATCTATGTCAATTTCAGCAAGTCCTCTTACATATCTTGCCGGTATATTTTTATATCTTAACATTGCTATTAAAAGGGATGCCTGATCGTAATCATTACCTGATTTTTGTGCCAAAGCCCCAGAAGCACCTTTTCTTGAGCCATAATAAGGTTCAAAATCAATATTGTTCCTTACATATTCATACATATCAACAACGGAATCAAGGGATTCTGCCAACTCTTTTATTTCCAGGTTCAGTCTTGTTTCGTCAGTTTCCGCCAAATCTTCAGATTGAGGCTCTATGGGGAGTTCTTCATAGTCCCCTTCTTCAATCCCGCTTATATAAAAAGCTGCTGCTTCTCCTCCCGTTGACACAACTTTAGGCTCATTAGACACATTTCTGTGTGGCAACTCATTTCCAATGGGGTTTTCCGGCTGCTCACCAAAGAAAGAACTTTCCACCTCTTTTAGAATTGCCTCTATTCTTGCTGTCTCTGGTTCATCAAAATCATCAATACCCTCTGATATTTGTTTTAATTCTTCCAATGACTTTTTAAATTCTGAGATTTTTGATGTTACCTGAGCTCTAAACTCTTCATTCTTCTTTGTTGCTTTTTTGTTATTAAGTTTTTTTAATGTTTTTTCGTTTTCGTCTAATTCCTCCAAAATTAGTCTGTTGTAGTCTTCTATTAGTCTGATGGTATCATTTGTATTCTTTTTAAACTGAACGAAATCTTTATTTTCATATGATTGTTTCAGCAAATTATAATTCAAACTTAACTCCACTGCCAAACTTCCAATTGGCGTATTGGGTTTTAGCGGGGACTCAAAACCGGCATCACCCGAAAGGCTTCCGGATACCGTCAAATCCCCTTCAAAATCCAGCAAACTCTTTTCAAAAGTCATCAAATCAGTTTGCATTCCTGCATAATATGCTGCCCTGCCGGCACTCACACTGGCAGCCGCAACTTCCTTAGAAGAAAGCACATAAGTCAAAGTTAAAACTAAAACCAAAACTATAGAAACACTTCTTGTAAATCTATTATTCAACATTGTTTACCCCCCTCACATTTAACATATAAATTTCATTGCCGTCATCATCAAGATTTAGTATGTGGTCTCTTGACGCTTCTTCAATATGGCCGAAAGCCCAATGGTCGGTTTCCACATCAACAAAAGAACTCTTTTCAACCTTCAAAGGTCCTCTATAGAGCATTTTGTTAATTAATGTAACCGCCTCGGAACGTTTTATCTTTTCATCCGGCCTGAAGGTTCCGTCTTCATAACCTGCTATAATTTTGTACCTGTTCACTTCTTCAATCAGATTCAGTGCCCAGTGCCCTTCAATATCACTGTAATGTATTTCAAAAGGCGTAACTTCCTCAAGTTTTAAATACTTTGCAACAACCACCGTAAATTCCGCCCTTGTAATTTTTGCATCAGGATGGAAAGTATTGTCTTCATAACCCCTGAACAATCCTGCATCCGTTGCCGCCCTAATGGCTCCTGCAGCCCAATGACTTGGGCTCACGTCAGAATACGCGGTCTGTATGTCTTCTTTTATTTCCAGATTCATAATTTTTGAGAACATTGCTGCAACTTCCGCCCTGGTCACTTCTCTTTCAGGTCTGAAGGTTTTGTCTGGATAGCCGCAAATGTATGCTTTGTGCAGTATTTCACCATTTTCATCCCAACGCAGCATAACATTTATAGTGGAACTGTCATCCTTTGTATTTACCAACTGTTTTTCACTGACTATAATTGCCGTATTGGAAACTATAACCTCCGGTTCTTTGAAATCACCCACCAAAACGGTATATACTTTCTCACCTTCGCCCATTTCAGGCAAACCAGATATTTTCCACGTTATGGCTTCTCCTGTAACTTCTCCTCCTCCACTGTCCACAATGGAAGTATGAATTGGTATTTGTGCAACAATTTTAAACTCATCCACAGGTTTATTTCCCATATTCTTGTACTTAACTGTGTAGGTAATTATCTGTCCTTTTGTATACACCTGCTTGTCGGAGCTTATGGAAACCGCCAAATCCAAATTCAAGCTTTTGGGTATTTCATCATCGGGTTCTTCTATAATGTCATCAGCCCCTTTATCATTTGAACCTTTAGGCTTGCCGGAACCTGAACTGCTTCCGCCTTCTTTTACAACGGTAAAATATCCGCTTCCCAGATTAATTACCGTTTCGTTTGGCAATTCCACATTGTATACAACAAGGTATCTGCCTTTTTCCAATTTTCCATGCTTCCACGTTATGTCTTTAGTATCGTAATCATCTATTTTAAGATCCACATAATCGGTAATTGTGTCCATAACCTCACCGGTACGCGGGTTTATAATGCTTACGCTTCTCTTTGCTGCTACTATATCCATATTTCCTGAATTGGACAATTCAATTTTCATATTTACATTTTCTGTTGGATAAATTTCTTTTGTCAGCACATCCAAAGAACCAATGATACCATACCCCGTGGTGTGGGTTCCCAACAACTCAATTACAACCGAATCCTCACACAGTTTATCCTTTCCGTAAACCGCCGAGGTAACGGTATAAAGACCGGGCTCAATTTTTCCCGTATCCCACAGGCTCTTTCTTGTTTCCATATCATTAAAAAGAATTTCGTCAATTGTATTTTCATTGCCCCATACAACTTCATCCCTGGAATTGGTAATAACCGTCCTTATGGATAAATTCCTCGCTATTGCATTTGTGCTGGGATTATACACAGTATCAATAATGCTTACCTGTTCTCCCGGATAGTACTTTGCCTTATCAGTTGCCACTTTATTTGTAACATCTTTATCAGGCACAATTTCAAAACTTCCCGTTTGTGTAGATATTATTTTGTCTTCTTCACTCCAGGTTACCCTCACCATATATATACCTGCTATATAGTCAGCTGTATTCCAGCTGAAATCGTGGCTCAGCGTTTCCTCCGGCTTCCATCTGACACTTTTGCCTTCGGAAATCACCTCAATAACATTGTAATCATCATCCAGAATTTCAACCCTGCCCGTCAAATCACAGGTATAAGATGTTAAATTTTTTGAATTGACGGTTATTTTTACATCTTCACCAATAAGGTACTCACTTTTATCAGTTTCAATTTTAGTATCAACCTTATACCTGTTTACTTCTATGCTTTTATCAGGAAGCTCCAGTTCCATAAGCGTGCCGTTTGCATCATAATAGGTTATCTTTGTGTTTTGGGTAAGTTGAACAACTGTATCGGATATAAGGTTTTCTCCCTCAAAGGTAATATGTATATATTTTTCCTGTCCCATAATTAACCTGTCATAATTCCATGTAACAACCGTATTGCCGTCCGCATCGGCTGTTATGGAAGAAGGCGCAGGTTCAATTGTTTTTTCATTTATCTTTAACCTACTTTCAGGAATTGTAGCCTCAACTACAATATCCCTTCCTGATGTATCAAATATTTCCCCGGCTATCTCCGTCATCATGTCAACAAGCTCATCGGGTGTAGGACTGTATCTGTAATCTCCTCCTGTTATGTGTGCAATATTTTTAAGAAGTTCTTCCTTTACTCCTCCAAGTCCAAGGGTAAATATGGTTATGCCTTTTTCCGACGCCAGGTTTGCCTGTTCCAAAGCCAAGGATACATTGCTGGCCCCGTCTGAAAGAAGCATAAACACCTTTTTGCTGTCTGAATTCCCTGCTGCTTCAACAATCTCCATACCCTTGGCAATACCTTTATCTATGTTTGTACCTCCCCCACTGCCAAGGCGGCTTATTACTTCTTTTAAAAGTTCCTTGTCAGAGGTAAAATCCTGGCGCAAATATGCAGTACTGTTAAAGTCAATAACTGCACAGCGATCCTGGGGAAGAATCAAGTCAACAATAATCTTTGCTGCTTCCTTAGTCTTTGACCAGGGTGTCCCGCCCATACTGCCGGATCTGTCCAAAATCAGCACAAGGTCAATGGGATCCCTATCAGGAACTTCCGGAACCCCTTCTCCAAACAGCTTATATGTAAGTGTTACACTGTCTTTTCCGGGGTACAGAACTTCTTTGTTAAGGCTTTGCTCTGCATCTATTCTTGTCGGCGGAGGCGGTGGCTGAACTTTAAAAGTCCCTTCAACTTCACCTGCTTTGTAAACGCCGTCAAATATTTCCGTTCTTATTACATATTCATTATGAGAACTTACATCAGGCTTAAAGCCTTGCACATTCACCGTTTTTACCTGTTCTGCTGCCTTATATTCCAATGTATTTTCATACAAATCAACCAAATTTCCGTCGGCATCATAAATTGAAGTAACCGCTTTTAGCTGTTTATCCACATTGGATTCAACATAAAATGCAGTCCTGATATCCACCGTTACAGCTTTATTTAAATTGGTTGACCGTGGATTTACCGTCATAACAATATTTCTAATATTAAAAGAAGGCTTAATCAAAAATGTCTTTTCAAAGCTCTTAATTACTTTTCCGCTCTTGTCCTCTTTTACCTGAGCAATAACGGTATAAATTCCAGACTCACAGGTCATGGTATTCCAGCTTAGAGAATCTCCCACTTCAGAATACAATATGTTTCCATGAGGTCCTTTTATAAACTGTACCTGCTTTGCCAAAGAATTGTCATATTCACTTATAACTTCTGCTTCCAATTCCTCATAAGAATTAAAGCTGTAAATTTCCGTCCTGTCCTCTTTGTCCTTTCTGAAAATCTTTATGTCCTTTATGTCAGCATGAGGAAGTTCTTCTTTCTCACTTAATGCCTTTACTGCAAGAATTGTCAGGTACGGACTGTCATACCAGCTTCCGTTTTCCTTTTGTAAAGCTTTAATTTCATTTTCTGCAGCTAAAACCGCCTCTTCTCCCAGTGTCTTTATTACCGCACGGTACGCCGTTAACGTATCTGCCAATCTTTCCTCATCCTTGCCCCATGTTCCGTCTTTTTGCTGTTTTGAAACAAGAAAATCCCCTGCTTTTCTAAGCGCCGTTTCAATATCGCTTGAAGTAAGGTTTGTCTTTAAATTAAACTTATTAAGGCATAAAACCACTTGGGATGTAAGCATTACAGATGCTTCCCCACCGTGAACATACGCCCAGCCTCCCTTTTCATTTTGGGAGTTTACAAGGTAAATTACCCCGTTTTTAACTGTTTCCAAATCTAGTTCATTTTCTTCAAGTAAGGAGTTTATTACAAGAACTGTATCTAAGACATCACTTTCAAAATTATCTGCCACTCCCCAGCCTCCGTCGGCTTTTTGGCTTGAAATAATGGCTTTCAGCAGTTCCTGCTTTTTATCTTCTTCTCTTATAAAAGGCAACACTCTTGCCATATAGTCAATATTGTTTGTTTTTTGAGACTCAAGCCAACTTTGTGCTTTTTCCAGGCTCTCAGCCTTTGTTGACTTTTCTTTTAAATACCCTGCTATTTCAGCGGTATCCACAATGGCTGCAAATTCGCCTTTTCCCCAAAAACCTTTCGGATTCTGGTTTGCAACCAGCCACTCCACTGCCCTGTCTATTCGGGTTTTTAAAGAAATGTTTTCAGAAATGTCTTCTGCAAATACAGGTGGTGTAAAGATGGTTACCACCAAACAAATAACCAAACAAAAAACAACAGTTTTTCTCATTTTATATCCCCCCCAAAGATTTTTTTATTAATTTATTGTTTTTTTGTAAATCGCTTTTCTCTCTATTTTTTAACGCTCCTGCACAATTAAATATTTCTTTTTATCTCACCTCCTAACACTTCATCAAAAAAACAACAGTATAATTATATACTATTCTTCCCAAAAAAGGTAGTCCTATTTTGTAGATTTTTAAATTAAAAACACAAGAGAAAAATTCTTGTTTGTCAAATTTATTATTCCTTTTCCTACATTTCTATTTTTTATGAAAATAAAGTTCTTTAAGGAGTTTAAGCAGGAATAAGGATTCTGTTAAATCCTCGACTTTTGTCCTAATTATATTCCTTATAAAAAAACCATAGTTCCAAGGCACATATATACCTTTTCCCTATGGTTTTTGTAACAACTTTTATGTAACCCAAATAAACTTCTTTCCTTTTTCAAATAAACTCCTTTCACAAATCCCCCTCAAACCCTTGAAAATACTGGCTTGTTATTCTCTTCCAATCTCCCATTTAATTCCTTTTTCCTTATTCCTTACTTCCTAAAGTCCTTTCATTCCTCAATTTTTAGGGCAAAAAATGAAAATAAAGTGCTTTTAGAGAAAAGGGTTAAGGGGGGGAGGATTAAGGGGGGATTTTGTCCATTTTTC
>Ga0209537_1004716_pt1 | contig 11373 bp, 5 predicted proteins | sample BioPla4DNA1_FD_187698 | JGI IMG/M metagenome (GOLD analysis project Ga0209537, IMG submission 187698) | Biogas fermentation microbial communities from Germany - Plant 4 DNA1 (SPAdes) (version 2) | ecosystem: Engineered > Bioreactor > Anaerobic > Digestate | place: Bielefeld, North...
CGGCTAATAAAAAACTGCCGCTTAAGGCACGAATTGATGAAGTTAAAGGGTGGTTGGGGATTGATAGGGAAGTGGAGAGGATTGCAGAATCGGTGTGGGATGACAGTTTTACTGCTCTATTGCTTAATTGCTTAATGAAAGTAAATTGTTAAGGAACATACATGACTACCCTATCCAATAGTGTTATGGAGAGTTAACATGAAATACGAACCCAAATACTCTTCCTCATTAACCGGGGAACCGTTTCTGTTTTATGAAATACGTCAGGTGTCAAAGATCAAACTAGAAGGTATTACTGAAGATGAGCTTCGAGAAGCGGTTAAAACGCAAAATGTTTTCCAATACAAGACTGAAAAAAGCGTAAATAAGAGGCTAAAAGCGGTAATTAAGAGATTGGCCGTGCTGGACGATACCCTAAAAAGGTATCTGGCTGAGAAACCGTCGGATACGGCAAAGATAATCAACCTATATTCGATAATGAAATCAAACTGCTTAATGTACGACTTTGTAATGGAAACCGTAGCTGAAAAATTTAGCCATAACAGTCTCGTGCTAGAAAAGGTAGACCTGAATGAATTTTTAACCGACAAACGACAGCAAATACCGGAGATGTCACACTGGAAAGACGATACACTTAAAAAGCTTAGGCAGGTCCTGGCACGAATTCTCTATGAATCAGGTATATTGGCCGACCCTAAGACCGGGCAGCTGCAAAGAAATAACCTTGATTCGGAAGTAATCGAGTATTATAAATCAATAGGTGAACTACATGTCCTCAAGGCCATGGGCATTAATATATGACGCAGGAGATTTAGCCATGTCAAATATAAACAAGCGATTGGATCAAATCATACCCAAAATCCAATCAGAAGCTTTCATACAAAACAAAGGGCTTGGAAATGAGATCGGATTCTATATCTTCGACTATGACCCGAAAGATGAACTCCTGGTTCGGGATTTCTTAGCGCATGTCAAGAAGGAGTTCAACTATCCCGGTTCTAATCGCCATATCATCGAATACGACCTCTATAAAATACTAATCGATATAGTAGAGAACAGAAAGATATTAAGCCAGATTCCGGATATGGAAGCCAAGAAGGGCAGGGAAAGGCTGTTGGAAGCCTTGGTCAATGTTGCTAACACAGAAGCCTATGTTGCCAGAATGGATTACCAGCAGCAGCCGGGGGATGTGGTTTTCATAACCGGGGTTGGAAAGGTGTATCCTTTCATGCGCTCACATAACGTTTTGAACAGTCTGCATCATATCCTCGATAAGGTGCCGGTTGTAATGTTTTTTCCGGGCACGTATGATGGACAATCTTTGAAGCTTTTTAACCGCTTTGACGACGACAACTATTACCGGGCCTTTCCGCTTATTAAATAGTCAAGATATGGGGGATGAGCATTGATTATTCGGGATATGTTTAAGAAGAATATCGACAGAGAAATCAAGGGAGTCATTAAGGTAGCCCAGACCGATGAAGCTACCCGTTACCAAGAACTAGACGAATATGTGGTCACACGCGAACTGCTCAAGCACCTTTCGTCATTCTACTATTACTATCAGAAGAGCCTGGATGGCTTAACTGATGAAATCGGAGTGTGGATTTCAGGGTTCTTCGGATCAGGTAAATCCCACTTTTTGAAAATACTATCGTATCTACTTGACAATGAGACCACTCAAGGTAAGAAAGCTGTTGAGTTTTTCGACGTGAAGGTGCCTGATCCAGCCCTTTACGCAGACATTCAGCGAGCAGGGCGTATAGACTGTGAAACCATTCTTTTCAATATCGATTCAAAAAGCCCCTTGGGGATTAAGGCTGACAAACAGGCTATTCTTAAGGTATTTATCAAGGTGTTCTATGACCACCTGGGCTACTATGGAGATGATTTCAAGGTGGCTGAACTGGAGAAATACCTCAATAGAGAAGGTGCCCTTCAGAAATTCCAAGAAAATTTTGAACGAATTAAGGGAGAGGCTTGGCTGGAACGCCGCAATTGCTTTGCCTTTGATGAGGATGCGATAGTGGAAGCCCTAATGGAAACTATCGGCATGTCGGAACAGAGCGCCAGGAATTGGTTTTCCCAGGGGAATGGCATAGACATAAGCATAGACCAGTTCGCCCGCGAGGTTAAGGACTACATTGATACAAAGGGAAAAGACTTTCACTTAATATTCCTGGTGGATGAAATCGGTCAATACATCGGTGACAATACTGACCTTATGTTAAACCTGCAAACCGTGGTTGAAGATTTGGGTACTCATTGTCATGGACAAGCGTGGGTCATTGTCACCTCTCAAGAAGATATCGACTCAGTTATAAAAGTCAAAGGAAATGATTTTTCTAAGATACAGGGGCGTTTTAAGACTCGCTTAAGTCTGTCCGCTTCATCTGTTGACGAAGTGGTTAAGAAACGGCTTCTTGAAAAGAAGGATTTCGCTGATGATACACTCCGCTTGCTTTACAATGCTAATGCAGCTGCTCTACGGAATCTTATTCATTTCTCAGATGGAACCGTAGCAGATCTTAAAGGATACAGCAGCGAAACTGAGTTCAGCGAGGCTTATCCTTTCGTACCCTATCAATTCAAACTCCTCCAAGAGGTCTTCAATCAAATCAGAATTCACGGCGCTAGCGGGAAACACCTTTCAGAAGGCGAAAGATCCATGTTGTCTGCTTTTCAGGACGCAGCTAAAAGGCTGGCTGATGAGGAGCCGGGCGTGCTCGTCCCATTCTATTTCTTCTATGATTCGGTACACGAGTTCCTGGATGGAAGTATACAGAGAGCCATTGTCAGGGCTAGTGAAAGTGCAGACAAAGGACAGGGACTGGTCTCGTTCGATGTAAACGTGCTCAAACTCCTATTTTTGATCCGCTACATCGGTGACATTACCCCTAACATTGATAATATCACCACCCTGATGGTTACCAATATTAATGAGGATAAGCTGAATTTGAAGGCATTGATCCAACAATCCTTAGCCCGGCTCATTTCTCAGAACTATGTTCAGAAAAATGCTGACGAGTACCGTTTTCTAACCGATGAAGAGCAGGATATAAACCGGGAGATAAGAAACACTGTCGTAGATGCTAACCTGGTCGTTGAAGCTCTGGGCAAATATATTTTCAATGACATATACGATGATCAGAAGTACAAATACAGCCCACGCTATCCTTTCCCCTATAACAGCAAGATCGATGAAACTACTATCGGCCATCAAACAGCTAGAATTGGCTTGCGCATATTGACCAAGGCCTCAGACGATTACGACGCCGATGAAGCATATCTTAAAATGGCCTCAGCCAACAACAACGATCTAATTATACGTTTGGATGAAAACAGCGATTATTTTGAAGAGATGCACGAAGCCTTGAAGATAGAACGCTTCGACAAGACCAAGAAAGCTGATTCCAGGCCCGCCAGTTTCAAAAAGATTATTGCGGAGAAGCAGGAAGAAGCTATACAACGTAAGAAACGCTCCAAGGATATGTTAATCGACGCTTTATGCCGGGGCCGATACTACGCTAATGCCGAGCGCTTAGATGTTAAAGGTTCCGGTGCCAAAGAGCGGATTAATTTCGGCTTAAAAGCCCTAGTTGAGAGTACCTACCAGAAGCTGCCCTATATCACTGAATTTTTGGACAGCGATGCCGACATACAACAGATCTTGCAGTCAGGAGTTACTCAATATACACTCGACGGGCAAACTTCAGATCCCAATCACTTGGCTTCCCAGGAAGTGATGGCATATATAGATCTGCAAGAAGCTAAGCATCTACCCACCTCAATGAAGAACGTACTGGATAAATTCGAAGATGCCCCCTATGGTTGGCGTGAGATAGATATTGCCGGGTTGATAGCTGGATTGTTGAAAAAACAGAAGATTCGTTTGTTATATCAGGGCAGTTATATTGACACAACAGATAAAAATCTGATTGGCTATCTTCGCAAAAAGACCGAAGTTGACAAACTGCTTATCCTTAAACGGGTTGAAATCGATCCCGGGCTTCTGCAGACTGTCCGCTCATTAAGCAAAGAATTGTTTAATGTAATCGATCTCCCTCCGGACGAAGATAATCTAATTAAGCGCTTCTTAGAAGAAATGCAGAAAAAGAGCCTGCAGCTAAAAAATGACTATCTAAGTCAGTACAAACAAGCCAAATACCCTGGCAAAAATACCATAGAGCAGGGGCTTAGCTTATTCAAAGCAATCGAACAAAGTAAGAATGACCATTTAACCCTCTTGGCCAAATTGAAAGAATGCCAAGAAGACTTATTGGACTGGGATGAAGACATTAAACGAGTAGAGGGTTTTTTCAACCACCAGCGGCCTATCTTTGACAAAGGACTGGCTATGATGGAACGGATCGTTAATAACCAGGATTACTTGCAAGAGCGCGATTACCTAGTTAAAACTAGTGAACTGCAAAATATTCTGGACGACACATGCCCTTACGGGAATATAATTAAAATTCCCGAGCTGGTAGATTGGTTGGAGAAACGATTAGACGAGCTTTTAAAGGAAAAGAGGAACTCCGGAAAGCGAGAGGTGAAACGATATCACGATGAACTCGTTAATGCGGTTGATTCTGGGCTCAACCAGGAAGCTAAGGATAAGTATCTAATCAAGATAGAACAATGGTTTACTAGTAAATACCAATATATTGATGAAAGTGACAGCTTTGTACATATTGACGCTGCAATAACCCAGAGTAAGAACTTTGCCAATAAGGTCCTAGGTGAGATAGCTGAGGCAGCAGAACTAGTGCCACCTGTCCCGCCCGGAGGTGACTTTAAACCAACCCCGCCCGTTTTCCCCGAGGGAAATGTCAAACCCACCGTCATTCTGGGATTTGAACAAATTGCTTTCGTTAACCAAATTGAGACAGAAGAAGATGTGGATAAGTATATAGCGCAGTTAACGAAGAAACTGAAAGCCTTGGTCAACGAGAACAAGACAATTATATTCCGATAGGGGGGAGTGCTGTGCCGTTTAAGGTTTGTAGTGTTGACAGTCATGTTTTCAATACCCTGGAAGACTTAAAGAAATATCTAATATGGGAAGCAGACAATGTGGCCTTTTTGCCCCTACAAAATTTCCTTGACAAAAATGCAATTTTTATGGATGACGAGTTTTATGGCCGAGGAACAGACTGGGTTAAGTTTAATGTTGATGGATTCGCGGCCTTCTGTAATCTATTCAATATTCCCAGTAGGTTCCTTGAGAAGATAGATGAGCCTGGATTGGTATCACGAGTCCTCAACAACTATCAACAGAACGCTATTATAAAAGAATCTATGGCCAGACATAAAATGGTTGTGGATACCGTGAATAAGACTGTATTAGGGGTTGTGAGTAACACCTATAGACAATATAGTAACCAAAGCCTATTGCTTGATATCGAAGAATACTTTCCCAAACTTCTAAAGGAATACAAACTTGAAGAAAGCTATGTAATCAATACCAACCTATACTTACGGGTAACGTCGCCAAAGATTAAAGCAGGTATTGTCACTGGTAGTGGCGGTACTGGTGAGGATATTTCCCGAGTCGGTCTACAGATATCAAATAGCATGGTTGGTGAGAGCAGCATAAAAATATGCTTTTTTATATTGAGGCTTGTTTGTGCAAATGGGCTTATTGTTGAATCCTTTAACCATAATAGCAAGGTCGTACATAGCGGAAGAGAGGACACCTTTGAACGCAGATTAAAAACAGCTATATCTCCTTTGTTGAAGGAAATAAAGACTATTCCCAAAATTATCGAAACTTTAGCCTCAATTCCGTTTCAGCCGGAGCTTATAGTGAAACATGGGGGAGCACCATATGTTTATGATATTATTCCTCTAAATAAAGATCTCGCGGCAAAAAGACAAGCATTGAGACGCAAGGAAAAATATATTGCCTTTGACACGGAAGTTATTGCTCAGTATCCGTATCATTATGGTGGAAAATATTCCAGTCGGGTATTCAATTCCCGATATCGAAATAACCAGAGTATGTTCGATTTCATTAATGTATTTACAGAATATGCCCAATCCCGGCAAGTTACCAGTGTGGGAAGAAGACTGGAGATTGAAAAGAAGACCGGTGAATTGGTGAGATGGATAGTTGAGAAGAAAAGGAAGCTAAAAAACGGTGGTGGCACTTTTGAACAAGTCATTTTATAAGAGCTTTGCTATTAATGCCAGAACTGAACTTATCGAGCGTGTGAAGCAGAAGGCATTTGAAATTGGGATCACCGAGGATAAGGTTAAAAAGGCTCAAATAGAGGCCAGTGATGCCATCTACATAAACGGTCGGCCGCTGGATAAAGTCCAGGTTAAACAGCGAAACAGCCTGATTGAAAGAATAGACAGTAAAGGCTATATGTTTGTAATGGAAGAGGTAGCCTATACCTGGTTTAACCGCTTCTGCGCCTTGCGTTACATGGAAGTCAATGACTACCTGCCTACCGGGGTACGGGTTCTTTCTTCAGTGATCCCCGGCAGTGTAGAACCCGATATTCTTCGTCAGGCGCTTACTGTAGACTTGGATTTAGACCAACAGTTAGTCATTGATCTGAAAGAAAATAATGATAGTAATGGGCTTTTTAAATACATGATTATTAAGCAATGCAACAAGTTGCATGCATTATTACCGTTCTTATTCGAAAAGGTTGAAGATTACACTGAGATCCTTTTTCCCGACAATCTCCTCAAAGATGGCTCATTTTTAAGGGCCATGGTCAACACCGAAAACATCCCCGAGGAAGACTGGCGGGATGTGGAGATTATTGGCTGGCTCTATCAGTATTACATATCGGAGAAGAAAGACCAGGTCTTTGCAGATCTAAAGAAGAACATTAAAATCAGTAAAGAAAACATACCGGCTGCCACACAACTTTTTACCCCACACTGGATAGTCCGTTACCTGGTGGAAAATTCACTGGGGCGCTTGTGGATGCTAAACCATCCCGACTCCCGGCTAATCGAAAAAATGGATTATTATATTAAGCCCGAGCAGGTAGAAACCGACTTTCTAAAGGTATCAACTCCCGAGGAGATTAAGGTATGTGATCCGGCCTGTGGATCAGGTCATATGCTGGTCTATGCCTTTGACCTTCTGTATTATATCTATGAAGAAGCAGGTTACCAGGCTTCTGATATCCCAGGAAAAATACTGAAGAATAACCTCTACGGTATAGAAATAGATAGAAGGGCTGGGGAATTGGCCGCATTCGCCCTTACCATGAAAGCCAGGAGCAAATATAATCGCTTTTTCCGCAAACCGGTTCAGCCCAACATCTGTGTTTTACAGAACATTTACTTTGATAAAGATGAACTCGAGAACTACATGGACGAAGTTGGACATGACTTGTTCTCAACTAATCTCGTTCCGGTTATGCACCTATTTGAAGAAGCCGACAATTTCGGTTCACTGATCCGCCCTCCACAGATAAATGTAGAGGATGCCCTGCAAATACTAGAGGGCAAAGATCTTTCGAGTAATTTATTCCTGAATCCTACCCACCAAAAAGTGTTATTAGCCCTAAAGCAAGCGGATTACCTGAGCCAGAAATACCATGTGGTTGTAGCCAATCCACCCTATATGGGGAATAAAAGAATGAATGGGCGGCTCAAGGTGTTAGCTGAGAGAGATTATCCAGATAGCAAAATCGATTTATTTGCCATGTTTATGGAAAGGAATTTGGATTTAGCCAATAAAAACGGATTTGTTGCAATGATTACCATGCAAAGTTGGATGTTCCTATCCTCATTTGAGAAGTTGAGGATTAAGATTTTAGATGACAATACAATCACCTCAATGATTCACCTTGGAGCTAGAGCTTTTGATAGTATTGGCGGCGAGGTTGTATCTACTACTGCCTTTGTAATTGACAATAACTACTACGTGAACTACAAGGGGGCATATATTCGTCTAGTCGATGATAAGAGCGAGTCTGAAAAAATATCTAATTTGCTGCAATCACTAAAAAATCCCTATTTTGCTTCATCCTCTGATTTTAGAAAGATTCCTGGCTCGCCTATTGCATATTGGTTTTCTAGGAGTCTGTTGGATTGTTTTATTCATGGAGATGTTTTTGAAGGCGAAACTAAGAAAGGTGTTCTAACAGGGGATGATAACAGGTTTGTTAGATTTTGGCACGAAGTAAATGTGCGTAAAATTGGATTCGGTCTAGAAAACTACAATGGAATGATTAGGTCCAACAAGAAGTGGTTTCCTGTTACTAGTGGAGGGCCAATGCGGAGATGGTACGGAAATTTTGAAACCATAGTAAATTTGGAAAGAGATGCTTTCGAGATTAAATCATGTGTAAAAAATTACCGTCTAAGAGAAAAAAGTTATTATATGCAAGAAGCATTAACCTGGACAGAGGTGTCTACTGGTAATTTTTCATGTCGATATGTACCAAAAGGAGTTCTATTTGGGAATGGAGGCCCAGTAGGATTCTTCAACAAAAATCTCAAGTTCTATCTAGGTCTTTTAAATTCAAAAATATCAATAGCAATGTTAGAGGCTATTGCTCCTACAATTAACTATGGACCAGAACAGATTAAGAGAATACCAATATTTAAATCTAACATTGGAAAAGTCACTGATTTAGTAGAAAAATGTGTATCTATTGCGAAAAAAGACTGGGACTCAAACGAGATTTCTTGGGATTTTAAGTTGTCTCCACTTATCAGCCCTGAATTCATACAACTAACTATTAAAAAAACATGTAGCCAAATGTTTACTGATTGGCGAGAGAATACTTCAAGATTGCACACTCTTGAATTAATGAACAATCAAATTTTCCTAGAAGCCTACGGCCTTCAAGACGAAATCTCACCGGAAGTACCTTTACACCAAATCACATTAACCTGCAACCCATACTACCGTTACGGCCCAGACAAATCAGAAGAAGAACTAGAATCGCTTCTACTCATCGATACAATCAAAGAATACATTTCCTATGCCGTAGGCTGTATGTTTGGCCGATACTCTCTGGACAAGGAAGGCCTAATTTACGCCGGAGGCGAGTTTGACCCTTCCCAGTATCAAACCTTCCCCGCCGACCAGGATAATGTAATACCTGTACTGGCTGAGGACTATTTTAAAGATGATATTGTGACCCGTTTTGTAGAATTTGTCCAGGTTACATTTACTGCGGAAACCCTGGAGGAGAATCTCGATTTTATCGCTGATACCTTAGGCCGAAAGAAGAACGAAACCGCCCGGGACACCATTCGGCGATATTTTGTCAACGACTTTTATAAAGACCATGTTCAAATGTACAAAAAGCGGCCCATTTACTGGATGTTCACTTCCGGTAAGGAAAAGGCCTTTAACTGTTTAATATATCTTCATCGCTACCAACCCGATACTGTTGCCACGGTTCGAACCGGGTATTTGCATCGTCTGCAGGATGCCCTGGAAGTGGAGAAAAAGCACCTGCAAAGAATTATTGAAGAGGAAGCCGGTAAGACTGCGGCCCGAAATGCGGCCAAAGCGCTTACCAAGCTGGAAAAACAGATTGCAGAACTGAAGAAATATGATGAGGTTGTACACCACTATGCTGACAAGCGTATTGAACTGGATCTCGATGATGGCGTTAAAGTTAATTATGCCAAGCTTGGGGAGTTATTAGCCAAGCTGTAGGAACTCGTTGGGAGGGAAATATGGAACGGGAATACATAGCAAAGAGCCTTGGAAAGAGGTTCGCTGAAGCCAATAAACCCGGAGAAAAACGAAAAATCATTTTCTGGTATGACCCCGATAAGCAGTTTGCAGATTTAATTGAGGGCCTAAAACTGACTAATGCTAAAATCCATCGCCTCACTGAGACCAATTACTTTCGGACCAAATACATATTGGAAGCGGAAGATCCTGATTCTAATTATTTGATTTATGCTGATCACAAACCCATGCGCGACCAGGATAACTGGCTGCTTGATACCCTGTTATACTCTCAGGAGTTCTCTGCGGACAGGTTGTTGATGCACATGGAAGAGATCGGTATCAATGTTGCTCTTAAGTCGCAAGTAAAAAGATATGAGAAATTCTTTAACAATGCAGAAAGGAGAAAGAAACTGGCTTCCTGCGGGGTTACTGCTTATGATGAAGCAAGCCTTGAAATAGCTATGATGTCAGTGCTCTGTGGCAATAAATATGCTGACCAATTGGATGTGTTCAAGAAGGTCTTGGGTGAATCACTGGATGAAGCACATAATCGTTATCTAATGGATATCTATCGCTTCATGGATGAACAGGTTTTCTGGAAACATGCCGGACGGTTTTTCGGCTATACGAAAGAAGCTTCATTGCGAAAATTAGCGGCCCATATACTAATAAACTCCTTATCCCGTACTTTGGGTGAAAACTACCTTGCACCCCTAAAGGAATACCTGGCGGAAAAGGGACGGGCCAATTGTATCTATTTTGTTGATCAGTGGATGAACCACAAAACCGACTCGGCATCGTTTGAAACCTTGTCATCGGTTCTGGATTCATCTCTTAATATAAGTGACCGTTTGGGTGAGGTTCCGATTGAAGCTATGGGCGAATGCGATGCTTTTGAATCCTTCGACAAAAAGACCCTGCGTTTCATAATCGAGTCAATTGTCAATGATGTAGATAATTATGAATTGTGTCTGGAGCTTATCAAGAACCGCAGGATCCGTTACTGGTACGGAAAATACGGCACCATTTACGAAGCCTTGTTTTATGCCATTAGCATTCTTCAGTATAAAAAGGACTGTCCCAATATATCAGTACAGAGCAGCAGCCAGTTATGGCAGAGCTATACCGATATATATTACCGTATTGATAACTACTACCGTCATTTCTATTGGTACTACGATCAAAATCCGGTAGAAGCACTAAAGCCGGTACGGTCTATCATTGAGAACCTTTATAGCAATTGGTTTTTGAACGAACTCGGTATCGCCTGGTCCTCAGCTCTAGAAGAGCAGGGCGAAGCATGGGGACTGGACGGTGTTATTGGGCAGCAAAGCTTTTATGATAAGGAGATTGCTCCTGCTATTAGAGCCGGTGACAGGCTGTTTGTGATCATCGTGGACGCATTGCGCTACGAGGCAGCGGTCGATATAGCCCACCGGCTCAAAACCGAAACCTCAGGGGAAGTGACACTCGATACCATGCTGGGAGTACTCCCCTCAGCTACAAAGTACGGCATGGCAGCCTTATTGCCGCACCAGCAGCTGAGTCTAAATGAGAAAGGCCGGGTACTAGCAGACGGTAAAAGCACTGAAGGAGTCGAAGGCCGGGCATATGTTTTAAATAGTGCGGTAATCGAATCAATAGCGATGGATTTTTACCAAATCCTCAGCATGACCAAAGAAGAGCGGCGAGAATACGTTAAA
>Ga0209537_1004722_pt1 | contig 11361 bp, 8 predicted proteins | sample BioPla4DNA1_FD_187698 | JGI IMG/M metagenome (GOLD analysis project Ga0209537, IMG submission 187698) | Biogas fermentation microbial communities from Germany - Plant 4 DNA1 (SPAdes) (version 2) | ecosystem: Engineered > Bioreactor > Anaerobic > Digestate | place: Bielefeld, North...
GGCTTGGCAAATATATCGATATGGATTCAGAACACAGCAGGCAGCTTTCGCAAAAAGGGCGCGAGGAAGGCATCCGCCGTTTGATGAGCATCAATCTGCTTAAGAGAATGGAAAGCTCGGTGCATTCCTTTAAGCTGACTGTAAAACGCATCTATGAACAAATACATTACACCCTGGAGCTGATTGACAGCTTCCGGTCCGGCGAGGAAGTTACCGTGCAGGATGTTCATGACTTTGGCGAACTTGATCTGGATGATCAGAATATCGATATTGTCAACGTCGGCAGAAAATTTAAAATTGATTTGCGCGATATGGATTATCTCTCCTGGCAGCGGGATTTGTCTGCCGATCTGGAAGTTTTGGAACTCCTGATTTTGATGATTGAAGATATTACTCCGGAGTATGATTATAAACTGAATGAGCTTTTGCGGGTTATCGAGAAGAAAATCACAAACCCAATTAATCCGGATAATAAAAAAATTATTATCTTTACGGCCTTTGCCGATACGGCGGAGTACCTGTATGAACATGTCAGCCCTTTCGTAAAGAACAAATTCGGACTGGACTGCGCCCTGATTACAGGCTCAATTGAGGGAAGAACCACCATACCCAAATTCCCTGCCGATATGAATACAATTTTGACCTGTTTTTCTCCAATTTCCAAGGAGAAGGACCTGGTAATGCCGAACAATCACAACAATATTGACATCCTGATTGCCACCGACTGCATTTCCGAAGGACAGAACCTACAGGACTGCGACTGGTGCATCAACTACGACATCCACTGGAACCCTGTGCGCATTATCCAGCGTTTTGGCCGTATTGACCGCATCGGCAGCAAAAACAAGGTGATTCAGCTTGTCAACTTCTGGCCGGATTTGGCGCTGGACGACTACATAAACCTGAAGGAACGAGTGGAAGCGAGAATGCGGATTTCCGTAATGACCGCCACCGGCGACGATGACTACATCAACCAGGACGAAAACGGCGATTTGGCCTATCGCCGGGCCCAACTGGAAAAACTGCAGAATGAAGTGGTTGACCTTGAGGACATGACCACAGGTATTTCCATTATGGACCTGGGGCTGAATGATTTCAGGATGGACTTGCTCTCCTATATCAAAGAGCACCCTGATTTAGACCGGACTCCCTACGGCATTCATGCGGTGATACGGGGAGAAAAGCCCGGAGTAATATTTATCCTGAAAAACGTGAATAAAGCCATAAACATTGAAAACCAAAACCGCCTTCACCCTTTTTACATGGTATACATCGGGGACGACGGGGAGGTCATCTGCAACCATTTGGAGCCGAAAGCCACCCTGGATATCATGCGCCATCTCTCCCGGGGCAAAACAAAACCCGATATGGAAGCCTGCCATATTTTCAACCGGGAAACCAACGACGGCAGGAAGATGGACCGCGTATCCCAGCTGCTCCGGCAGGCAGTGGCATCAATCATCACCGTTAAAGAAGAAAAAGATATTGACAGCTTTTTCGGGAATGGTGAAACTACCTTCCTGACCGGAAACATCTCCGGTCTTGACGACTTTGAACTGATCTGCTTTATGGTGGTGATAGGATGCTAAAATTTCCGGATAAGGCATTCGTCGGGCGGAACATGCCCAAGGAGGCATTTTATAAAAACTTAAATTTAAGCAGCGAACTTAAAGAGAAATTTGTATCCGATATAAAACGCATAAGTATAGAGTACAAGCTGTCGCCGGATACTTTAAACATCGAAAAGAACGGGGAGACAACTGAAATTCTCGTACTCTCCATTGAACTGAAAAAGCAGGAGATAGACTACCGGCTGGTGGAAAGCATAGCCCGGCAGAACGCCCATAAGCTGCTTTTCCTGCTCAAATTCCAGGAGCAGGGACAGCTCGCGCTTTATTACGGCAAGCTTTACAAAACAGGCTGGACACCGCTTACAGACCTTAAGCTGGAAGCCAGAGGGCTAAATCTGGACAGCATATGGGAAGGGTTTATTGAGCAGATTGCCCTGCAGGAAAATATTATTCACTCCTGCGATAGCCTTACTGTTGACGAAAAATTAAAGAAGCAGGATGCAATCCTGAAACTGCAAAAAGAAATTGACAAACTGGAACGGTTATCCCGCAGCGAAAAGCAACCTAAAAAACGCTTTGAACTGTTTACCCGCCTCCAGGGTTTGAAGAAAAAATTAGCCGAGGAAAAAGGAGAATGAGCATGGACAGACTGAAAATGCACTCTGTAAACAAAGTAGATGAAAATATCAAAAAGATTGCCGAGCTGTTTCCCAATACTTTGACCGAGGTCATCAAAGGCTACAGGGACGACGGTACGCCCATCATCGAGCACGCCATTGATTTTGACGTACTGCGCCAGGAGCTGTCAGATATTATTGTGGAAGGCCCGGAGGAGCGCTATCAGTTCACCTGGCCGGACAAGAAAAAGTCCATCCTCCTGGCCAACGCTCCCATTGCCAAAACCCTGCGCCCCTGCCGCGAGGAGAGCGTAGATTTTGATACAACGGAGAATCTGTATATTGAAGGCGACAATCTGGACGCACTCAAGCTGCTGCAGGAAACTTACCTTGGAAAGGTAAAGATGATCTACATAGACCCGCCATACAATACGGGCAATGACTTTGTGTATGAGGACGACTTTGCGCAAAGTGCGGACGAATATTTGGCCAACAGCGGGCAGTATGACGAGGACGGCAACCGCCTGGTGCAGAACACCGAAAGCAACGGGCGGTTCCATACCGACTGGCTGAATATGATGTACCCGAGACTGAAGCTGGCGAAGGATTTGCTGAGGGATGATGGGGTGATATTTATAAGTATTGATGATAATGAAGTGGAGAATTTGAAAAAGATATGTAATGAGGTGTTTGGAGAAAAAAACTTTATATCGATTATAAATTGGAAAGGTAGAGGCGGTAGACAAGATAGCAAATATTACGCAGTAATTCATGAGTACATACTATGTTATGCTAAAAAAGTTAACCAGTTTGTGGCTGGAAAAGAAACCATAGTTGGTGGCAATTATCCAAAATATGATGAAATAAAAAAACGCTATTACAAAACTCAACTAGCAAGAAAATGGGGATCCAATAGTCGTCGCAGCGATAGGCCTAATTTATTTTATCCAATTCTAGCTCCAGATGGAACAGAGCTTTATCCAATGTTATCTCCTACTGAAGAGGGTTGCTGGCGTTGGGGAAAATCACGAATGGAAAAAGAATTACAGCAAGGTAATATTGAGTTTTCCTATAACAATGGACAATGGGTTGCATACGAAAAGATTTATGCACCGCTTGAAGGTGAAGAAAAAACGAAAAAGTATAACACATGGATAGATGACATTGGAAATGGGACAGATGCAATGAAAGAACTTTTTGGCTCAGCAGTATTTGATTATCCAAAATCGCCTAAGCTTTTATCCAGATTTATTCAAATGGCAAATGTTGATGACGATGAAATCATCCTTGACTTCTTCTCCGGCTCCGCTACTACCGCCCATGCGGTTATGCAGCTTAACGCCGAAGACGGCGGCAATCGCAAATTCATCATGGTGCAGTTGCCTGAGCCTTGCGACGAGAATTCCGAAGCCTATAAGGCAGGCTATAAAACCATCGCAGAAATCGGCAAGGAGCGTATACGCCGGGCAGGCAGAAAGATACTGGAGGAACACTCCGAGGCAGCAGGTAAACTGGATATCGGTTTTCGCGTCCTGAAGGTGGATTCCAGCAACATGCAGGATGTGTACTACAGGCCGGACGAATACACGCAGGATTTGCTCTCCTCCTTGACAGACAACATAAAGCCCGACCGCACTCCGGAGGACCTGCTTTTCCAGGTCATGCTGGATCTGGGCGTGCTGCTGTCCAGCAAAATCGAAGAAATGGTCATCGGCGGCAAAAAAGTGTTTAATGTGGCGGACGGGTACCTGATAGCCTGCTTTGACAATGACGTCACCGATGAGGTGGTCAGGGAAATAGCCAAAAAGCAGCCCTATTACGCTGTTTTCCGTGACAGCGGCATGGCCAGCGACAGCGTCGCCACCAACTTTGAGCAGATTTTTGAAACCTACAGCCCGTCAACTATAAGGAAGGTTCTGTAAAAAGGGGGTGCCACAGTGAAATTCCAGTTTAAAATACAGCAATACCAGACCGATGCCGTCAACAGCGTCGTAAATATATTTGCAGGGCAGCCCTTTTCAGACCGTGTCAGCTATGTACGCGACTTGGGCATTAGAAAAAAGCCGCAGCACGCCCAAATATCCATGTTCAACGAACCTGAATCTCCGGAAGATGGAGCCGCCATCGGCTTTGAAAACGCCCGGCTTGTTCTGACCCCCGGGCAGCTTCTGCAAAACATCCGCAACATGCAGGCCCGCAACAACATAAAGCAGTCCGAGACTTTGGTCAGCCACCTGGGGGCCTGCAGCCTGGACGTGGAAATGGAAACCGGCACAGGCAAAACCTATGTATACATAAAGACCATTTTTGAACTGAATAAGCGGTACGGCTGGAGCAAATTTATTGTGGTGGTTCCTTCCATTGCCATCCGTGAAGGGGTATATAAGACTTTTCAAATTACCCAGGATCACTTCATGGAGCATTACGGCAGGAAAGCCCGCTTTTTTGTCTACAACAGCCAAAATTTGACCGAACTTGACAACTTCAGCGCAAGCAGCGGGATAAATGTCATGATTATCAATATCCAGGCTTTTAATACTTCCTTGAAAGAGGATGCCAGGAGCAAGGAAGCTCGCCGCATTTATGAAAAACTGGATGAATTCGGCAGCCGCAGGCCTATTGACGTTATAAAGGCCAACCGCCCCATCCTCATTCTGGATGAGCCGCAGAAAATGGGCGGAGACAAGACCCAGAAAGCGCTGGCTAATTTTAATCCCCTGTTCTGCCTGAACTACTCGGCCACGCATGTTCAGCACCATAATCTCGTCTATGTCCTGGATGCGGTGGATGCTTACAATAAACGGCTGGTAAAGAAAATCGAGGTCAAAGGATTTGAAGTCAAGAATCTCAGAGGGACCGACAGGTATTTGTTCCTTGAGAATATCATCATCTCGCCCAAGAAGCCGCCGATGGCCAAAATTGAACTGGAAATCAAATACCAGAAATCAATCAACCGCGAAACACGCATTCTCGGAGTGGACGACGACCTTTATTTTGTATCCAACGAAATGGAACAGTATAAGGGATACCATATCAGCGATATTGACCCCATACGCGGTACTGTAACCTTTATCAACGGTGTGGTATTGTCCCGGGGAGAAGTTATCGGCGATGTTTCCGAAAAGGACCTGCGCCGGATCCAAATCCGGGAGACCATTATTTCCCATTTTGAAAAGGAAAAACACCTGTTTGAACTGGGGATCAAGACCCTTTCCCTGTTCTTCATAGACGAAGTAGCAAAGTACCGTAATTATAACGAAGCAGGGGAAGAAGTCAACTCCGAATACGGGGAAATGTTCGAGCAGGAGTATATAAACGTGCTGAACGATTACATTACTCTGGAAGATACGCCTTACGTCCGTTACCTGAAAAGCATTGATCCCGCCAAAACCCACGCGGGGTATTTCAGCATTGACAAGCACGGCCGCAAGGTGGACAGTCCTACCAAGCGGGGAAGTGATGAAAGCGATGACATTTCCGCCTATGACCTGATTCTTAAAGATAAAGAACGCCTCTTAAGCTTTGAGGAACCGGTGCGTTTTATCTTTTCCCACTCAGCCCTGCGGGAAGGCTGGGACAACCCCAATGTCTTTCAGATCTGCACTTTGAAGCATGGCGGTGCAAGCCCCACACAGAAACGCCAGGAAGTGGGCCGCGGCCTGCGCCTGTGTGTAAACCAAAGGGGAGAACGGATGGACATGGAAAAGTGCGCCGATTCCGTCCACTCCATCAACGTGCTGACGGTTATCGCCAGCGAAGGCTATAAAAATTTTGTCGCCGATTTGCAGACCGGTATTAAAGAGGCCTTGTACGAACGGCCTACAAAAGCAACAGTGGAATATTTTACAGGCAAGACCGTTATGGCCGGCGAGAAAACGCATGTGCTTAATATGCAAGAAGCCAGGGACATCTACCGCTATCTCATTAAGAACGATTATATTGACAACAACGACGGCATTACGGAAGCATACCGGACAGACCTGGAAAACAACTGTTTGGCTCCGCTGCCTGAATCCCTCGCGCCCTTTGGCGAGGGCGTGCATGCGTTGATCCAGAGTGTGTTTGACGAGAGCGTCTTAAGCAGGATGATAGAAAACGGCAATAAGACCAAAATTCCGGAAAACGCCCTCAACGAGAATTTCTATAAAAAGGAATTTCAAACCCTCTGGAATTATATTAACCGTCAGTACGCCTACACAGTCGAGTTTGACAGCCGGGAACTGATCGAAAAAGCCATTAAACATATCAATGAAAACATGTACGTTTCCCAGCTTCAATACACGGTTACCGTCGGCAGGCAGGCAGACGAGCTGGACGGGAACGCCATTGCCCTCGGAAACAGCTTTGTCCGGGAAAATGCCAGGACGGAAACCCTGAAGCACGCTGCAACAAGCCAGATAAAATACGACTTGATAGGTAAAATTGCCGAAGGCACCACTCTCACCCGACGTACGGTCGCGGCAATACTGGCAGGCCTTGAAAAGCCGGTATTTGCCTGCTTTAAGCAGAATCCTGAAGAGTTCATTGCCAAAGCAATACGCTTAATAAAAGAACAAAAAGCCACCATGATTGTAGAGCATATTTCTTATGACCAGATTGAAAAGCAGTATGACAGCAGCATTTTTACCGCAGAAAAAGGCTCAAGTGATATTACCAAAGCATTCCGGGCAAAGAAAAACATCCAGGATTATGTATTTACAGACGGAACTGCTGAAAAAAGCATCGAGCGCCGCTTTGCGGAAGATATGGACAGTGCTGACGAAGTCTGTGTCTATGCCAAATTGCCGAAAGGCTTTGCCATTCCTACTCCGGTAGGCAACTACTCGCCGGACTGGGCGATTGCCTTTTATGAAGGTACTGTAAAACACATTTATTTCATTGCTGAGACCAAAGGAACAATGGAAAGCCTGAACCTGCGTCCTATCGAGCAGGCAAAAATTAAATGCGCCAGGAAGCTTTTCAACCAGCTGTCCACAAGCAAGGTCAAGTATCATGATGTAGACAGTTATCAGAGCCTGCTAAATATTATGGGGAAATTATAAGGACAATATGTTCATTATTTCATTATGCAGTGGTAAAAAAAGGGATTTTGGTGCTTTTAACAAAATATTAATATATGAAATGTATACAAAAATGGGCCGAACGAGATATTTATGTCGGTAAAGTTGATGAGAAAGACCATTTATATAAGTGGTATGACAAGCACTAAAGGTGAAGCTGAAATAGAAAATAACTAAACAAATATGACGGTATTATTGTGATGTTGTTGTAAATAACAATTAAATTATCCGTGATAAGGACAAACCTGTCTAAAGACAGGGACACAAAGCCATAGGGTCTAAGGTGCTATTAAGCACTATGATAGCCTGGCTGCCGCATATTATATTACATGCAAAACCTGCCCTTTCTTAAGGAGCAGGTTTTTTTGTGTATGGTGAAGGAATTTAATTACTAATTTTAGAGTATCAGGTACATATTTTGACAAAATACCACCTTTTTATTGATAACGCCGTATCATGACTTTGTTTTTCGTTTTAAGTGAGTGAGGGTGCTTATAGATGAAAAACGAATTTGTGTTAAAGAAGCTAAAATAGCAGAAGTAAAGGATTATAGAAGCTATATCTATGCTGATATTGGTTTCTCCAAAATGAATATTTATCCTCCATCCTTATGGTATATATTACGTCCTCCAATTATCCCTCAATCCAATACGTGCCGAATAATCCGGAAAACCGCAATTTGTAAAAAGCAAATTGCGGTTTTCTTATTGACAAAAAATCTATATTTTCGACTGATATGTCGAAAAATCCATTTCTTTTATAAGCAACTTTTTGAATTGGACAAGCCCGGCTTTTTTACATATTTGAGATATTCATCAGGGTGCCGCTCTCCCCCTCTGTTTTGGTTTTTCTACTAAAAAATCAAAACGGAGGTTCATATATGATAAGGATCAATTTGCGGGATTACTACCCGTTCTATAAATCTGACTTTTTCGTTGAAGTGACAAATGAAATTTTTACACTGCTTAAACAGCTTAGCCGAAAGGAACATGCAGACTTTGAACGCAGACGTGTCTACAAAGCATACTATTCCCTTGACGCTGACGACGGTATTGAAAAGGATGTCATCTTTGTTGGTTTTATCCCCGGAAGAAATCTATGAGTGCAAAATGAGCAAGCAGGAGTTGTATGCTGCTATCAACAGCATGCCGGAAAAACAGGCAAAGCGTATCTACGCCCATTTCTTCCTTGACATGAGCAAAGCGGAAATAGCCAGAATTGAAGGCGTGAGCAAATCTGCTGTTACACATTCCATTGAGCAAGGCTTAAAAAGCATAGAAAAATTTTTAAAAAATAATTCCTGGTAGGGTTAACTTTTGCCCAAAAAATCTGCTGATTAATAGAGGGACATGTTCTACCCCCCTCAACAGAACCTTGACAATTGAATAGGTGTTTTATCCGGTACGTTCCCCGTATGTCCTGTGAAGGAAAGCCAGATTGCAGGTACGCCAGGACCACCTGTCCGGCATTATGCCGGATTGTAAGCGAAGGATCAATACTATTTACGGATTGGATGAATTAAAGGTGCGAGCGATCGATACCCGTGCAATAAATAAATGCTGGTTGCACTTAAGGCGATGACACATACGGAGGGATTATGATACTTGCGCATAGTCGAGGTTAGGTCCCAGAGTGCGCCCCGGTCGTTGACGGGGAGGTGGAATTCCTATGAGGACGGTCAACCGCTGTCCGCCGGATAAACCCATAATTATATATAAATATAAAAACCAAAACAGAGATGCAGACTAAGGGTGCGCCACATTGTACGAGCGTATATGCGCACCCAAATAATGGCGTACCCTTAATTCTGCATGTTTAACATTGCGTAGAAAGGGGCTGATACTTTGTTAAAGAGTAATGAGGCATATAAGCTGGTCTTTCGGGAATATCCGGATGTAGTGAATGTAGAACAGATGTGCGAAATGCTTGGAGGTATCAGCACAAAAACCGGATACCGTCTTTTGAAACAAAATAAAATCAAGCATTTTAAGATAGGCAGATCCTATAAAATTCCGAAGCTCCATATTTTTGAATACTTAGACGTCGTACAGGAATCTAATACATAAAATTTTGTTTGCACATTTGAACTATATTATAAAGCCTGCTACACTCTAATCGTCAGTGGTAGGTGAATTTAAACTGTTACTTTTCAAGGAGGCTAATTATTATGGTAGCAGGACATCTACGGGAAAAAAACGGGTATTTCCATATTATCCTCAACTATAAAGATATTTATGGAAAACGCCAAACAAAGTCCATCAGCACAGGACTTCCCATAAAGGGTAACAAAAAACGTGCCGAAGCGATGCTTTTGAAAATCAGGAAAGAGTTTAACCCCGATACTGCAATGAGTGACAAAAACGCTTTGTTTGCAGACTTCCTATCAAAGTGGTTGAAAGATGTTATAAACAAAGTGGATGCTGAAACATATGCACTCTACTCATACGATGTTAAAAACTGCATCATCCCTTACTTTAAGAATACCGCCATTAGGCTATCAGAAATGAAGCCAAAGGATATAGAAAGCTACTATCAGTATGAGAAAACAGAAAACAGTGTATCAAACAGTACCCTTCTCCAATATCACGAAGCCATCAAAGAAGCCTTGCAATACGCTGTGGAGCTTGAATTGATTTGGGATAATCCGGCGGACAGAGTGAACCCGACCTCTGGTGAAGTACAGATATTGTTTACCGACTTCCTGCTGGAATGGCTGGAGATGATGAAAAACAGTGTTGAGATGACTACATTTGCGTCTTATTCCTACTGTATTAAGAGCAGCATTATTCCTTATTTTGAAGGGAAAAAGATAAAACTGAAAGACCTGACCCCAAAGCACATACAGGATTATTATCGGTATGAGCTTAATGAAAAAGGATTGAGCGCCAACACAGTTATTCATCGTCATGCAAACATCCGCAAGGCTTTGCAGTACGCTTTCAAGATTGGACTGATTAATTTCAATCCTGCCGACAGGATTGAGCGGCCCAGAAAGGAAAAATTCGTAGGCAGTGTTTACGATGCAAGCGAACTGGAAACCTTATTCGCTATCGTAAAAAATAAACGGATAGAACTGGCCGTGATTTTAGGCGCGTTTTATGGACTGCGCCGGAGTGAGATCGTAGGGCTAAAGTGGGACGCTATTGATTTTGAAAAAAAGACATTGACGATTAAACATACGGTAACCGAGGTAACACTGGATGGGAAAATTACTACCATAGCAAAAGACCGTACAAAGACAAAATCAAGCTACCGCACCCTGCCGCTGGTTGCGCCCTTTGAAGAATTGCTCCACAGGCTGAAGGCAGAGCAGGAACTAAATCAAAAGGTTTGCGGCAAGGCGTATTGCAAAGATTACCTGGACTACATCTATGTGAATGAGATTGGAGAAAGAATCAAACCCGGATACATTACGCAGCACTTTGCAATCGTCTTAAAAAACCACAATCTGAAGAAAATACGTTTCCATGACCTTCGGCACAGTTGCGCCAGCTTATTATACGCCAACGGAGTCAGCCTGAAAGAGATTCAGGAATGGTTGGGGCACAGCGATATTTCTACAACATCGAATATCTACACGCACCTGGATTTCAGCTCGAAGGTCGCTTCGGCCAATGCAATTATCGGCGTATATCCCACTTAAGCGGGAGGTACGCCAATACGGCAAGGAGGCGAAAGGCAAGTATGAATGAAACTAAAGAAAAAAGCTCTCAAATCGGCTTGGACAGCGTTTTAAGAGCTATTGGTTTCTATGGTGCCGAAGGCCGGACTCGAACCGGCATGGGGAGTACCCAACGGTTTTTGAGACCGCCGCGTCTGCCAATTCCGCCACTTCGGCAAGTTTATTTTAATTTTCCTCTCCCTGACCCACCTTTAGAATTAGGAGGGACATTTAGGAGGGATATTAAAACCAAAACAATTATTTTGTTTTCAAGAACCCCGTATTATCAGGGTTTGCACACACCGACGGGTGAAAGCACGAAGTAGATTTTGAGTCCGGCGCGTCTGCCAGTTCCACCACTTCCCCATGGGTACCATATTACTTCGGCACAGATAATATTAACAGAATGACCGGGTCTTTGTCAATCATTAAACTAAAGTTTGTTTGAGCAA
>Ga0209537_1004723_pt1 | contig 11359 bp, 12 predicted proteins | sample BioPla4DNA1_FD_187698 | JGI IMG/M metagenome (GOLD analysis project Ga0209537, IMG submission 187698) | Biogas fermentation microbial communities from Germany - Plant 4 DNA1 (SPAdes) (version 2) | ecosystem: Engineered > Bioreactor > Anaerobic > Digestate | place: Bielefeld, North...
TCTACATCTATGCTTATAGGATAGTTCTTTGATATTGCATCTTCAGTAGGGAAGAAAACGAATTCAAGGGTTTCTGAACTATTTGGTGCGATGCTATTTATTCTTTCGATATTAGTAGTCTTTGGTAAAATAACAGGGTCGGTACTTTCTACTCTTACTAGTATTTTTTTAGCATCTATATCCCCATTATTTCTTAGGTCAAACCTAATTATAAAATCTTCATTGGCCTTAACTGAAGTATTTGGTTCTACTATGTTTTCTATTAACAGGTTGGAGCTACGGCTTTCCTCTTTGTCTTCAACAACATTTAGATAGATACTTTGAGTATCCTCAATGCCATTGTAGGAGAAAGTAACATCTAGTTTATGTCCACCTTCTCTTATATTGTCTGCAGCCTTTAGATGGAAGCTTTCATAGGATATTAAGCTTTTTGGAACATTTTTTATAACTTTAGTATCAGAACCGGAAGCTATATAAAAGCCACCATCGTGATTTAAGCCACTTAGTTTTACAGATACATTATTAAAATCAAAACTGCCCTTATTTTCAAAATATACATTTAGCTTAAAGTCTTGATTAGCTGTAATTACTGCAGGGTTAGTAGTTACTTTTGAGATTAGGAGTCTAGGCTGAGATGTATTGTCTACTTTAACAAATATGGTTTCCCTGTAACTACCATTTTGTAATCTTAAAGTTTTATCTTCCCCTTCTCCTTCATAATCATAGTATTTATAATTGAAGTTGAGGGTAATATCGTAGGTTCCTTCCTTGGCAGAAGGAGATACCGATAAGTCTAAATCTATAGGAACCTTAGCGTCCATTTTTACATTTCCTATGCTTATGCTGTTTGTAAAGCTATTGGATGTAATAGGACTATCTCTATCAAATTCAGGTACTACTACTAGGTCTCTTATATTATTATTAGCAACCTTTAGTACAATTTGTATGGTGTTAGTTCCAACTTTTAAAACAGGCATTTCCCTTGATTCGATTTGCAGGGTTGGTTCATAGATTGATGGGTCAGTGCTACTAGCAAATCCTAAACCTGGTATTTGTATAATAATTAAGAATAACAAAATAACGCTTAAAAATCGCTTCATTTAATTTGCTTCCCCCTTTATGTTTTCATTTTCTTCAATTCTTTCAATGCTGCCATCTCTTAAATACACTACTCTATGGGCATAAACTGAGATCTCTGTATCATGGGTAACTATGACCAGTGTTTGCTTTGATTCACGTGCCATGGCTGTAATTAAATCCATGATTTCTATTGTAGTCTTTGTATCCAAGTTGCCTGTAGGCTCATCAGCAAAGACTATTTTGGGTTTGCCAACAAAGGCCCTTGCTATACTTACTCTTTGCTGCTGTCCACCACTCAACTCAGAAGGCTTGTGGTGTAACCTGTTTCCCAACCCCACTTCTTTCAATATCTGCCTTGCCATCTTCTCTCTTTTAGACTTTGGTACCCTTTGGAAGGTAAGTCCTAGGGCTACATTTTCTAAGGCAGATAGGGTAGGTATTAGATTATAGGATTGAAATACGAAACCTACATATTTTTGCCTAAATTTAGTTACATTCCTTTCATTCATCTTGTGTATAGGAAATTTATCTATAAAGATTTCTCCTCTAGTAGGTTTTTCTAAACCAGCCATCATATTAAGGAGAGTAGATTTACCAGAACCAGAAGTACCTAGCAAACACATGAACTCTTCCTTTTTTATGGTTAGGTTTATGTCATTTAATGCAATAATTTTCTCATCGCCCATCCTGTAGACTTTTCTTAAGTTGTTAAGTATTATTAGATCTTCCAAAAACTAATCACCCCCAAACTGTGTATACATTTTACCATATTATAACTGTATAAAAGGTTACAATATGATTAAAATTTCCCTTTATTTAGTTTTAGTAAACCATGGCTTAGTAATTGTGAAAAGCTGGAGATTATGGTAATATTATATAACAGTAATAATTATATAACATATTACAAAAGTAACAAAAATCATATTTCCCATTGGTTAGCAAAAGTGATTGTTAACCAATAGACAAATATGATATAATGTATTCGATTACTAATGGGGAGGGGATATTATGGAAAAAGCAATGATAAGAGTAAGGATGAGTACACAAGATGCTCATTATGGTGGGAATTTAGTGGATGGAGCAAAAATGCTTGCCCTATTTGGAGACGTGGCAACAGAACTACTTATTAGACATGATGGAGATGAAGGTTTATTCGTGGCTTATGATAAAGTTGAATTCCTAAACCCTGTATATGCAGGAGATTTTATTGAAGCTGTAGGGGAAATAGTAAAGGTAGGCAATACTTCTAGAAAAATGGTATTTGAAGCTAGAAAGGTTATAGTGCCTAGACCAGATATTAGCCCATCAGCTTGTGATGTATTAGATGAGCCTATTGTGGTTTGTAGAGCAGAAGGAACCTGCGTAGTTCCAAAGGACAAGATAAGAAAATAGTGAAAAGTGAAGAGTGAAGAGTGAAAAGTTAGAACTTATAGTTAAGAGTTTAAAGTGAATAGTTTTAGAGAGTTAAATAAGGTGAAAGATGGATGAAAGAGAGTATACTTAAAGATAAGAGCAAGAGCTTTGCAATACAAATAGTTTATCTATATAAGTATTTATGTGATGAAAAAAGAGAATTTACAATGTCAAAGCAATTGTTAAAAAGTGGAACTAGCATAGGAGCAAACATCATGGAAGCACAATTTGCACAAAGTTTGGCAGATTTTGTATCTAAAATGAGCATTGCACTAAAAGAAGCAAGTGAGACATTATATTGGTTAGAACTATTAACAGAAACAGAATACTTAGATAAACAGCAAAGTGAAGAATTAATTCAAAACTGTTATGAACTTATAAAAATGCTTCATGCTACAGTAAAAACTAGTAAACAAAAACTATAAAGTTTTTCACTAAAATAACTATTCACTATTAACTATTAACTAAAAATTAAGGGGGTACAAAATGGAAAAATTAATTATTACTGCTGCAATTTGTGGTGCTGAGGTAACTAAAGAAAATAATCCTGCAGTTCCATATACTGTAGAGGAAATAGCTAGAGAAGCAGAATCTGCATATAAAGCTGGAGCAAGTATAATCCATCTTCATGTTAGGGAAGATGATGGTACTCCAACTCAAAGCAAGGAAAGATTCAAAGCTTGTATGGATGCAATATTAGAAAGATGTCCTGATGTCATTATCCAACCATCTACTGGTGGGGCAGTAGGCATGACCGATGATGAAAGACTTCAACCAATAGAACTAAACCCAGAAATGGCTACTTTAGACTGTGGAACTTTAAACTTTGGTGGAGATGAAATCTTTGTAAATACAGAAAATACTATCAAATACTTTGGCAAAAGAATGATTGAAAGAGGAATTAAGCCTGAAGTAGAAGTATTTGATAAGGGTATGGTTGATTATGCAATTAAGTTTGCAAAACAAGGCTATATATTAGAGCCAATGCATTTTGACTTTGTTTTAGGTGTACAAATGGCTGCAACTGCTAGGGATTTGGCCTTTATGGTAGACAGTATACCTGCTGGATCAACTTGGACTGTTGCAGGTATTGGTAGATATGAGTTTCCAATGGCAGCCTTAGGTATAGTTATGGGTGGCCATGTAAGAGTAGGATTTGAAGACAACGTATACCTATCCAAGGGAGTATTGGCTAAGTCTAACGGTGAATTAGTAGAGAAAGTAGTTAGACTAGCTAAGGAATTAGGTAGAGAAATAGCTACTCCAGACGAAGCAAGACAAATATTGGGACTTAAGAAGAGATAATAAATTTAATAAAAATCTATAAATAAAAGCCTCAGAATATTGAGGCTTTTATAATATTTAAGTTATAATTATATTGTATAACTTAAACTGGGAGTGAGGGTATGGAAAAAATCGATCTTAGTCCAAAGGTTAAAGATGAAGCCTTATACAAAAAATTTAGTTTAGTTTTGGGACTGATTCTACTTATTATGGGAATAAAAGATAAGGATATAGCTAAATTAGTCTTAGGTATTTTATGTATCTTTTATTATACTTATAAAAAGACTATCTACTTAACAGATGAAGGAGTCCTTTTTACCTATAAGGGATTTTTGTTTAATAAAAAGGACCTTATAGATAAGAAGCATATTCAAGAGGTACTAGTAGTTAAACAGGGAGTTAGGACTAGCATGTATTTTGTTATTGAGCCAACAGCTAAAAAGATAGTTGTAGATACAGAAAGACTTGACGAAATAATAGAATTTTTAAAACAAAGATTTAAGGTCTATATATCAATTGAATCTAGGATATAATAAATACTATTAAAGGACAAACTAAAATGCAAATGAAAAATAATACTACAAGGTAGGGCTCCAAGATGGCAATGGATTAAGGATAAGACCATAGCTGTGGAGCAGGCCTTCCCCAATGATATAGCCTTGATGCTTCAAGCTAAGAGCCACAATGTAGTGGTAGAGGCTAGCAGCGGAAGTTTTGGTAGGGGCCAGATCATTTGGAGAGATGAAAATGGTGTCCTATGTGGTGGAACTGAATCAAGGGCAGATGGTTATATAGGAGTTTATTAATATTTTTTATAAATAATGTAATAGTTTTTGAATCTGATATAATAGTGTATAATAAAAGAAAAAATGGAGGGGATTTAATTGTTAGTTACAGGAAGAGAATTGTTATTAGACGCTCAGAAAAAGGGATATGCAGTAGGAGCCTTTAATGTTAATAATATGGAGATTGTGCAAGCCATTATAGAGGCAGCAGAAGAGACTAATTCCCCTGTGATACTACAAGCTAGTCAAGGAGGTATAAAATATGCAGGTATTGAATATATAGCTGCTTTAGGTAAGGTAGCTGCTGAAAAAGCAAAGGTGCCTGTTGCTCTACATTTAGACCATGGTACTGACTTTGACCAAGTAATGTTATGTATAAGATACGGATTTACTTCTGTTATGATTGATGGTTCTAGATTTCCATTGGAAGAAAATATAGCCTATACTAAGAAGGTAGTAGAAGTAGCTAAGGCAGTTGGTGTATCAGTTGAAGCGGAACTAGGTAAAATTGGTGGAACTGAAGACCATATTACTGTAGATGAAAGGGATGCTACTTTTACAGATCCAGATGAAGCCTTAAGATTTGTAAACGAAACTGGAGTAGACTACTTAGCAGTAGCTGTAGGTACTGCCCATGGAGTATATAAGGGAGAGCCTAAGTTGGATTTTGATAGGATTAAGACTATAAGTGATATGGTGAAAATCCCCCTAGTATTACATGGTTCTTCAGGCGTTCCTGCTGAAGCTTTGAAAAAAGCCATTTCTTTAGGAGTTTGTAAAATCAACATAGATACAGATCTTAGAATTGCCTTTACAAATGGAGTGAAGAACTTCCTTAAGGAAAACCCAGACAATATAGACCCAAGAAAAATCCTAGCCCCAGCTAAGGCTTTGATGAAGGAAAAGATTAAGGAGAAAATGGAGATATTTGGATCAGTAAATAAAGCGTAAAATTAATTGAGAATATTTGTGAATAGTGAATAACTAATAGTGAATAGTTTCGGTAAGCAGCGAATAAATTCGCTGCTATGAAATATGTGTCAGATTCCTAATTTATTCTTTGAATGACTAGAAAACTGTCATCCTGAGCGGAGAGAAGGATCTTTGACCCTATAGACCGATCACAACAACTATTCACTATTCACTCTTAACTATTCACTTGAAAGAGAGGTGGATTTATATGAAATTATTTATAGATACTGCAAATATTGATGAAATAAAGGAAATAAATGAATGGGGAGTTATTTGTGGAGTGACTACTAATCCTAGCTTAATTGCCAAGGAAGGTAGGGACTTTAAAGAAGTGGTCAAGGGAATTGCTGAGATTGTTGATGGCCCCATTAGTGCTGAGGTCATTTCCTTAGATAAGGATGGTATGTTACATGAGGCAAGGGAACTGGCTAAGATCCATCCCAATATAGTCATAAAAATCCCTATGACTGCTGATGGACTAAAGGCAGTGAAGGTCCTATCTAAGGAGGGTATCAAGACTAATGTAACTTTAATATTCTCAGCTAATCAAGCCTTACTTGCAGCGTTAGCAGGTGCTACTTATGTAAGTCCTTTTATCGGCAGGCTTGATGATATTGGCAATGAAGGCATGAATATTATTGAAGAAATTGTTCAAGTTTTCGATATACACAATATAGATACAGAAATAATTGCAGCCAGCATCCGCCACCCAATTCATGTATTGGAGGCTGCAAAGGCTGGAGCCCATATTGGGACTGTGCCATATAAGGTATTGTTACAGATGTTGAATCATCCTTTAACAGATATTGGTATTGAGAAATTTTTAAAGGATTGGGAAGGATTTATTAAAGAGTAAGGATGTGTTAATTATGGATAGAAATTTACCGTTAAATCTTGCTAGGGTAACTGAGGCAGCAGCCTTGGCCAGTGCCAAGCTACTAGGTAGGGGAGATAAGAATGCTGCAGACCAAGCTGCTGTTGATGCCATGAGAAGAATGTTTGATACTGTAAATATTGATGGAGTAGTAGTTATTGGCGAAGGGGAAATGGATGAAGCTCCCATGCTATACATAGGGGAAGAAATAGGAATTGCTGGTCCCCATGACTTAAAGGTAGACATAGCTGTAGATCCCTTAGATGGGACCCGTTCAGTAGCCAATGGTTTACCAAATGCCATTTCTGTAGTAGCCATAGCTCCAAGGGGATGTTTGCTTCATGCCCCTGATACCTATATGAATAAAATAGCTGTTGGACCCAAGGCTAAAGGTGTCGTAGACATTAATAAATCAGTAGAGGAAAATATCCGCAATGTGGCCAAGGCCTTAGGTAAGGATGTATCAGAAGTTACTGTAACTATCTTGGATAGGACTAGACATGAAGAGCTAGTAAAGGAAGTCCGTAAAGCAGGTGCTAGGATAAAGATGTTCAGCGATGGAGACGTATTGGCTGCCATCAATACTTGCTTTAACTATACTGGCGTAGATATCTTAATGGGAATAGGCGGTGCTCCTGAAGGAGTAATTGCTGCTGCAGCTCTTAAATGTTTAGGTGGAGAGTTCCAAGGAGTCCTTCATCCAGTAACTGATGAGCAAAAGAGAAGATGCTTAGAAATGGGTGCAGATTTAGAAAAGGTATATACTGTAGATGACTTAGTAAAAGGCGAAGAAGTAGTTTTTGCTGCTACTGGAGTATCACATGGAGAGCTATTACAAGGAGTTAAATACCTAGAAAAGGATTTGGCAACTACTCATACTTTGGTACTTAGGGCAGAAACAGGAACCATAAGATTTATCGAAGCTACACATAAATTAGACAAGAAACCAGAATACGCGAAATAAATTGGCGAAGCCAATTTATTTAGTGAATAGTGAAAAGCTTAATTTAGTGAATAGTGAATAGTGAAGAATTTCAATGAAGAGTGAATAGTGAAAAGTGAATAATGAAGAGTTACAAGGCTCAAACTTCGGAATATTAATTGAGTAGCAGCGAATGAATTGGCTGCTTACCAAAACTATTCACTATTCACTATTAGTTATTCACTAAAAATGTTCTTCACTAATAGAAATGTGGAGGTGTTTATTTTTGACGGAGCAAGAACTGTCCGGTAAGAAGATTGCTGAACTCAGGGAAATAGCAAAGTCCTTAAATATACAGAGTCCCTATAAATACAAAAAAGACGAATTAATAAATCTAATACTGGAAAATAAAAAAGATGATAAGGAAGAGAATAATATAGAAAATTCAATAGATATTGATACTGAGGAATTACCAGAAAAGGTTTCGGAAGAATTGGAGAATATGGAAACCATAAATCTGGCTGAAGGCATTTTAGAACTGCACGCAGATGGATATGGTTTTTTAAGGTCAGATAATTATTTATCTGGTGACGAGGATATATATATTTCTCCTTCCCAAATAAGGAGATTTAGACTAAAAACTGGAGATAAGATTTGTGGTGTAACCCGTGACCCAAATCAAGGTGAAAGATTTAAAGCCCTTCTATATATTAAATCTGTTAATGGCATGCATCCTGATACTTGCCCAAAAAGACCTAATTTCGATAATCTAACTCCCATATATCCAAATGAAAGATTAAGACTTGAAACTAGCTCTTCTGATCTTGCTACCAGAATGATCGATTTAATTTCCCCCATTGGTAAGGGACAAAGAGGTATGATTGTTTCCCCACCAAAGGCTGGAAAAACTACTTTACTTAAAATGGTGGCTAATGCCATAGCCCTTAATCACCCAGAAGTTGAAATTATCGTATTGTTAATAGACGAAAGACCTGAAGAAGTTACTGATATGAAAAGGTCTGTAAAGGGAGATGTAGTCTATTCAACCTTCGATGAACTACCTCAACACCATACAAAGGTGGCAGAAATAGTATTGGAAAGGGCCAAAAGATTAGTTGAACATGGCAAGGATGTAGTTATCCTACTAGATAGTATTACAAGATTGGCTAGGGCCTACAATTTAACTATACCAGCTACTGGTAGAACCTTATCAGGTGGTCTTGACCCAGGAGCCTTACATAAGCCAAAAAGATTTTTTGGTGCTGCTAGAAACCTGGAAGAAGGTGGCAGCCTAACCATATTGGCTACTGCCTTAGTAGAAACTGGCAGCCGTATGGATGATGTTATATTTGAGGAATTTAAGGGTACAGGTAATATGGAGATTCATTTAGATAGGAGATTATCTGAAAAGAGGATTTTCCCAGCTGTAGACATATATAAATCTGGTACTAGAAGGGAAGAATTACTATTAAGTCAAAAAGAACTAGAGACTATTTGGGGAATAAGAAAGGCCATGGGTAGTGCACCTACCCAAGATGTAACAGAAGCCCTAATTGAATCCCTGGTAAAAACAAAGAGTAATGAGCAATTTATAGAAGACATTAGAAATAAAATATGGATTTAGTTGAAATAAAAAAAATTATATGCTATAATTTAGTGGTTGAATTATGAAAAAATGTTTTTTTGCTATATACTAGCAGTTGAAGAGAGGTGAAATGAATGAAAACAGGTATTCATCCAGAATTTAAAGAAGCGACAGTTACATGCGCTTGTGGAAATACTTTTAAAACAGGTTCTGTAAAAGAAGATTTAAGAGTTGAAATCTGTTCAGAATGCCACCCATTCTTTACAGGACGTCAAAAATTCGTTGAACGTGGTGGACGTGTAGAAAAATTCAAGAAGAAATACAACTTGGACTAATTTCTTCACAAACTAGGTTAGATGCAAAAAAGCAACTAACCTTTATTTTTTGATATTTTTGAAGATTTAGAAATCCAAATTAAATTGGCGGATTATTCGCTCAATGGGGTGATTAGATGAAAATAAAAGATTTAAATAGAGTCCCAAAGCATATTACAAGCATTGGGGGCCAGGCTGTTATTGAAGGGGTTATGATGAGGGGGCCAAAAGACGTAGCCATAGCAGTTAGGAAACCTAATAATGAAATAGAGCTAAAGAAGGAAGAACTAAAGACTTTAGCTATGAAATATAAAATATTTAAGCTGCCCTTTTTAAGGGGAGTCATAGGCTTAGTAGAAGCCTTGATGTTTGGTTCAAAAGCCTTGATGTTTTCAGCAGAATTCTTTGAAGATGCAGAGGAAGACAAGAAACCAAACAAAAAAACCTTTACTGAAAAGATATTTAAAGACAAGGCTCAAGACGTAGAAATGTTTTTCACCATGGCCCTGTCTATTGTATTGGCCATAGGTGTATTTATGGTATTACCAAGCTTTTTGACTAATTTCTTAAAGAATAAAATCCCATCACCCATAGGCTTAAACCTTATAGAAGGCTTAGTGAGAATAATTATTTTCCTATTATATATAATAGGTGTATCTAGGCTAGAGGATATAAAGAGGGTATTTGAATACCATGGTGCAGAGCATAAGACCATCCATTGTTATGAGCATGAAGAGGAATTAACGGTAGAAAACGTTAAGAAATATCCTATCCTTCATCCAAGATGTGGCACAAGTTTCCTATTTATGGTAATGATTGTAAGTATACTGGTACTATCCTTCTTTGGATGGCCAAACCCTGTTCAAAGAGTTATTATTAGGATTTTAATGTTTCCTGTAATTGCAGGTATATCCTATGAAATAAATAAATTGATTGGTAGAAGTAGTTCTAAATTAGCTTATCTTCTATCATATCCAGGTCTAATGATTCAAAAATTGGCAACAGTAAAGGAACCAGATGAATCTCAAATTGAAGTGGCCATTGAAGCATTAAAGGCAGTTTTAACAGCCAATAAGGAAGAGGATAAATGGTAAGGATAGATGACCTTAGAAGTAGATTCAAGGACAATCTACAAGACGGAGTCCTAATACTGGCGAAGCTTTTAAATGTAGACAAGAGCTATATTTATTCCTTTGGAGAAAGGGAAGTTTCTAAAGAGATTGAAGATAGGTTCATTGAACTAATGACAAAAAGACAAAAAGGCTACCCCATACAATATATCTTAGAAGAAAAGGACTTTATGGGGCTTAACTTCTATGTAAAAGAGGGAGTCTTAATACCTAGATTCGATACGGAAACTTTGGTAGAGTATATTATAGAATATATAAATGAAAGCCATAAGGATAATAATATAAGGGTACTAGACTTATGCTCAGGCAGTGGAGCTATAGGTTTAAGTATAGCTTACTATTGTAAAAATGCCTTTGTCTATGGAGTAGACATATCTGATACAGCTGTTGAAGTGGCAAACATAAACAAGGAAAGATTCAACTTAACTAATGTTGAGTTTATTAAAGGTGATTTATTTAAGGCATTGGGAGGCCTAGGTTTAGAGGGAGGATTTGAGATCATAGTTTCAAATCCACCCTATATCTCAAAGGAAGAGATCAGAAGCCTTAGTAATACGGTTAAAGACTTTGAACCTCTTTTAGCCCTTGATGGTGGTGAAGATGGTTTAGACTTTTATAGGAGTATTACTAGGGATAGCAAAAGGTTTTTAAAGAATGAAGGACTTCTCATATATGAAATTGGATATAAGCAGGGGGAAGATGTTAAGGAAATACTATTCAAAGAAGGATTTGAAGATATTTCCATTATAAAGGATCTACAAGGACATAATAGGGTAGTATTAGGCATTAAAAGAAATTAAAGTAGGTGACGCTGTGGAGAATTTGATAAAATTATTCATATCATTTTTTAAAATAGGTGCTTTTAGTTTCGGTGGAGGATATGCCATGCTTCCCCTTATTAAGGAGGAAATAATAGATGTTCATGGCTGGTTAACTAATACTGAGTTTATAGATATTATTGCAATATCTGAAATGACTCCAGGGCCCATTGCTATTAACT
>Ga0209537_1004724_pt1 | contig 11359 bp, 11 predicted proteins | sample BioPla4DNA1_FD_187698 | JGI IMG/M metagenome (GOLD analysis project Ga0209537, IMG submission 187698) | Biogas fermentation microbial communities from Germany - Plant 4 DNA1 (SPAdes) (version 2) | ecosystem: Engineered > Bioreactor > Anaerobic > Digestate | place: Bielefeld, North...
CTTATCTTTCCCAAATAGAACGTAAGTTCTATTTCTTCCATATCTTTGTGTTATTCTTTCTATGTTTTGTTTTATCAACAATGTTCTTCTGTAGTATATTTTCATATACTCTATTGTCTTTTTACTTTTTTCTTTGAATCCTTCTGGGGTTAATATATACCTGAAACTCTTGTTGTTTAACCTTTCTAATTTAACAAACCCTTTTTTGATGAACTTTTTTAAAAGTCTATTCACCATTCCTAAGGATAACCCTGTTTTTTCTGAAAGACCTCTTTGAGTTATATTAGAATTCTTTTCCAATTCTTCTAAAAGATACTAGGTTATTCAATCCTTTATTATATACAAAATAAAATAAGCTGGGGAAATAAATTAAGGTCTTCAATTTCAATTTTTCTTTCCGACTTTTGGGTTTGTAATTAAGCAGAATTTCTTTAACTTTTGGATTCTTAATAACTTTTAATAAGATTCTTTTATTCTCAGGATTTTTACTTTTAGAAATTCCAGCAAGCGAGCTAATATAAGCTTGGGGTATTTTTTTGAATTTCATTAAAAATAATAACTCATCATCAGTACCATTTTTTTCTAAATACCTTAAAACTCTTTTCATAGCACCAACATAGTGAAATATTCGTAATGTTGTTTCTTTGGTAGAAGAATTTGTTCTTTGAAAATAATACACTAAAGGATCAGGAATACCAATTACTAAACTAGAATGAAATAAGATTTTTATCCAAAATTCTTGATCTTCTCCATGAGTACATTTTTTAGTGAATATTAAATTATGGTCATTCAATAACTGTTTTTTACAAATAAAACTACTTATACCCAGTACCAAATCATTTTGCAAAGTTAACCTTAGAAATTCTTTACCGTTCAGAGGTTTACCAAAAGCCTCGTCCAATAATGCGGGTTTTGATAAAATTTTTTCATTTTCTGCTACTCTGATATAATTACAAGCAACCATATCGTAATTACTTTCCTTGGCCTTATTATACATTTTTTCAAGAAAAAAAGCATCATAATAATCATCGCCATCAAGAAAGCAAACATATTCCCCTTTTGCTTCAATTAGACCGTTATTTCTTGCTGCACTGACACCCTGATTTTGTTGATTCAACAATTTCCATGGAAAATCTGCATTTTTTAAAATCGAATTTATTTTGTTTTCAGTATTATCTGTAGAACCGTCATTAACGATAATTACTTCAAAATCTTTAAACGTCTGAAGAGTTAAACTTTTTAATGTCTTTTCTATGTAATTCTCAACATTATATGCAGGTATGATCACAGATATTTTTGTCATAATTAATGCTCCTTATATAAAAAATTTTCAAGTTGGATTTTTAGCTTATTTTTATAGATAGATGTATTTGCCATTCCTCTGTCTTAAATGCGACCCATCAAAAACTCACACTTCAAACCTTCGAGGTTCTCTCTATCTTCAACATTCCAGTATAGTACAACGTTTGTACTTTCTATTTTTTCAACATCGTTTTCTGTTATGTATTTAACTCTCAACTCTTTCAATATCCCTTCTATAATTTCCTTCATTTCCTTATCTTCTCCAAATAGAACGTAAGTTCTATTTCTTCCATATGTTTGTATTATTCTTTCTATGTTTTGTTTTATCAACAATGTTCTTCTATAGTATATTTTCATATACTCTATTGTTTTTTTACTTTTTTCTTTGAATCCTTCTGGCGTTAATATGTACCTAAAACTCTTGTTGTTTAACCTTTCTAATTTGACAAGCCCTTTGCTATGGCTAACCGAATACTGGTTCTTTCCACTGATTGTTGAACCCTACCCATTATTCTCAAGTAAAAGAACTTTCTGTCTCAACATCTCAAATTTGTTTCTTCCATACATTATCCTTTTAATAACTTTTAGTTTATTCACAGAACCTTCTGCCAGTCCATTGTTGTATTCATATATAATGGCATTTCTAACCGCTTGAATATCCCTTTTTAACCCGTTCACAAATTTATCTATCTTTCTGATTTTTAGATTACTAGCTTTTTCTATCCATTCTTCAAGTTTTTCAACGTTTTTTGATTCTAACAGATGTTTGAATTCATTTACGAGGTTTATTATACTTTCAATAACAGGGTACCTTTTAATAATCTTTTCGTACAATTCTTTTGAAAGAGCTTCTACTTCTTCAACTGGTGCTATGGCTACATCCAACAACTTAACTATTTCTTCCATTCCCCTCATCTTCTTTTAAGTGCAGTGATTTTCATCAGTTATATCACCAGAGGCTAATCAAGTCAACCGTTGATGGAAAGAACCACTTTTCGTTTAGTAAGGGCAAAAAATTCTCTTAAATCTTTTAAATTATTATTTTTTATAATAAAAATATTATTCTCATTATAAAATTCTTTTTTTCTATATTTATATCATTAGTAGCTAACTTTTTCCTAAAAAAAGTGCTTCTAAAGGCCTTATAGTCATTCCATTTTGATTTTTTGAAATATAATCTAGAATAGCATTGCTTTTAGAAATATATTTTAAAACATCTTCGTAGGGAATCGTTTTATTTTTATAAAGATCCAAATACTCCTTATTTTTTTTGTTACCAGTTGGTGTAATATAAAAAAAATTAGGTATATTGTTTCTATCCAAATAATTCTTTATCTGAGCTAGATTCTCAATTCTCCCTTTATCTCCCCCTACAAATAGAACTTCTATATCTTTATTCTGTGAATTATCTAAGTAAATATCATTAAAGTAATATTGAGTATTATAATTTAAATTGTATTTATCACAATCTTTTTCATCAAAAGACCATATTTCACATCCATATTTTCTATAATCTTCAACTGGCGCTGATTTAGATACAGGGTTCCAATACCAAACTATTAATCTAATATTTTTATTTTTCCTTCTGATATATTTAACTACAGGCACTGTAATAACTGATGAATGAATTATTATAGTTTCAAATTTTTCTAAATCATCAGACCATGATTCAAGCCAAGGTTTTATAAAAGGAATTTTCAAATCGATCTGAAATCTTCTTACAGCTCTAAGTATTTTTGGATGTTTTTTAAAAACATTGGCAACTTTTATACCTCTTTTTCTTATTTGTTGAGGATAAAAAGCTTGATCATCTAGCCAAAGAAATAATAACTTATCATAGTTCATTTTTAACCTTACTCGCTTTCATAGAAATCTGTAGAGTATACTTCGACTTCTTTCATTTCTTAGTGCCCTCATTTGTATCATTTCTACATTCCATAACTTTTTAAAAGCAAGCCGAATTATATTGAGCCATTCCTTTATTTTTATAAAGTTTTTTTACTTTTTTCTGATTCTATATATTTTCTAAATTCTTTCCAAAAACCTGTCCTTTTCTCATCTAACACATCTTTTGAATAATTTTTAGATGTTTCAAAGTTCTTTTTTGCTTGCTCTATCATAATTTCTTTATTCGAAATCAAAAATATAATTTTTTTTGTTAAATCTTTATAATTTCCTTTTTTATGTATAAGTCTTTTGTCTAATAACTCTGGGATCCCACCAGTCTTAGATCCTATTGCAGGACAGCCTCTACTCATTGCTTCTAATAAGGCCCTTGGTAAACCTTCTTGCTTGCTTGGCTGAATAAAAATATCTATATTGTCAATCCATTCAAATACAGGGTTACCGCCTGGTAGAGTTCCGTCAAAAAAAACCTTATCCATAATTTTCTCTTTTTTAGCTAGCTTTTCCCACTTAGATTCATCCCCTCCTCCCAATATGTGTAATTCAACGTTATTGTATTTCTTGTTTAATTCTTTTGTTGATTTTATCGCAAGATCAAACCCTTTATATTTGCTAGTGAGAGCACCAATCATTCCTATCTTTATTCTTTTCTCAAGGTTCATGTTGTTAATCTTTTCAATCCTGTTTGTTAAAACTTTTTCTTCAGTCATTGATAAAAACACATCAGAACAGCCTATCGAATAGCCCTTTGTAGGATATCTATTTTGTAAAAAATTTTCCGTCACGTACAAGGTAAATTTGGAATTCTTAGCTATTTTCTTTGTTCTCAAGTATGCAAATGGAGCTAAAATTTTCCCTTGAATATTCCCATAATTCCATAGTGCATCCCATGGGCATCCTACAATTTCATAGGCATAAGGTTTTTGATATTTTATTGCATATTTTACGGCTATATTTCCAATAGTACTATTTCGCACAATTATGGCGTCCGCTTTTTTGACTTCCTCTTCTATTATTTTTCTAGCTTCAAAATATTTATATAAAGTTCTCATTGATTTAAAATTTGGAACTTTCGTAAAAGACACGTTAGCACCACTAGATTTTTTAAGTCTTGATGTGTCAAAATCCCTAGTTTCCCGATAGCGAGCAACAACCACAAGATAGTCAAAAACTTTTAAATACCTTTGCCAAACCTCATAACTAAAACTTACAGAATAAACATCTTTTTCATTATAGAAGAGAAGCGTATCATGAAAAAAGGTAGCTTTCATTTTCTAATCCTCCTAAACTCTTTATTAGACACTTTAGAAATTCTAAAATTCAAATTTTAAAAAAGTTCTTATAAGAAAATAGCATGTAATTAAGATGGATTAAATTAAGTTTACTAAGGGTAACAAAGGAAAAGAGAAAATACTTAGCTGCTTATGAAGGTTTCTTGTATTCGAATAACTTTTTGAATTTATTAAAAATTATCTTTGCCTTTGGTAAGTGCTTTCTTCTTCGGACTTCGAATGGTGCCGAAATTGCTTTTGAACCGTATCATATGCACTATAATATTTACCGTTTTATTCGAACTTTACACATTTTTTAAAATCCACATATAAGTTTTTTGTATCTCCTTGTTGCTCTATCTTCTCTATGTACCATAGCTCAGTTATATTCAGTATCTGTTCAAAGAATTTGGGTAGCTCTTTTCTCATCCTGTTGAATACCCACTATTTTTTCATATGAACGAGATGTTTTAATCTCATATAACTCATAAAATATAAACAATAAAATCCAAAACTGTGTAGATCTTAACCCTTGATGAGTTAATCCATAAAAGAATATAGGCATAAAATAAAAAAAATTTTTCTTATATTTAAAAACATTTAAAAAGAACAATAAAAACAAAAGTGCACCAATCAATCCATACGAAAAAAATATTGTTCCCCAAGAACTATGAATCTCACCCCCTAAAACCGATTCAAACCTTTGAAAACTGCCTTCCCCTGCTCCAAAAAACCAAAATTCCGGATGGTTAACTATTCTATCATAACCTCTCATGGCAAGACTTGCATCCGATTCTTCTGGTATACTTGTTAATCTTAGATACACATTGTTTGTTATAGTAGTGATTAAAGAATCTTCGGGGATAAACGGAAACAAGATCGATAAGATCACCAAAAAAAGGACTAAATATTTTAAACTTCTTTTAAAAAATTTAAAAAAATGTACAATCAATAATAGGAAAAGAGTCATCATTGCTGTGTTAGATAATGAAAGGAAAGTTAAATATATTCCGCTCAATAATGTTAAGGCGAACAGAATTTTGTTCATTTTAAAGTATTCAGATAAAAAAAGAAAAATTGTTGTGCTAGTAAGTGCAAAATATCCAAGTTGGTTGGGATTGTTGAAAAAAATTACTTGCCTAAAACTAGAAGGATCTATTACAAAAAATGATAACAAGAACTGTATGATTAACGAGAAACATGTAGTCTTAAATATAATAGGTAAGATATTCATGTTTTTTTCATACAAAATATATAAAAAATAAATAAATAAAAAATTATATAAGTAATACACAGGATATATAATAATTGAAATGTCGTTAATTATTATTATCCAAAATAAGGTAACTACAAAAGCCCATATGACAAAAAAAAATAGAAAATTAAGTGGATTCCCTTTTTTCAATGTATATACTTCAAAATTATTCTTAATCAAAAACACAATAATAAAAGTAACCACCAGAAAATCAGCTATTTGCGGTAGTCCACTTCTAAAAAAATAAAAGGGGGATAATAATATATACATAATTAGTAACAATTCTTCCAATTTTAGTTTCTTTATTTTAATAAAGAATCACTATCCTTATTCTGATTAAATGTTTAATTTTTTCAATTAATAATACTCCTTATACCACTCAACAAATTGTTCAATTCCTTCGTTTAAACTGGTGCTTGGTTTGAATCCAAAATCTTGAACCAAATCATCGATATCTGCATAGGTTTCCGGAACGTCTCCGTCTTGCATGGGTAAGAACTCTTTTTCTGCCTTTTTCCCTAATTTTTCTTCTAAGATTTCGATGAATTTCATCAATTCTACTGGGTTATTGTTCCCAATGTTGTAAACTTTGTAAGGAGCGCTACTCGTTCCTGGATCTGGGTTTCTTTTATCCCAATTAGGATTTGGTAGCGGTGGGTTGTTTAATATTCTTACTACCCCTTCAATTATATCGTCAATGTATGTGAAGTCTCTTTTCATTTTACCATAATTGAATACTTTTATTGGTTTGTCGTTAAGAATAGCTTCGGTAAATAAGAATAAAGCCATATCGGGTCTTCCCCATGGGCCATAAACAGTAAAAAATCTCAAGCCTGTTGTTGGTAGTCCATATAAATGACTGTAAGTATGTGCCATCAATTCGTTAGACTTTTTAGTAGCTGCATACAAGCTTAAGGGGTGGTCTACATTATCATGAACCGAAAAAGGCATTTTTACATTCAATCCATAAACTGAGCTAGATGAAGCATAAACTAAATGTTCTATTTTGTAATGCCTACACATTTCTAATATGTTTAAAAAACCAACAATGTTGGATTGAATATAAACGTCAGGATTTTGTAGAGAGTACCTTACCCCTGCTTGCGCCGCTAGGTTAACTACGATATCTATCTTATTTTCTTTGAATATTTCTTCCAATTTTTCTTTGTCTTTTAAATCTATATATTTAAATTTGAATTTTTCTTGTTGGTTTAAAATATTTAAACGATTTTTTTTTAAGTTTACATCATAATAATCGTTTAAGTTGTCCAATCCAATTACACTGCATCCTTCGTTTAATAATCTTTTAGAGAGATGAAATCCTATAAAGCCAGCTGCACCTGTTACTAAATATGTTTTTGTGTTATCTAGTTTTTTGTAGTTAGATATCAATTTTTTACCTCCTGGGAATCTTTTTCTATACTTTATGTAAAAACTCTTTAGCTCCCCTTCGCCCCGCAGCCCGCCCGTTAAAGGAAAAAACCTGCAATCGCTCAGCCGGCTGGTGGAAAGGCTTCGCCCTGTAACCCTTTTATAATCAGAATCTTATTTTTTAAAATGATTTTATCTTCAAAGTCTCAAATCTTTTCTAAGTATTATCTTTATGAATAGTCTATAGTTTTAATAGACCTTCTGGGTTTGCAAAAAATCTTTTAGGTTTGCTTTCAAATCAGATACTTTTTCGAGGTTTACATTTTGGTAGATCAATTCTTTATGTGCTTTTGTTATTGTGCTTTCGTTCTTACTTCCACTGATATTTTTTACTATTGATTTTTTACCTAAGATTTCTTCCAAGATTTGAAGCACTTCGATTATTTTAGTAGCTTTTCCACTTCCCACATCATATACCTTGAAGCCACTTTCGGGAGTTGATAATAGTATTCTAAATAATATTTCGCTCACGTCTTTTACGTAAATAAAATCTCGCCACATTTCTCCATTGTTAAAAAGTTCGATAGATATTTCATTTTTTATGCTTTCTATGCATTTAAATATAAACCCATCAGGTCTTCCTAAAGGACCATAAACAGAAAATAATCTTGCTATTGTTATTGGAAGTTTTTTTGCTTTGGCGTATGTTTCTGCGATTATTTCTGCAGATAACTTAGTAGCTCCGTACAAGGATATAGGTTTCAATTCACTGATATCATTATTTTCTTCCATGTTCCCATAAACTGAACTGGAGGAAGTGAATAAAAAATGCTTAATATTATATCTATTCGCAAGGTCCAAAATATTAGTAGTGCCTTCGACATTATTTTTTATATATTCTAGGGGATTAGAAAATGAATTTCTTGCTCCCGATCTTGCTGCCATATGAACTACATAATCTAGGTTATTTTTAGAAAAGAGATTTTCTACTAGCTCTTTATCACATATATCTCCTCTTACAAATACTAGATTTTTGTACATTTTACTTTTTTGCTCTTTTCCATATTTGATTTCTGAAGTATCAATTCCTAAAAGAGACAATCTTTTTAATTTTAGTTCGATATCGTAATAATCATCCAAATTGTCTAAAATTATAGTTGAAAAGTTATTGTCTAAAATCTTTTTAGAAAAGTGATATCCAACGAATCCAGCTCCACCTGTTACAAGAACATTTGACATTAAATCACCTTCTTAATGATTTAAGATACTTGATATCTCACGCACTAATTTAGTATCTTTCTAATTGTTTCAAGGTATGCTTTTATCACAATGTTTCTATCGAAGCTTTCTTCAGCTTTTTGCCTACCCGCCCTACCAAGTTTTTCTCTTTCGGAAGTAGACAACTTTAAAAACTGTTCTATTTTTTCTATTAGTTTTTGCGTATTTTTTGGTTCAAACAAATACCCATTTACACCATCTTCAACTATTTCTTTGCAACCTGGAATATTAGTTGCAATAAGAGGCTTCCCCATAGCCGCTCCTTCTAATAGAACATTTGACATTCCTTCATGGTAAGTAGGGTTTATAATGCAATCTACTTCTTTAATTTCTTTTCTTACATCATCTGATTTTCCTAAATACTTTATTTTTGTGTTGTTAAGATTTATAATTACATCTTTGTACTTTTCTTCTTCAAATGGACCTAAGATTTGAAATTCTACGTTTGAATATTTATTAGAAATGTATTTTGCAGCTTCTAAGTATTCTTCTATGCCTTTTTCTTTCATAATTCGACCTATGAAAAGAAATCTTGTTATCCCATCATCTTTTGATTTTTTCGTAGGCTTAAACTTTTCTAAATTAACACCTGACCCTGGTATAATTTTGGATTTAGCTTTTTCTGCAATTTTATTGTCTATAAAATATTTATAATTCTCTTCGTTTTGGAAAAATATGAAAGAAGCATTTTTACAAGCGTATTTGTACATATTTGTTACCAAATGTTTTATACTTTTATTGTTAAAACCAGTTCCTAACCCTGTTATGTTGAGAATAATAGGTATCTTGTATTTTTTAGCAATGTAAGAACCGTAAACGTTAGGCTTGATCGTGTAACTTAAAATAATTTGCGGATGTGTCTTTTTTATAATATCTTTGTATTGCTTTATTAATTTTAAATCATTCCAAGGATTTGTACTACGACTTTGAATATGTGTTTCTATATGATGACATCCTAAATTTATTAATTCTTTGACTTTTGAATCTTTATTATTTTCAGGAATAGAAAAATACACTTCAAATTTTTCATCAATAAGTTTTTGTAATAATTCGTATCTAAAATTGTATAAACCAACAGCGTTATTTGCTAAAATTAATATTTTCCTCATTAATATCCTCCTGGTAAGGTAATTCAGAAAACATGTTTGTAAATAATTTCTCCATAATCTATTTTAAAACTCTTCTGAATGCTTTTTTAAAAAGGCTCATAATTGTCAACCATACTTCTACTCCTATTTTCTTATTTTATCAAATTCTTATGTATAATATGAATAACTTAACATGTTTGTATATTTTAAAAATGCATTTTTTCAAAAAAGCTTACGATACAATCTATCTAACTCTTTTAAGGTTTCTATCGTTGGATCGTCTAACATAATCCCTTTTAGAATGTTCTCGTCTCTTTTTTCATATTCTTTTTCTCCATGGATATAAATTCTTTCACAATTTTCAGCTTTTTCAGAATTTTTAATTTTAACTAATAATTTGTTAATCATCGTTTCTAACCGTTTTTTAAAATAACTACAGTTTGTTTTTTTATTACAACACTTTAATCTTAAGTACTTTTATACCTTTTTTAAGAATTTGGCTGGATTTCCTACATATACCCCTGGTTCATTGATATCTCTTACAACTACTGCTCCAGCACCTATGACTGTGTTACTTGCTATGTTTAAATATTGAGTTATCATAGCTCCCGTTCCAATAAATGAATTTTCTCCAATTGTTACTCCCCCACTCAAAACTGCACCTGGCCCTATGTGCACATTATCCCCAATTATACAGTCATGTTCTATAATTGCACCTGTGTTTATTATACAGTTTTTGCCAATTTTAACCCCCGGATTAACAACGGCGTTTTTCCCAATAAATGTTCCCTCACTTATTACTGTATAAATAGAAACGTTGGAAGACTTTGAAATTATTGTTGGAATTTTAAAACCGATATTTTTGATTTTTTTGTATAATTTCATTCTCTGATCATTAATATTGATCTTCCCCATTGAAACAAATGCTGAGTTAATTCCTTTATTGTACAAATCTGCTAGTTGCTCGTCCACATATTTTATTCTAATATCTAATATCTCTTTACCAATATTTTCTTTTAAATCACTTATACAGATTTCATCGTAATAATTATTTTCTTTAATTACATCAAGGACTACTTTACAATGTCCGCCTCCACCAACCAGCACAATACCATTAGTCATTATTCAATACCTTTACTACATATTCAATTTGATCTTCATCATTCATTGTAGAACCTGGTAAATTTAGTCCTTTTTTATATATTTCATAAGCATTTTTGTACTCTTCTTTCTTATACTCCCTATACGGTGGAAATTCCACAATTGGCACAAAGATTCTTCTCGTGGGTATCCCCTTTTCTTTCAGTTCTTTTTGAATTTCTGATATAGTTTTATGGGATTCAACTTTTATTGAAGGTAACCAATATGAACTTACAGCACCTTCATAAGACTTTTGAAAAGTTATTTTTTCGTTGTTTTCAAAGCCTTGCTTGTATATTTCTGCAAACTTTCTTTTTTTGTTTAAAAAGTCTGGCAATCTTTCAAATTGAGCTAAGCCTAAACTTGCTTCTAAGTTTGTCATTCTGTAATTAAATCCTATTTCCGAATGAAAATAATGATCAGTGTTATTATCTTTTGCTTGGTTGACTAAAAACTTAAGATGATCAGCTCTTTTTTCATCGTTTGTTACAATCATACCTCCACCACCAGTTGTCATGATCTTATTTCCGTTAAAACTAAATGCGTTTATTTCCCCAAAAGTTCCCGTGAATTTATCCTTATATGTTGCCCCTAAACTCTCTGTTGCATCTTCTAAAACTGGTATATTATATTTTTTGGATATTTCCATTATTTTATCCATATCACAAGGGTTACCATACAAATGAACAGGTATTATAGCTTTTGTTTTTTCTGTTATATGATTTTCTATTTCTTTTGGGTCTATGTTC
>Ga0209537_1004725_pt1 | contig 11359 bp, 11 predicted proteins | sample BioPla4DNA1_FD_187698 | JGI IMG/M metagenome (GOLD analysis project Ga0209537, IMG submission 187698) | Biogas fermentation microbial communities from Germany - Plant 4 DNA1 (SPAdes) (version 2) | ecosystem: Engineered > Bioreactor > Anaerobic > Digestate | place: Bielefeld, North...
TATTAGCGGCGTATGACGTCGTTGTTTATTGCGGGCGGTGCTCGATGTACATTAGGATTTATAAAGAGGGATTTAGATGGAGAAGGAAGCTTGGGTTGTTGATGTGAACGGGGATGAAGTCCGTCTGCGTTATACGCGCCATTCGGCCTGTCGCAAGTGTGGGGCTTGTCTGGTTTTGGGGAACAGCCTTAGTGAACAGGAAATCGTCCTTCCTAAGGACCAGTTGGATTTGGCCAAAGGCGACCGGGTGGCGATCGGGCTGAAGGAGAGCTCTATCCTCAAGGCCAGTTTTATGGTGTACGCCCTGCCGCTCATCCTCTTTTTACTGGGGTACTTGGGCGGAGCGCACCTTGGTTCCGGCTTTATGGGCGAAGCTTTGGCGGAAGCGGCCGGGCTGCTTGGCGGGGTTCTAGCCCTGGCCCTTGCTTATGGTGGGCTCTACCTTTATGACCGGCGGCTGCAGAAAACGGAGCGCTACCAACCGTATATCGCGCGGGTGCTGGAGCGTTCGCTCCCAGAGTAAACCCGGTGCTACATGGTATAACTGGCCTGGGTGAGGTAGGTGGCCAGCACTTCGGCGAAGAGCTCAAGGGAATAACTGACTTCCTCCCAGGTTGATTTATCGTCGCCGAACTCGACGATGATGGACTGGGGATGGAGATGTTGATTATAACGGGCTTCAGCCAGAATCACTCCGTGGGCTAAATTGGGGTAGAGGAGATCCATCACTTCCAAAAGGGCATTGGCGAAGCGGTGATTCTTCTCCCACTGGGGATGGGGCAGCCCCAACCGATCGGAACCGACGACGAGGATAATCTTGGCGGCGGTTTTTCCTTTAATGGGGACTTTATGGTTGAGCCCGGGCGTTGCATCCCGGTGGAGGTCGAGCACCACTTCAACCTGGGGGTGATCGGCCAGGAGTTTCTGGACGGTCTCGGCCGAGCGTTGGTAGGCCTCACGGAAGGGATAATGATCGTGGATCGTATCGCAATGTAAGGTTTTCAGGCCGTGTTTTTCATTGAGGAGCTGGCTAAGTAATGCGCCGGCCCGGACGATATCCCCGCGGCCGTTGTGGATGTGGGTCTGGCCACTGACGGGAATATAAGATTCGGAAGTATGAGTATGGTAGATGAGAATCCGGGGTGGTTCGATCCGCGACGGCTGGACGGGCGGTGCGGTCGGTGCCGGACGGGTCGGGGGGACAGGCGTCGGGCGTTGGATGGTCGGCTCTGAAGGAGGCCGGTGGGTGGCGGCATGGCGTAGGGTATAGGTTTTCGCCATTTCTTGGCGGGCGAGGAGGGGGAATTGGGCCTTAAACATCTCCTGCGGGGACGGATTACGGAGGTTGACCAGAAACCGCAGGAGGAGATCGGCGGCTTTGGTGTCGAGAATGAAATCCGGATCATCTTCGAACCGGTAACGTTTGAATCCGGGGATCACTTGCGAAAAAAACTGGCGCCCGACTTTGGAATCAAGATGGTAAAGGCGCTTGAGATAAGCAAGGGGATAAGAGGAACCTTGCTGATCAAGGGCGACCAGATAAATTCCGATCGTGATAAAAAAGGTGAAGAAAGTCAGACCGATTACTAAAAGGTAACGGAAGTGTTCCGGTGGCAAAGATTTACGCGGGAGAGATTCCATTGATTACCGGCCCCCTGTTCTTAGATAATGCCCATTTACCCGCTGCGGGTTTTTGTATTGACTTTTGACTTATTGTAGAATTATATGCCGAAGGTTGGCCGTTTAAAACAGCGGTTTTGGCGGCCGGCCGAACGGCAGAAGGAATGTTCGGCTTAACGTCGAAGGGGGATTATATTAAAAAAGGGGGGAATCCCGTGCGACAACGCAGAGTTCCAGATGTGGTCATTAATCGTTTGCCTTTATATTTACGGGTGTTATCCGATATAGATGTGGAGCAAACGCCGATTATTTCTTCCTACGAATTGGGTGAAAAAACGGGGGTCACCCCGGGACAGATCCGGAAAGATCTGAGCCTGTTCGGGGTCTTTGGGAAACAGGGTGTCGGTTATGAGGTTAGCATTTTACGGGGAGAGTTACGCCGTATACTCAAGCTTAACCGCGTCGTTAATGTGGGGTTGGTCGGCGTGGGGAACCTGGGACAAGCCTTTCTCCATTACGGTGCCGACCGCCAAAGGGAGATCCTCAACCGGGAAGGCCTCCGGATGCGCGCCGCCTTTGATACGGACGCGCGGAAAATTGGGCAGCGGATTGCCACGGTCGAGGTTTATCCGGTCGCACGGATGCCGGAACTCATCAAGGAACTGGATTTGACGATTATGATCCTGACTGTCCCCGCGGGGGTGGCCCAGGAAGTTGTGGACCGTTGTATCGCCAGCGGGGTTAAGGCCTTTCTCAACTTTGCCCCGGTTAAATTGACCGTCCCCGCAGGGGTCCGGGTCCACCACGCGGACTTTACTTTACAGTTGGAATCTTTGGCTTATTATAGTGAAGAATGGGAAGGCAATGAAGAGAAAGCAAACATCGAGTCGGGAACGGATTAGAACGCTCACGAAAATCAGCGCCTATATCGCTCTGGGGGTCACCCTTAACCTTCTGGAGACTTTTTTGGTGCCCCTGGGTTTGGTGGTCCCGATCCCGGGAGCGCGGATCGGGTTAGCCAACGTGGTGACGCTGGTTCTACTCGTCACGGAGGGACCACGGATGTTGTGGGGGGTGACCGGGGGCCGGATCGTACTGGCCGCGCTGTTGACTGGGACCTTGTTCTCGGTCTCTTTTGCGTTGAGTGTTGGGGGGAGTATTGCGGCACTGGTGGTGATGGGGCTTTTATGGCGGTACCTCCCACGGGTCTTCAGCCTCAGTGGTATTAGCGTGCTCGGTGCCGTTGCCCATAACTGTGGACAGCTCTTTACGCTGTATCTGCTCATCCCTGGAACCGGGATCTTTTATTTATTACCATGGGCATTGCTTTTGGCGTTGCCCTCCGGTTGGCTGACCGGTTATTTGGCCCAACGGATCCTCGACCGGCAACCGTGGGCAGGGGAAGGGGGGGACAGCCATGGTCGAGCTTGAAGGCGTTGTGGAACGGATTACTTTTTATAATGAAGAAAACGGGTATACAGTGGCCCGTTTCAAAACAGCGACGGAGCAGTTGACTGTAGTAGGTGTTCTCCCTAATATCAGTGCCGGAGAAAGTCTGCGCCTGGGTGGGGAATGGACGCTACATCCCACTTATGGACGGCAGTTTAAGGTGGAAACCTTTGAGATCCTCCCTCCGGTGACGGTAGAAGGGATCGAGCGGTACCTGGGGTCGGGTTTGATCAAGGGAATTGGTCCGGTGACCGCCAAGAAAATTGTGGCGACTTTCGGCCTGGAGACACTGAAGGTGATTGCGGAAACGCCCGAACGCCTCCAGGAAGTGGAAGGAATCGGACCACAAAAAGCAGAGAAGATCCGGACAGCCCTAGAGGAACAGCAACAGATCCAACGGATGATGGTCTTTTTACGGGGGGTGGGGATCACCCCCGCTTTAGCGACGAAGATCTATCGCCATTATGGGGAGCAGGCGGCGGCAGTGATCCAGGAAAACCCCTACCGATTGGCGGACGAACTTTTCGGGGTCGGCTTTAAAACCGCCGACCATATTGCTGGCCTCCTGGGGCAGAAAGACCCGACTGCCTTGGAACGGGTGCGGGCTGGTGTGCTCTATTTTCTCCGGAAGGAGACGGAAGACGGTCACGTCTATGTGCCGTTGGCCGCGTTTGTGGACTCCGTCGGCAAGGAACTGGCGGCTCCGGAAGAGGTGGTGCACCGGGCCATTGCTGCTTTGGAAGAAGAGAAAGCGGTTATTGTGGAAGCAAAACGGCTGTATTTAGCCCCTTTCTACTGGTTTGAACGGAAGGTCGCCGCGAAACTACTGAAGCTTTTACAGATGCGCCCGGCCGACCGGCCGCTGCTTTTTCCGGCCGAAGAACTGAAGACGCTCACTTTTGAACAGCGTTTGGCGGTGGAGAAAGCCTTGCAGGAAGGCGTTTTAATGATTACTGGTGGGCCGGGGACCGGGAAGACGACAACGATCCGCAGCTTGATCCGCCTGTGCCAATTGCGCGGGGAGAAAGTCTTACTGGCGGCCCCCACCGGACGGGCGGCGAAAAGACTGAAGGAAGCCACCGGTGAAGAGGCGAAGACCATCCACCGTTTACTGGAGTTTGGTTACACGCCGGGAAGTGGTTTAAGGTATGGACGCAACGAGAACCGGCCGCTTGAGGCCGATATTGTCATCATCGACGAGGTCTCCATGGTCGATCTGCCGCTCTTTTACCAACTACTAAAAGCGCTGAATCCCGGGACCCGGCTGGTTTTGGTGGGGGACCAGGACCAGTTACCCTCGGTTGGTCCCGGCTCTGTGCTCCGGGATTTAATTACTTCGAATGCGATCCCTCTGGTCCGACTGCAGACCATCTTCCGGCAGGCCAAGGAGAGTAAGATTGTGACCAACGCCCACCGGATCAATGCGGGTAAAATGCCGACTTTTCAAAAGGCAAGTGACTTTTTCTTTATTAATGCGGCCGCACCGGAGCAGATTGTGGACGAGATCATCCGTTTGGTGACGGTACGGCTTCCCCGCTACTTAAAGTGTGATCCGGTTGAGGATATCCAGGTGCTTTCCCCGATGCGCAAGACCACAACCGGGGTGGAAAACCTCAATACCCTTCTCCAACAGGCATTAAACCCGGGCGGTGGCGCCGGGGCCGAGGTACGCTTCGGCGAACGTGTTTTTCGCCGCCGCGACAAAGTAATGCAGATCCGGAACAATTACGGAAAGATGGTCTTCAACGGTGATCTGGGGCAGATCGTCGAGATCGATCCGGAAGAACAAGTCCTGACCGTGGCGTTCACCGACGAACAGGAAGAACGGTTGGTTACCTACGCCTATGAGGAACTGGATGAGTTGGTCTTGGCCTATGCCATCTCCGTCCATAAGAGCCAGGGCAGTGAGTATCCGGTGGTTGTTATGCCGGTTACCACCCAACATTATATTTTGTTACAACGGAATCTGCTGTACACCGGGATTACGCGGGCGAAAAAGATGGTGGTTTTGGTGGGCACGAAAAAAGCGTTGGCGATTGCGGTGCAGAATAATAGGATCGAGGACCGTTATTCCTGGTTGGCACCGACCATTGCCGAGCTGGCGCCCGAGATTGGACGGCAAGGATTTTAGGAAGGTGCCTCCGGCGCGCTGGATAAAGCGCCGGACTTAGGAAAGGCGTTTGCTTAGATTGTTTGGTATTACCCTAACGGATCGGTTTGATTAAGTTCATCTTATCTAGCAGAAATTTATAGAAATCAAGCCAACGGCGATGAACAACGAATGACGACGAGCATAATTACGAGCAGCCGGGTAGCAACAAGAAGGCAAGGGTGCCACGGTATACGGTGGGATTGGCGAGTGGGGGAGGAATCCTGATGTTACCGGTTACATACTACCCGATAATCTTGCAAAAAAGCGGGGAATGGATGGTTAACCTGACCTCCGATCCCGCCATGGCCTGGTGGTGGGCAGAAAAGAATGAATACAACCGGGTTTGGTCGTGGGACCGGCCTTTTCCTTTATGGCTTGCGGAGCGGATTCGCGAAAACCTCAATCTTCAGGCGCAGGCTGGGAAGGCCGGTTTTTCTCTGCGCCGCTGGCGGCGGGTGGTTACCAAGACCATCCGGCGCCACGGCTGGCCCGGGGGCGGGACCTGGGTGCCGGTGACGGGTCCGGCAACAGATCTTACCCGGTACCTGGCCGCCAGCGCCGAAGAGAATACTTTGCAGATCAGAAAAATCCTCCCTAAAGTTCTTTTGGGCCGCGCTTTGACCCCACAGGAGCTCCAGCGGGCCTTGGACCGGGCCGGGGTTAAGGTGACCGCTTATCTTTTCACCATCGCCCTTCAGGAACTGATCTTGGCCGGAAAGGTGGATTTGGTGGCGGCGGTTGGTCTGGACCGGTGGGGCCGTTTCTATTGTCGCCGTTGCGGCGAACGCGAACGCCTTTGCACAGAGCGCCTGACCGGATCCCCTCAGCCTAGCCGGATCTGTTCCGCTTGTCGGACGTTGGGCGTTTTGACCGACCAGACCCCCCTTTACTACTGGCGGGACGAGCAGCCCAGGGGTGAGCCGCCGCCAGCCCCGCCTGAGCTCGTACTTCCCACCCTAACCAGCTGGCAGGAGCAGGCGGTAACAGAAATCCTGGCCTTCTGGCGCAACCCGGAAGAACGGACGATGTTGGTCTGGGCGGTCTGTGGGGCCGGCAAAACCGAGGTGGTTTTTCCGGTGATCCGGGCTGCTGTGGCCGAGGGGAAACGGGTCTTACTTACGGTCCCGCGGCGGGAGATCGTGCGGGAATTGGGCGAACGGATCAAAAAATGCTTTCCTGGTTTGCCGTTTAGCCTGTTATACGGTGGGTATAAAGCGGAGGTGCCCGCTTCTTTACTAGTCGTGGCGACCACCCACCAACTACTCCGTTTTACCTCCTATTTCGACCTGGTGATCGTCGATGAGGCCGACGCTTTCCCCTTATATAACAACCCGATGCTCAATGCGGCTTTAGACCGTGTTGTGCTCCCGGCGGGCAAACAGATTTATCTGACGGCGACGCCCGATCGGTCCTGGCAGCGCCGGGCCGAACGGGGGGCGATCGCCGTGACCAAGATTCCCCTCCGCCACCACGGTCAGCCTCTTCCCGTTCCCCACCTGGTCCGTACCGCAATGCCGAAGAAGGAACGTCTGTTTCTTCCGGCGGTGGTCCGTGATTTTGTCTCTACACGGAAAGCCCAGGGGCGGAAAGGATTGATCTTCCTGCCCACGGTAGAAGCGGTCGAAGCTTTTTCCACCCACCTGAAGAAGGCCTTCCCCCGTGAAGCCCCTTACATCCACCACATCCACGCGCGGGATCCGTTCCGCCAAGAAAAGGTGGAGCGCTTTTCCTCCGGTGCTCTTTGGCTTTTAGTCACGACCACCCTCTTGGAGCGGGGGTTGAATTTTGACCGGTTGGACCTGATGATTCTCCATGCCGACCAAGAAACGATCTTTTCGGTGGAGACCTTAATCCAGATCGCCGGCCGCGTTGGCCGCAAAGCCGACGATCCCGGCGGTGAGGTTTACTTTGTGGCGGACAAGATTACCCCGGCCATGAAAGCCGCGCGTAATGCGATTTGCCGGATGAACCGCGAAGGGGCGAAAGTCCGGGTGAAAGCAAATGAAACCAAATGATTATTAAGGAAAAAAGACGATTAACCGATATAAATAGGGGGATTGCCTTGCGGATGCTTTGGCAAGCACTATTAAAACTGTTCTATCCCCCGCTGCCTTCTTGTGTGGCATGCGGGGAACCCTTTACGTCCGTTTATCCCCTGGCTTTGTGCCAGGGTTGCTTGGAGCGGATCCCCTTTGTCACCAAACCGGTCTGTTCCCGTTGCGACCGTCCCTTACGCGGTGGAGAAACTGATCCCTGCCGCGAGTGTCAAGGCGAAACTTACTTTTACGAGCAGGCAATGGCGGTAGCCGTTTACGACGGATATATGCGGGAATTACTTCATAGCGCGAAATACGATTTCCGGCCTGATTTGGCTCGCGGACTAGGCACGATTTTTGCGGTTTGGGCCGAAAACGAAACGCGATTGGAGGAGATTGATGCGGTAATTCCGGTTCCCCTACATCCAGAAAAATTAGCCACCCGTGGTTATAACCAAGCTGAACTGATGGCGGAACCGCTGGCTGCGGCCTTGCGCCGCCCGCTGTATACCGGGGTCTTGCAGCGGGTACGAGCGACGCTCAGCCAAAGCAAGCTAAGTCGGCGGGAGCGGAAGGAGAACACCAGGAACGCTTTTGCCGTCGTTAATTGTTTGGCGGTTGCCGGTAAAGAGGTGTTGTTGGTTGATGATATTCGCACGACGGGGTATACCCTCTCCGCCGCCGCCCGTGCTCTGTTGCTTGCTGGTGCCCGGGGAGTGAAAGTATTAACCATGGCGGTTGGGGTTACTCCCGCGCAATGGAAAAATTGAGGATAAAAATTGTGATAAGAGTTTAAAGGTAAAAACTGATTACGGATTATACAAAGACTGAAGGTTATAAGGGATAAAACTTCGTCTTTCTAAGGGATGGAACAAAAAGGCAGGAGGGGTCCTCTTTGAGTTTGAAGAACTGCAAACGCTGCGGGAAGCTTTTTAATTCGCAGGGACATAGTGTTTGTCCACCTTGTCTGGAAAAGGACCGTGTCGACTTCGAGCGGATTCGGGAATATATGTTAACGCATCCATACGTTTCTGCCTTAGAGTTAAGCCGGGAAACGGGGGTAAAACCAGCGGTTATTACCCGTTTTCAACGGGAAGGCCGCTTTATCAGTCGTGAGCAACAGGAGGCGGAACTGCGTTGTACTGCGTGCGGTGAAGCAATCACAGCCGGGCAGATTTGTAATGATTGTCTGAAGAAACTTGGTTCGCCTCGGCAAAGGCCGAAAAAAAACAAACAATAAATTCCACTAAACATCTCTTCCGGGTCAACCGATATAACCCTTGAAGAGATGAACCTAGGAACTGGGGAAAGGGGTAAAGATAAATGCTCATCTCAAATCAACAGGTTAATTCGGTAATTAAAGCCTATGAAGTGGCTGGAAAACAAAAAAACCGGACTATCCAATCAACCGAGTCCGTTCGGCGGGGTGATTCCTTGTTGCTATCGCCAGAAGCAAGGGAGCTTCATTTGATCCAAAAGAACATTGCGCAAACTCCGGAAGTTCGTTCGGATCTTGTGGCCGATCTTAAGGAAACGATTGCTAAAGGAGAGTACAAGGTCACCAGCGAACAAGTGGCCCAACGGATGTTGGTACGGAGTTTAGTCGACCGGATCGTGGGGGGATGACGTTGTCTACTGAAGTTGAAAACCGGATGGCGCAAGAACTTAATCTCCTTCAGCAATTAGTGGATTTAGCGGTCGCCAAAAAAGAGGCGCTTTTCAAAAATGATTTAGAAGCCTTGAGAAAGATTGTGGACGACGAAGAGCAAACCCTGGCCAAGGCGGAGAGTTTACCCCCCCAGAACAACGGGGAGATCAGCGTTAGTGCGGAAGGTCAGCGGTTACGGCAGGAAAGAGCAGCCTTGATCGACCGCCTTAAGGAGCTTAATCTGTTAAACCAACAATTACTGGAAGACGCTTTAGCGATCGTGGATTACTCCTTAAAGCTGATCCATGGTGATGAAGAAGGTAATATGTATGGTTCCTCCGGTCAGGTTGAAACCGTGGGGAAGAGTTCAGTATTAAATTGGAGAGGATAACATGCGTTCCACATTTGGCAGTATCGAAACAACCCTAAGGGGGCTGCGGGCTCAGCAGATCGCCCTCGATACAACCGGGCACAACATCAGTAATGCGAACACGCCCGGTTATTCCCGGCAAGCGGCGGAGATGACGGCGACTGCCCCGTATGCGGTGCCCACGATGAACCGCTACCAGATTGCCGGGCAGATCGGAACCGGTGTTACGGTGACCCAGATTCGCCGGATGCGGGACCAGTTTGTCGACCGGCGGACCCAATATGAGAATTCATCCTTGGGTTACTGGGACGCCAGGCAGCGTAACTTCAGCCATTTAGAAGTAACGCTGGCCGAACCGGCGGATCTCGATACCGGATCAAGTATTGGTTACCATCTTAATGAGTTTTGGTCGGCCTTGCAACAACTGGGGAACGCGAACCGCCCTGATAATATCGCGGTCCGTTCGGTTCTCCGGGAGAAAGCAAACAACCTTTGTGATTCGATCCGCAGCACCTACCGGCAACTGACGACTTTGCAGCAGGACATCAGTGCAGAGATTGGGGTGAAGATCGGACGGATTAATTCACTGGCCGATCAGATTGCGGGGCTAAACGCGGAGATTGCGAAGATTACAGCAGTGGGGGATAACCCCAATGATCTTCTGGACCAACGGGAAGTCCTAGTGGGCGAGCTCTCCACCTTGACTTCCATCTCAATCCAGAGTGATGAGCTCAACCGGTACAGCATTAGCATCTCCGGGATGCTTTTGGTGGCAGGCGACACGCCCTACCACATGTCCGTCGAGGACGATGGCAGCGTGGTCTGGGCCCACAACGGGACAGATGTTTATTTTGCCAATGGTGAGCTCAAAGGCCTGATGGAGATGCGGGATGTGGAAACCCAGTATTATATAGATTCGCTGAATGAATTTGCTACGACTTTGATTACAGAATTTAACACTATACATGGTGAAGGATACGATTTGGATGGTAACAACGGAATTAATTTCTTCGCCGGAACCAGTGCGGAGGATATTACCCTTGACAGTGCGATCTTGGCCGATGATGGTCTGCGGAGGATTGCGGCGGCCTATATTCCCGCTTCCGGCAGCTGGAACGGTGAAGTTGGTAACGGGGAAAATGCCTTGCGTCTTGCCCGTATAATCAAAGAAGAAGAGTTGATTGACGGTACTACTTTGTCCGATTTTTACGATAGTCTAATTGCGAAATTAGGGGTAGATGCCGAGAAGGCGAAGGTGACCCATGCCAACCAGAAGACTTTGGTTGGTCACCTGAAAAACATGCAAGAGTCGGTGGCCGGGGTTTCTCTTGATGAGGAGATGGCCAATTTAATTAAGTTCCAGAATGCGTATATGGCGTCCGCCCGGATGATGACCGCCATCGATGAAGTCTTAGATAAGTTGATCAACGGTACCGGCATCGTCGGCCGGTAGGGTTAAGATCGATCCAAGGAGGGATTTACCATGCGTGTTACGGATAGCATGATCCATATGGGCTTAACGGACAATATCCAAAAGGGCATGGCACGCTTGAACAAAAACTATAACCAATTGACCACGGGGAAGATGATTAACCGGCCTTCCGATGATCCGGTGGGACTGATTTTAGGAATGCGCTTAAAGAAGGGGATTACGGAGGGCGTGCAATACAAGGAGAACGCCAACGCCGCTTTGGCCTTGTTGAACGGTACCGACTATGCTTTAGATGAGATGACTAAGGTATTACACCGTTTATCCGAACTGGCGGTCCAAGGGGCCAATGGTCCCCTCAACGAAACCTCCCTTGAAGCCATCGCCAATGAGGTGGAAGAACTACGTAATCATTTATACCATATTGCCAACACCAAACAGGAGAATACTTATATTTTTGGTGGAGAAAAAACGAATAGGCCCCCGTATGAACTTGATTCGAGTGCAACCCCGGATATTACGTGGCATGGGTCTTCGAACCCACTCAAGGCAGAAGTGGGCACAGGGATCATGATGGAGATTACGGTCACTGGTGACCGGGTCTTTGGTGATTCAGCCGATCCAGCTAATGATTTTTTCGCCCAGTTGGATGAGT
>Ga0209537_1004737_pt1 | contig 11322 bp, 10 predicted proteins | sample BioPla4DNA1_FD_187698 | JGI IMG/M metagenome (GOLD analysis project Ga0209537, IMG submission 187698) | Biogas fermentation microbial communities from Germany - Plant 4 DNA1 (SPAdes) (version 2) | ecosystem: Engineered > Bioreactor > Anaerobic > Digestate | place: Bielefeld, North...
AGATTTGAAAAAGAAAATATTGTTTTTGCATATCCTACTCAAACAGTTTATCTGAATAATAATAATAATGAAGTTACCAAATCCTATGTTATAAATAATAAGGTTCTATAACGTTTATTGTGGGTAAAAACATTTTAGATTGTTACAAAAAAATAACTATTTTTTAATTATTTAGGTTATTTTTTTACCACAAAGGGCACCAAGTTATTACACAAAGTCCACAAAGTGCCATTTATAGTCCTTTTAATTTCATCCTTCTCTGTGTTCTTTGTGCATTCTTTGAGAACTTTGTGGTTAATATTTAACTACACTATAATTAATAAACTAATATTAACAAATTTTTTATAAAATTACTCTTTTTTTAATCTTTATCCATACAAAACGTTATAGAACCAATAATAATATTTAAAAAAAATTAATATTTGGAAATTCTAAGGTTTTGCATCCATTTCAGCTTTTATATTTTTTAGATTGTTACTGAGAGCGATGTTGCCGATGTAATGAATTATAATTATTTTTTTAGTATATAATTATGTACTCCTAATTAATTGCTTATTTTTTTGAAATAAAAAATTTTTACATATCTTTGCAATATTAAAACTAGGGGTGCCCAATTATTGGCTGAGATCATACCCTTTTAATACCTGATCAGGATAATACCTGCGTAGGGAAGTAAAAATGATTATCTCATCCTTTAATTTATTCCCTTTTAATTTATTTAGTAATAAATCTCAAAATAAAAGATAAAAATGGAACAGATCGTATCTAATGGAATCATAGATTCCTATTTCAACAAATTAAAACAATATCTATCTGTGGATGTAGCAATAGTAGGTGGTGGACCATCAGGATTAGTAGCTTCATATTATTTAGCAAAAAATAATTATAAAGTAGCCGTATATGAACGTAAGCTTGCACCAGGTGGTGGTATGTGGGGTGGGGCCATGATGTTTAATGAAATAGTAGTACAAAGAGCGGCGCTTCATATTTTAGATGAATTATCAATAAAATATCGAGAATTTGAAAATGATTTTTATGTAATAGATTCTGTGCATGCCGCATCAGCTCTAATATATAATGCTACTAAAGCGGGTGTAAAAATTTTTAATTGTACTTCAGTAGAGGATGTTGTTTTTTTAGACAATAAAGTTTGTGGTATAGTACTTAATTGGGCTCCTGTAGTACGTGAACGCTTAGAAGTAGATCCACTTGTAATAATGGCAAAGGCTGTCGTAGATAGTACGGGGCACGATTGTGCTGTGGCACACACTCTAGAACGAAAGAATAATATAACATTAAATACTGAGACTGGTAAAGTAATTGGCGAGCGTTCTCTATCTATAAATGAAGGTGAAAACTCTACTATCGATAATACTAAAGAAATATATCCTGGCCTTTTTGTTACTGGTATGGCAGCAAATGGAGTAAGTGGTAGTTTCAGAATGGGACCCATTTTTGGTGGTATGATATTATCAGGAAAAAAAGTCGCTGATTTAATAATTAATAAAATAAATAAAGATTGATAAAAAAATACATATGAATATTTTTAAATTCTGTTAACAATGAGAAATTTTGGATTATATGTGATAATTACTTCTCCGCAACTACCATATAAAACTATTGCAGAGAAATGTGTATATCATAGGATTAGGATGTTGCAATTGAGAGAAAAAAACTTATCCGATAAGGAATTAATTAGAGTTGGCAAGCAAATACGCGAAATAACTAGAGGTACTTATACTAATTTTGTTATTAATGATCGTCCAGATATTGCTGTGATATGTGAAGCAGATTACCTTCATCTAGGACAAGATGATATACCCATAGAAGAAGCTCGCAAAATTGTTGGAAATATGAAGATAGGTTTATCAACTCATTCCATTAAGCAGGCTAAAGATGCATTGAGCAAAAAACCAGATTATATAGGATTTGGGCCGATTTATCCAACAAATACTAAAGCTATACCTGATAAACCAGTAGGTGTGGATCAACTAAAGGAAGTGTTACAATTTTCGAATGTGCCAGTGGTAGCTATAGGTGGCATAGACAATAGCAATATAATAAACGTAATAAATACTGGTGCCCAAAATGTCGCATTAGTTAAATATTTAATGCAAACTAATGAATTGGAAAAAAGAATTATAGAAATTAATAAATTAATAAATAATAAATCATGAGTACACAATTACAAAAAGCCCGACAGGGAATAATAACTCCTGAGATGCAAGAGGTGGCAAATATGGAAAACGTGAATGCCGAATGGCTGAGAAATGAAATAGCTGAGGGCAGAATAGTTATTCCTAAAAATATAAATCATAAATTTATTGCTCAGGGAATAGGCAATGGATTATCCACAAAAATAAATGCTAATATTGGCACATCTAGTAAGCATTGCGATCTAAAGGAAGAGTTAGAAAAAATGAGAATAGCTGTGGAATATGGTGCTAATGCCATTATGGATCTCTCTACCGGTGGCGATTTAAACAAAATTTTGACAAAAATTATTAATGAATCATCAGTTATGGTAGGTACCGTACCTATATATACAGTTATTACAAATTTGTTATCAGCGAATAGAGAGATTTCTCAATTAGATCCAGAAGAGTTATTTGCTGAGATCAAAAATCAAGCACAAATGGGAGTAGATTTTATGACTCTTCATTGTGGAGTTACTAAGTCTTCCCTAGCCTTTATGAATAATGACAAAAGAGTCTTGGGTATAGTCAGTAGGGGTGGTTCATTACTCAAAAGGTGGATGATAGAAAATAATAGAGAAAATCCTTTGTATGATCAATTTGACCGAGTATTGGAAATATGTGCAAAATATGATGTTACTATTAGTTTAGGTGATGGTTTGCGCCCTGGATGTGGTGAAGATGCTACTGATAGAGGTCAGATAGCTGAACTATTAATTTTGGGAGAATTAGTCGAGCGTGCTAGAGAAAAAGGTGTACAAGTAATGGTAGAAGGTCCCGGACATATGCGATTAGATGAAATAGAAGCTAATGTAAAGCTGATGAAAAAAGTTTGTTGCGACGCTCCATTTTATGTATTAGGGCCTTTGGTTACAGATATTGCTCCTGGATATGACCACATTGTAGGTGCTATCGGTGGTACAGTAGCTGCTATTCATGGTGCAGATTTTTTATGTTATATCACCCCTGCAGAGCATCTATGCCTTCCAGATGTAGACGACGTTAGAGAAGGCGTTATCGCTGCTAAAATCGCTGCTCATAGTGCAGATATTGTTAAAAATATTAATAATAGTAGAGAACAAGATTTTATCATTTCAAAAGCTCGTCGTGAGCTCGATTGGGAAGCTATCTTCGAAAACTCAATAGATCCAGAGCTTGCAAAAAAAAGAAAACTTGATTCTGAAAGTGCTGAGGAGGATCATTGCACCATGTGTGGATTGATGTGTGCTATCAAAAATGACAAAGAATCATCTTTTTAGAATTTTGCAATAGTGATGGGTTAAAGAATATAGGTGTAGAGCAGTATACATGCAGGAAAGGGAAATGTTTTTTTTTCAAATAAAATAATATGATTTATTTTTTGACAATAGCAGCTTCTGATAATAGTGGTGGAGCAGGTATACAGCAGGATATAAAAATCGCTGATCGATTAAATTGCTGGCCTTTGTCTGCTATTACTGGTATTACGGTGCAAAATTTTAATAAAATATTTACTATAGAACCTGTATCGCCAGATCTATTGAAATATCAAATAGAGAATTGTATAAATTATTTTCCTATTAATAGTATAAAAATAGGTGCTATTTGTAGTAAGGAGAATATTATGATCATTGCAGAGTGTTTAAAAAAATTTCCACATGAAAATATTGTAATCGATCCAGTGATATTTTCTACCAGTGGTGCCCAGTTTTTAGATAATGAATCTTTAACAATATTAAAACAAGAACTTTTCCCTCTTGCTCATTTGGTGACGCCAAATAGGCATGAGTTTGAATTATTGGTTGGACAAAGCATTAATTCTCTTGATGAAGCCGTAAAAATTGCAAAAAATAAATGCAATGAATGGAATACTGCAATTTTATTAAAGGGTGGTCATTTCGAGGGTGATATTATCAGAGAGGCTCTAATAACTCATACAAGTATTTATTATTTTGAAAGAGTCAGAGATATATTTCATTATAGTCACGGCACTGGGTGCACTCTATCATCTGCTATAGCATGTTATCTTGGCATGGGGAGAACCATTTATGATTCTTATTTATTAGCTTCTGAATTACTAGTCGATTTTTATAAAAATATTCAAAAAGATTTTAATCCTTTAATATCATAATTAGCCTTTATATGTGGCTCGTAATATGGTAATGATTTTTATAATTAATTGAAAATTAATTATAAAAATGTATATTTTGTGAATTTCAGTTGGTTTTATTGGAATTGTGGACCTTTAAAATCCCATTCCAATTAAGGGAAATTGTGTTATTATTTTCTAGTTTGATTATAGAACCCGGTGAAAAAAAATAATTTATTTTAGATAAACTTTTACCGGGATTTTTTTTGTATTCATTTTTAGGTTCCGATTCTGTATTTTTCTCAATATCAAAATAACCTCTACCCGTAATTGGTTCTATATCACCTCTAAATTGCAAACTCTTGTCATACTGAAGATGAGATATTATGGGTTGATCCTTTTTAATTTCTATCAAAATGTCATCTCCATTTAGATTTTTTTCTTCTATTGGGAATACTTTATTATTTAATGTAGATTCTAATTTTACTAATCCAAACCCATAGCCAAGCTCTCCTCCAAGAGTTAGTTCTTCAATCAGGTTAAAATTATTTACAAAAATCCCATCATTTTTAATTTGAACTTCGTAATCCCCAAGCTTAGAATTTTCTTTTACCCAGATACAACCAATAATTTTTGTAGTTTTTACCTCACCGTTTTCGTCTATATACTTATCTTTTATAAATTCTATTTCATGGAGACTTTCATGTTTTGCCGTTCCTGAATCACTATTTATAGCAGTTAAAACTCTACTACCTATAAATCTATATTCAAATTGAAATTTATCTATTTTCTTTTTATCTCCAAATGTTAATCCCTCTTTGCTATATTTGGGGATAAAAATAGTTTCTCCATCATATAAATAAAAGTATGAAAATCTAAAGTTTTCCTTAATCTGTTCACCTATTTTTTTATATTCCTCTCCAGGATTTTCATACAAGTTTTCTGTTAATATTTTTGTTACAGCACCCCAGAAATTTCTGCCAGGGACATAATATCTTGTAGGTGATATTACAGAGCCCTTAAAAGGAAGATATCCGATATGAAGGGGACTTTTTAATGTGAAAATAACATCAATTCTTTCCCACATTTTCTTCCTCTTTTATTTTTGCATGATATAAAGCATAGGTGAGAGTGCGTTCAAGGATTTTTTTAAGAAATAGCAGTTTATCAATATCCTTAGCAACTTCTTGAAGCTTTTCACAAAATCCTTTAAAGTCATCAGGAAAACTTTTAGAATCTGAAAGAAGTTTGCTTGTTATTTCCTTCTCATTTAGTAAACTGTTTAGCTTTGTTCTTATTTCATTATCTTTATTTTCGAGCCAGAGAAACATGGCATATACACCATCTTCCTGTAAAATACCAAGAGCTTTTCTGAGAGTATTCTCTTTTTTATCTTTTTCATTTTCTACTAAGTTCTGACCAATTTTTGCACATATATAATCAAGATTTATCATCTTCGTTACCCTCCATTTTATTATTTGACTGCTTATTGTTTTTTAAGGTGAAAAAATCAACCCTTCCAAAACCACGCGTTCCCATTCCACCCAGTCCAAGAAGTTTTAGATATGGAAACGTCGCTTCTATCAAATTAACGATGCTCTCTACATTATCTTCTTTTCTGGTATCTGTAACCATTTCAAATCCCAGAATCGTTCCTCTTGGTATTGCTTCATAAGTGAATAATGCACCTTCTGCGGCAGTTCCTGTTTCTGGATCGATCCTTACAGATGTGCGCACTTCTAAATTGTCATTTACAATATGAGAAAATAATTTATCTGAAACAATCACAATTCTTTTTAAGAATTTATCAAGTTCCGGCGGCAATGTAATTTCTTTTCCTTCGTTAATATTCTGAGTATCCAATATAAGCCAGCCAAAATTTAGTGGTTCAGAACTATTGATTCCCTTTATTGCGTAGGCCTCATCTTTAATTTCTTCAGGAATTGTTATTGTTTCTCCCTTTTCATCTTTTATTTCACAGAGCCAATATTCGAGTAATTCTTTTGTTGTTATCCAGACTGTTCCTTGAATAGAAGATACGGGAAAAAAGATGATTTGCCCATCGTAGAACCTTAGCACTCCCTGTCTGTTTTCGTCACCAAAATATTTTTTGACTTCTTCTTCAGCATATTTTTTTTCATCAGTTTTACTTTGGCAGGCATTTTTCATTGTATAGACAGTAGCGAACTCTCTTATTGCACCCCCAAGCGAAGTTCCCGGTATCTTTGGCACATCTGTGGCAGGGTCTCTGACAATGGTATTGTCTACCCTACCGAGTCTATATCCACCGGCACCGATATGCACCGGATCAAGGGTTATTCCGAAATATTTTTTAGGTTCATTCATTTTGTTTGCCCTCCTTTTATTGTATGATTGAATAAAATTATTGTATCGAGTAAAAGTCCATTATATGCAGAGTTTAAAATAAGATCTTGCATTTCTATTCTTAAATTATTCCAGTTTTCACTGAAAGCATCTTTAATCGTAGCCTCTGCAAATTTTGTAAAAACCTCTTCCTGGTTTGCATCACTGACATTACGCCATTCTCGCAGTTTGTTTGTAAACATTTCTTCTATAAAATTAATCTGCGAGCCGGGAATATTGTTTGTTAATATTTCCCATAAGTCCATCATTTCTGCAAATTGATAAAAATAATAAGGTCGTTTGGAATAGAGTTTATAATCTTTACCGGCTCTCTTTTTGTTCTTGTAGAAGATATTGTATCTATCGTCGGTACCCAGAAGCAAATCAAAGTCGAAGTATCCGGGATATAATGCAAATTTTCCCCCTTTAGATAGGCGGGCCAGATCATCAAGATTGTAAGAGTCTTTTTTGTTTACTACAGGATAAAAACTGTAATATTCATCATTTCTAAGTCCATTTATATCCCACCATACATCCATCGACTCGGGATCTTTGAATTCTTTATTTTTAAACATTCTACCTCCGGCTTCCAGAAGCATATACAGGGGGAATTTTCTGTTCGCAACAAGCAAACCCATGTTAAGGGGTAATTTCCCAATTACTTTTTCAAACCTTTGATTATATAATTTTACGATCGACTCCAGAATTTTTATAGAATCTGATGCCGGTACAAGTAATCTTAGCGATAACGGTGATTTTGTGATTTCAATAAAGGGATAATAGTATTCTTCCGATATTTGATTCTTAATTTTTACATTTTGATCATTCTGCAGTAGATTGGTGTCAGGGGCATCTTCTGTTGAAATCCAGTTTATTCCTTTACGAAAAGCCTCCTTAACTGCTTCAACGCCTGATTTTTCTCCACATCTATACTTTTCAAGAGATTCAATGGTATAGAATTCACCATTTGTGGAATGAAATACGAGAACATTCTCAGGCGTTAAGTCTTTGATTTTTATTATGTAAGGAGTATTATCTTCTATTGTTGCATTTTGCTTTAGTTTAGATTTTAATTCATTATAATCCACAGAAAAGTTAATTCTTTTCCATTTATTGCGATAGATATTTGATTTTATATTCTGAGTAACTAAATCAAAAAATTCTTTTGTCTCTTTCCAGATACGGTATAAACGAGCTGGAGATGGGTTTTGAGTGAAGAGATACCAGGCAAGATTTTCTTTAGTCAATTTTCTAGGGGCAATTTTTTCTTCTATGTTTGAAATATGTTTGTCAAGACTACCGCTATTCAAACCAATGTTTTCCTCAAAGAAAGTATCTAATAGCTTGGCTGCTCTTTCTTTATCAGTGACATTAAGTTTTAGAATCTCATCTATTATTTTATAAACAGAATCCTTATTTGCCTCTATCGAAACATTTTCTATTTTTTTCCACTTTTTGCTATTTTTCCAGTCCTCAAAACTCTGCGAATAGATTGTTCCTATCATTGAACCATCAAGCCATTTTTCAAGGTCAAAGTTCAAGGTAAGCAATGCAACTCGATTATTGGTGTCTGCGATCTCGTCGAGCCAGATGGTATTTTTTCTGTTGCTAAGCCATTCATTTAATCTGCCTGTTTTTCTTTCTTCACAAACATTGCATCTTTCATTTTCTATAGATTTTGCTCTAAATTTACATACAGGACAAATATCTACTTTATTTTTATCTTTATCTTTATATTTTGGAGTTGGCATATCAAGACTATCTAATACTTTTTCTTCTTTCCCATCAATAAAAAGTCCTGGGCTCATCTTTGGGATATTTCTCTTTTCAGCAGCAGTTTTCAATTCTCCGGCAAGGATAGTGAGGCTTCTGGATGGTTTGCTCAAGGTGAAAAAGGGCCATATTTCATTATTGCTTTTCTCTCTAATAATTTCAAGTCCAATCTTTGCACATTCTTCTGCAAGTTCTTTTATTTTGCTATCATCACTCAAATTCGGAAAAGTAAAATAGATTCCATTATTATCTTCATAAATGACATTTCCGATTGGTATTTCAACTTCAAATTTTTCTGTCAGGTTATTTTTGATATCTTCAATAATTTCGTTTCTATTCAGAATATCGGCAATTTTTTTGCCTTTATTTATAAAACCAATACCATCCCAGCAAAATCCAAGAATTCGCCATTGCAATTTACTATTATCGGGATTTTCTCCAAACACCATTGAACATAAGACAGATTTAAAAAGCGATGCAGTAGAATGTGAATGGTCCCAGAGGGTAACATCGTTTGCTGGAATCCTTGTTTCTCCAAGGGCATGAGAAAAAGTGGTTTTGAGGTTATTGATTAAAGAGTTTCTAAGGCATTCTATGTTTACATTTCCAGAAATATAATTCTGAAATAAACCTGTTAAATTACTTTGCAGATCATGGAGTCTTTTTTGTAAACATTTAAGTTCTATAATCTCCTTATCAAAACCAAACGGCGAACTGATTATGGCATTATCTTTTGATTGTTTTCTTCTGACAATTCCTTTATCGTCAGCAGAATCGAGACGATCACAAGATTTTAATATATTGATGATAATATTATCATTCCTATTATGATGCTCTTTAATTAAAGAATATACACTGGTATTTTCATTATTGATTATAAATTCAAGTTTACTACTCTTGACTAAATCAATAAATTTGTTCTCTAAAAATTCATCAATATTTGCATGTTCAAAATTAGTTGGTGTATTTTCAATTGAGTTTTTTCCTATAAAATCGGGATGGCATTTCCCAATATCGTGGAGCAATGCCCCGATTTCACCTGTTAGAATCTCTTCCCTTTTATCTATAATAGTTTGCATTACATTGTTCATGGCTTCCTCTCTAATTTGTTTATTTCATTTTTCAATTCATCAAGTTTAGAAAATTCCTTTATCTGAATCTCGTCATTCATTTTTATCAAAATTTCCCCTTTTTCTAAACTTTCTTCAATCACCCCAAACCCGGAGGTTTTTTTAGCTGAAAATCCGTATGTATAAAACATCAGCTCTAATGCTTTTACTAAAAAAGTCAAGTCTTTTATAATTTCTTCTTCATTGAAATCATTTCCCTTAGGATATGGAATATACAGCAGATAAAATTCTCCCTTTTTGCCAGGTTTCATAACTTCAAATGGAATTGGTCCGCTTGCTGGGGTTCTGGTATCTCTTTTCAAAGGCGTTATTACATCTTTTTCTGCATCTTCATTGAAAAATGTAGGGAAAAAGTAAAGCCTCCCTTTCAATGGATTCTCTTTTTCTTCTGGTTCTGATCCAAAAAGCCGCTTGATAATTATCTTTTTTCGTTCTTTATCACATTCAACTCTCTCAGCAGCGAATCTCAAATGTCCTTTCCACGTTGTAGGCTTCACCATAGGAAGTCCTGTGAACTTATCTCTGACGATAGGATTTTCGAAAATTTTATTATCTATTACATTAAATTCTCCTTCATCTTTGCTTGTATAAGGTTTTTTGAGGGTGAAGGAGATTTTTAAAAGAGTGGAGTCCTCAGGAAGATTTTTGAGATCAGAATTTGTAGGATAAAAATTGTAATCTTGATGATCATTTAATTTACCCATAATCTCTTTTTTCTTTTTGCCAACTTCTAACATCAAATTGTCTATGTTTTGATTTAACTGTACATTTGAGAGGCTAAGATAATAATCGTGTATCATTTTAATTCCTCCAATAATTTTAATCCTTCAATGAAAAGAATTGGTTTCTTATTTAAAAATTTTTTTATACAATTAAATTCATCATCTTTTTCAGCGTAAACAAAAAGACGATTGGGCTTTTTATTTATAGTTTTGTAAAAATATTTTTTTCCTTTATTTTTTGCACCTTTTAAAAATGATAGATTGTTCTTTATCTCTATAAATGTTTTATTATTTTGGTTTTTAATAAAGATAAACCTTGATAGATTTGGATTGTCAACACCTTTTACTTTCTTCCTAAGATAATTATTTAATTCTTCCTTTTTTAAGTCAAATTTGTCTAAACCATTTTGTTCTATCTTTATAATTCCATACTCAGCTTCTGCAATTTTTCCTCCTATTGCTCCATAATCCGAAATTATCTTTATAGTTTTATTTAACAAAGCCCACTCAATATTTTTCATTTCTCTCATTTCTATGAATCTTAAATCGATAGTTTCGTTATCATTCTTTTTTTCTACTTCCAACCTGAATTTCCTTGCCCAACCTGTGCATCCAAATAACTCACATGCATCACAATGATTATCCCCATTGCAATTTGTGTTTGTCGGGTCGCATGCTGTGCCGCCCAATCCCCTGATTAGTGCTTCATACCACCAACGTATACTGCCAATTATACCTGTTTCTCTTAATGTAGTATTTTTCCTATCTGCATCTCCTGTCCATATTGGAGTTAATGCTTTGATTTTGACGGTATATTTATTCATTTCATATCCTCCGAATATTTTCTTTTCATAATTATCTCTAATCTATATTATTATTTATGTAGTTTAAATTGCAAAAATAATAATATTTTTCTATAAACCAAATTATTTTTTTGTTGGGGCGATTAATTGGGTAGATTTGTGAATTACCCATAAAAGGTTTTTTTGTTATTTATTATCGCATCCATGATTCAGAATATTTCAGGGCTAAAGCCCATTCCTTTTTCTTTGTTGTTCCACGACCTAAAG
>Ga0209537_1004740_pt1 | contig 11322 bp, 9 predicted proteins | sample BioPla4DNA1_FD_187698 | JGI IMG/M metagenome (GOLD analysis project Ga0209537, IMG submission 187698) | Biogas fermentation microbial communities from Germany - Plant 4 DNA1 (SPAdes) (version 2) | ecosystem: Engineered > Bioreactor > Anaerobic > Digestate | place: Bielefeld, North...
GGCCAATTGTCAGATTGTTCACTTGACTGACAGATAAATTGAATACACTCACTTTGTTCTTGAAAAATTAATACCTCGTTTGAAAACAATGCCGAAAAACGGCTTAAAATAGATGCAAAAAATCTCACAAAATTCAAAGAACTGCTTAACTTTTGAGATTTTCTGCAGTTTATAGGGTAGGGGGGCTTAAATCTCTACAACTTTTCACTCTGGAAACGGGCGGGGGGTCACGCGCGAAAAATCGCAGTTTCAAACTGTCAACATGCAGTGTATTTATTCAGGAAGAATCGGAAGATGTGACATATTGGAATACGCAGTTTATATTGCAGGATATGCTTAATGTGTTTGAAAAGATTATTCCGACATGCCAACATCAGGGACAGTATTTACACCCGGGCCCTATTCATATAAAACATGCGATGGAGTGGCGTAACGAGAAGCCTGAGTGGGGGCTTAATACAGACGCACATTTGAGATCCGTATTTCTTGGACGCTCGGAAACAATTCCGATAGTTGATGGGGAAATGACGCTAGGCGAGTTTGGAAGGATATATTTTGCAGATTTTGACCAGACCAGGGAACGCGAGCGTAATGTGAGGGTACAGATTGTTGGGGAATAAAAATTACAGAATGGAGGAATTTATATGGGTATTATTGAAAAAATGAGACTTGATGGAAAAAAGGCATTTGTAACGGGTGGCGCAAGAGGCATTGGTAAGTGCATTGCCATTGCATTGGCAGAAGCAGGCGCCGACGTGGCTATAGTGGATATTGATATTGCGGAAGCTGAAAAAACTGCTAAAGAGATTGCCGATGCAAACAATGTTAAAGTAATAGCAATTAAAGCTGATATCACAAATCCAAACGAAATTAATGACATGATTAATACGATTTTAAAGCAATTTGGAAGGTTGGATGTGGCGTTTTGCAATGCCGGGATAGGATTTAATGTTCCGGTTGAAGACGATACCTTAGAAGACTGGAGCAGGGTAATTAATGTAAACCTGAATGGCACGTTTTTGACAGCTCAGGCAGCAGGGAAAGTCATGATAAAACAAGGTGGGGGTTCGATTATTATTACAGCCTCCATGTCAGCGCATATTACAAATATTCCGCAGAAGGAATGCTCATATGCGGCTTCTAAAGCAGGGGTAATTGCAATGGCAAGAAATATGGCTATTGAATGGGCGGATAAAAATATCCGTGTTAATACCATAAGCCCGGGATATATGGCTACGGAGATGACTCTGAACGATCCGAATTTGGCTCCTTTAATTGAGAAGTGGGAAGAACTGATACCTATGCATAGAATGGGCAAACCGGAAGAACTTCAGGCGATTGCCGTGTATCTTGCAGGAGATATGAGTTCATATACAACAGGTGCTGATTTCCGCATTGATGGTGGTTATACTTGTATCTGAATAACAGGTAAGGCCTAACTGGATAATTGATGATAAGATTCAAGGGTGGGGGGAGGGGATTTGCTGAGCTTGCTTTGCTATTGAATATAAACAATGCTATAATTTTATTAAGCTCAGATATGGATATTAGAATATTAACATATTGAGGGATTCCGATGTTCAGGATGGTTATTGCAGATGATGAAGAAAGCACGCTCCAGGGGATAAGGAGTTGCTTAAACTGGGCTTCCTATGGTATAGAAATATCTGGGCAGGCAAAAAATGGTGCGCAGGCATTGGAGCTTGTAAGAGCTATTAAGCCGGATATTTTGTTAACAGATATAAGAATGCCAAAAATAGATGGAACTCAGCTTTCCAAGATTCTAAAGCAGGAATTCCCAGAGTTAAAAATTATCTTTATAACTGGCTATTCAGAAATCAATTATATCAAATTGGCTTTCAAGTATGACGTAATTGATTATATATTAAAGCCTGTAGATCCTGACGAACTCGAATTTGTTATTTCGAAGACGGTTGAGGCATGCAAACATGAAAGGAACGAGAAAGAGAAAAGAATTGAGCTGGAAGCTAAAATTAAACAAAGCATGCCTTTGCTGCAAGAAAAATTCTACAGGCAATTGATTTCGGATGAATTAAAGGACAGGAACGATCTTCTGCGTAAAATGGATTTCCTGGGGGTTAATTTGCCCAAAAACGGGTTCTACACGGTTCTGGCTGTATATATAGATGACTATTATTTTCTGCAAGAGAAATACTCGATGCATGAAAAGCAGCTTTTGACATTTTCAATGGTTAATATCATTTCAAAGGCTATAAATGATTTTACCCGTGGGTTAGCTTTTGAATATAACGAAAATGAATTTATCGGTATTATTGGTTTTGACAGAAATACGGAAGAATGTTCAATAGAAGAAAAAATCGAGATTATAGCCAATGACATAAAAGGCAAAATTAATAGTGATTTAAAAATAAGTATCACTATAGGAATCGGTAAATGTGTTGATCGGATTGAGAGGATTCCTTTCTCATATCAGAGAGCAATGTTCGCAGCCAATCAGAAATTTTACCTGGGAAAGAATAAAATAATTTATGTAGATATAACAAAAAACGAAAATGACGCCGAGATACCAATAAATAACAAAGATGCGGAAAACATTTATATTGCTCTTAGACTAGGTAACTATGAACGTGTAGAAGCTATTACCAACGGAATTTTTAACAAGCTGATAAATAAAGAAAACTTGAAAAAGCAATATATACATGGAGTATGTCTTTATCTGATTTCTATAGCAAGCAGGGCTGCAACTGAATTCTATGATAATTTTTCCGAAAGGCAAATTAATATATATCATCTTGTTGATTTTATTTTCAAGCTTGAGACACTGGAAGATTTGAAAAGCTTTATACTCTCAACTTTTAAAAAATTATGCAATGATATATGCAGATTTCAGCGCAACTCTTCAAAGAAGGTAGTTGAAGACATAAAATCAATAATTTATGAAAAATATGATGAAGATATCAGTATTAACTATATTGCCAAAGCTGTCTACTTAACCCCCTCTTATATATGCCTCTTATTTAAACAGGAGACAGGTATGACAATCAATGATTTTCTTACAATGGTTAGAATAGAAAAGGCTAAAGAATTAATAAGCGGAAAAATGACTAAGCTTTATGAAGTCAGCAAAAAGGTCGGATATAACGATCCGAAGTATTTTAGCAAAATATTCAAAAAGTATACGGGAGTTAAACCTTCGGAATATAACAAATAAAATGAACTGTTATCGTGCAAAAGAGGTCCAAATGTGAAAAATCCTGTTGTGCAAATTACAAAAATATATAGGAGCAGGAAATTTAGGACTAAAGTAATAATTAACTTTTTGATTATTAATCTCATTATTACTGTTAGTGTCGGTATTGACTACTATTTTTCAGCTACAAACGTTATAAAAAATGAATTGACAAAAAGTGTTGAATATTCAATTTCAAGACTTATTGTAGATATTAATTCTTTTGCCCAGTCGATAAAAGAGGTGTCTGATTCTGTTGTCACAAATACTAGAATCAGGGAAGCAATAATAAGCTCTTCCGAACAAAGTGATTTTGAGACCCAGCTTAACAATTATAAAAGCATTAGTGAAATATACAATTCAATGCCTTACAACTCAAAAATATACAGATGCAGGATTTATTTGGAAAACGCATTTGATAATAATATACAGAAACTGAATTTTATAAACATTGAAAAAGCAACTTCAACTATCTGGTATAAAGAGGTAAGTCAGTCAAATGGGGAATTGATTTGGACAAATTCCTACATGTATAAAATCAAAGAAAACTGGAATTAAAGGATAATTTCCTGTATCAGGGTGCTTAAAGACTATGGCCAGACAGACAGGGACATTTCATATATATGCCTTGATATAAGAGAAAGAGATTTTTATGCTCTTATAGAAGAGGCGGAGAAAGCCATAGACGGGAAAATTTATCTTGTAGATAATAATAATAAAATAATTTCTTGTGAAAACATTGATTTTATTGGTAAAGACATTTCCACACTAAACGGTTTTAACCTTGCAAGTTATAATGCACATGAAAATTCCGACATGAAAATAAACGGAGATAAATCTCTGGTAATACGCAGACAATTGCCTGATTTTAATTGGAACATAATAGCGATTGTTTCTGTGCAGAATTTTGACAACAAAACAAGAATAATATACATTTCCCTGCTTCAGGTTTCTGTAATTGCTTTTCTTCTTTCTTTTGTTCTTGCAGCGTTTCTTTCTTCAAATATAACCGGTCGAATAACAAAACTGACAGATTTTATTCGCAATGTAGATATAGAAAAACAGTACAATTACCTTGAAGTGAATGAGTCCTACAAAGACGAAGTAAACGAATTGATTAAAGCTTTTAATAATATGATGCATGAGAACAATATTCTGGTTAATGAAGTTTATAAAAGGAATTTGGAAAAAAAGAGCCTGGAAATCAAAGTCCTTCAGGCCGAGATAAATCCACATTTCCTTTATAATGCTCTTGATAAGGCAAATTGGATGGCGTTCACATATAATGCCAAAGATATTATGAAGTTCCTGAAATTATTAAGCAACTTTTACAGAAGGAGTTTAAGCGGGGGCAGAAGCATTGTAAGTATAAATGATGAAATTGAACATGTAAGAAGTTATGTAGACATACAAAAGATTAAAACTGATGACCAGTTTGAAGTTATATACAATATCCCTCCGGAGATTTTGAATTATTCCATACCTAAGATTACTCTACAACCAATTGTAGAGAATGCCATTATTCATGGAATCCAGGAAGCAGACGATCGGAAAGGTTTAATAATGATTGAAGGATCAATAAATAACTCAATAATAAAACTGTCAGTAAAAGACAATGGAATAGGAATGAATAACGATAAATTAAAAGAAATACTCATTAATATTCAAAAAGAAAGTGACAGTTCTGAAAGCTATGGTTTGAAAAATGTTAACCAGAGGATTAAACATTATTTCGGGGATAAATATGGGATTAATATATCCAGCGAGTACGGAAGAGGTACAGTTGTTGAAATTATTTTTCCCGCTTTGATAATTAATGAAGAAAACTAGAATTACCCCCGGCTTTCTGAGTTTAATTACTTATGCGCCATCCTGTAATCGCTGGGAAGCTGTCCCGTTATCTCCCTGAATACACGGCTGAAATACTTTGCGTCCGAGTACCCGACTTTCTCGGCAACTTCAAAGATTTTCAATTCCGTCCCAATAAGCAGTTCTTTTGCCTTGGCAATCCTGTACTCCTTGATATATGTACTGAACTTGACGCCTGTTTCCTTATGAAACTGCATCCCAAGATATTCAGGCGTCAGATTCAGTTTTGCCGCAATTTCCTCCAGGTTTATCCCTGTGTGATAATATTCCGTTACCATGCTTATGGCCCTTTTAATATTCAGACTCAGCTGTCCTTCACTTTGCATCTCGTCTTTTTCAAGAAGGTTGTATATCTCTTCCGTCACTTCCTTCAATTCTTTCCTGTTTACTGCTCCCATAATCTTTTCAAGGATTTTCTGCTGTTCTATCTGCTCATGATTCAACGCGCCGATTTCCTTGGCCACGTTTATCATGGCCCACAAGAACCTTACATAGCTTTCCTTGATTTCTTTCGGATCATATAACTGTCCGTTGTCAAAATAATCGTTAAAGCTGTTGATACACTTAAGGACGGATTGTTTGTTAAATGAGCACAAGGCAGCTTTAAGGCGCGTCTCTATATCATTTGGGTATATGCATATCGATGTTCTTACATGAAGAATTTTGGGATAAGATATCATAATTTTATCGCCGAAGGATATGTTCCAGTCCATATATTTGAACAATGTATAATAACTGTCTTTCAGTTCCTTTATATTGGCGACGTTTATCCAGCCATAACTGCAGTCGGGGATTTCTTCCCCGGGCGTTTTAGAAATTACCCCGTTTTGAAACCATCTCTCAACGTCATTCTGGTTTTCATACCCATACAGTATTCCAAGCAGCATTTTCTCCTTCGGCAGTTCCAGCAGGCAATATTTTATATTTTCCCCGGATGACAGAAATTCTTCGGTTTCTTTTTTCACACGGCTTATATTGTCCGGATACTGGCTTCCAAGGTATATCTGGACCATTCCGAACGGCCTGTTGTGGCGAAATTCATACTTTTCTTCCAGGTAGCTGCACAGGTTTTCATCAAGATCAATATTGCCGAAAATAATGCCCAGAATAATATTTTCAAGCCTGCCCAGCACTTCCGGGTTTTGTTTCCCTTCCTCAATGTTTTGCTTTTCTATGTTTTTTATAGCCTGAACCAATTCTCCCACAACAAGGGGTTTTATAAGATATTCGCTCACACCCCAGCGCATAGCCTGCTGGGCATATGAAAACTCCGCATAGGCACTCAGCACTATTGCCTTGCTTTTTATTTTCCTTTCGTTCTGATATGCCAGGGAAAGCATTGTAAGGCCATCCATCAATGGCATCCTGACGTCGGTAATTATAAGATCCGGATTTTCCTGCAGTATAAGTTTGAGCCCTTCTTCACCGTTTTCCGCGCTTCCGATCACCTGATGATTCGGAAACATTTTCTCAATTAAATTGCAGATACCTTCCCTGATCCTTATTTCATCTTCCACAACCACTATTCTCATTGTATTGCCTCCTTGCCCGGAATAAGAATTGTAACCTCGGTTCCTTCCCCAAGGGTGCTGTCAAACCTGACATTTACCCGTTCGCCGTAATACATGCGAAGCCTTGAAATGGCATTGCCTACTCCGATATGGCTGGTTTCCACTTCACGGAAATCCCTGTTATTAAACTTTTCAACCATTGAGGGTTCAATGCCTCTGCCGTTGTCTTTGATAGAGATACGAAGGAAATTGTCTTCCATCCGCATGTCAATCCTCAGTACATTTTCACGCTTTATGCCCTCAAAGCCGTGTATGACAGCGTTTTCAATAAAAGGCTGCAAAAGCAGCTTATGAATTCTGAAATCCAGTGCCTCGGGTTCGACGTTTATTTCACAGCGGAAGGTATTTTTAAGCCTTGTTTGCTGCAAGTATATATATTTTTTGAGCCACTCCACTTCATCCCTGACTGTGACCATTTCATTGCTGTTTGTAATGGCGTATCTCAGTATGGTTGCCAGGGAAGTTATTGCGTTGCTGATATCAAACTCGTTTTTTTCAATAGCCATCCAGTTGATTGTATCCAGGGTATTATACAGAAAATGTGGATTGATTTGCGCTTCAAGAGCTTTTATCTCTGCCATCCGCTGCCTTTCGCCGGCTTGTTTTTCCTTCTCGCGTGCCTCCCCAAGCTTCCCGAGCATATCATTAAACTGCGTGGCTATAAGCTCAACTTCCAGGGGCATTTTTTCATCGATTTTTACACGGGCTTCAAAATTGCCTGAGCTTGCAACGTTCATAGTCTCCACAACGCTTTTGACTGAATTGGACAACTGATTGGACATTAGGAACGTCAGGCCGACTACAATTACCAATGACAGAAAACCTACCATTATGACAATCTTCTGTTGAGTATCCAGCTTGCTGAGAATTATTTTCTGATTGGATACATTTACAATATCCCATGACAATTCTTCATCTTCATAAATGTAAGTAGCGATATATTCCTTGTCAATCAGGCTTTCATTTGTTATAAAGTCCAGGTACGCTTCTCTTCGCGCTTCGACAGGCAAATCGGGATCTACAACTTTTTTGGTTAACGCCTCTTTGTTTATGTAGGAAATGATTCTGCCTTTATTATCCACAATAAAATTAAAATTGTCCGCATATTCTGAATTCTCCTGTGTCAGGCATACTTCCCTTAAGAGTGCTTCATCTATGCTTATGATTACTATGCCGTATCTTCTGTTAATGTCCTTATAATCTATAATCCTGTGGGCCATATGAAACAGGTAATAATCCTCGTTGGCGAAGTTCGTACCGTATTCGGTCGGGAAAATATGCGTCCTGTTGTCACTGGATACTTCTTCATAAATTTGTTTTTCGGTAAGACTGAAGTTTTCAATCCATGGATTTTTGTTGGTCACTGACGTCAGCTGATGGTATGTAATAACTATCCCCTGGCTTGTTATAATGGAAATGGAGCGGATATGGTCCTTGGTATAAAATAAGCCTCTGATCAACCTTCTGAGCTGATTGACCGACACGGCCAGATCCTCTTCATTGTTGATTTTGTCCACCAGGGCGACAATATTGTCATCCGTATACATCTGATAGAGAAGATCTTCATATGATTTAAGTTTCAGCTTCAGGGTATTTGCCGTCTGTTCGAGATTCTTAATTGTCAGTTCTTCAATGTTTTTTCTGATTATATCCGAAATATTGTAATAGAAGAAAAGGCTTAAAAGGAGAATTGGAATTATTGACGTAACAGAGAACAAACGTATTAATTTTGCTTGCAGACTGGCTTTTTTACGAGCTTTAAGCTTTTCCATAACCTAAACCTTTCCAGATATTTCTCGCTTCGGCGAAGAGCGCGCGCAATCCGGTCTGGAAGCGAAATACGCAGAATTAACTCCATATTCTTATGAAAATAATATCAAAGTCTTCTTGAAAATACAATTTGACAGATTAGAATTCTCACCTTAGAATTCTCACCCTTTTTTAGATTTTTAGAGTTTCATCAGGATGAATGATTATTTATTATAAAATTGTAAGATTGAAAAAATCTGTTGACTTATATGAATCAAGAACCTGAAATCTTTCGGTAAATTGAGATACAGACAGCTAAGGATACTTGTTGAGACAGGGCTTATCATTTGCTTAATTCGGATCAATATGTTAAAGCCGACCGCCAGGAAGCTGGGGAATACGGTTATTGCATGGAATATTTCAAGGCTTTAACAGGGGGAGGTGTCCTTTAAACTTATACCGAAGGTATTTCAGGTTCAGGTTTGTTAAGTTGACAGAAAACAGGAAGGAGGAAAAGTAATGAAAAATTATAGGTGGTTAATAGCCGTATTGGTTCTGGCCACGATGTTAATCGGACTGTTCACAGGTTGCGGGGCTAAAGAAGAACAAACACCGGTTACAAAATCGCCGGAAGATTCAACACAGGCGCCTACAGGTTCAGATAAATCAGAAGGCGGTTCGGATCTGCCTTCAGGTAATGTAACGATATGGTATTACTGGGAGACGGAAGGTCACCAGAAAGCATTGAATACTCTTATCCAGAGATTTAATGATTCTCAGGACAGAATTACCGTACAGGCTAAATATGTTCCTTTTGCAGACATGAAAAAGCAGCTGTCTATCGGCGCTTCAGCAGGTGAGCTTCCCGATCTGGTTATCCTGGATAATCCTGATCATGCCGCATTCGCGGCTATGGGAATATTTGCTGACATCACTGATGAATTTGATGTAAGCACATATTATCCCGGACCTATAAATTCATGTACCCTGGACGGAAGGCTCTACGGCGTTCCTTTTGGCAGCAACTGCTTATTGCTTTTCTATAATGTCGATATGCTGGAAGCAGCGGGACAGAAAGTGCCTACCACATGGGATGAATTACTGGAAGTGGCAAAAGCCCTGACAACAGATAAAGTTTATGGATTTGCACATTGCGCCCTTCAGAATGAAGAAGGAACATTCAATTTCCTGCCTTACATATGGTCAACAGGCGCTACCTCATATGAAATTAACAGCGAGGGTGGTATAAAAGCCCTGAACATGATGAAGAAGCTTGTAGATTCCGGCGTATTCCCGAAAGAGGCAATCAACTGGACACAGGGTGACACCATGCACCAGTTCATATCCGGAAACCTTGCAATGATGATTAACGGAACATGGCAGGTTCCGACAATGCGTGAAACAGTTCCGGACCTGAATTGGAATGTCGCACCGATTCCCCAGGACAAACAGCAGGCATCAGGACTTGGCGGTGAGAACTATGCTGTTATTGCCGGCGGCAACGAAAAGGCGGCAATAGAGTTCCTCAAATTTGCGACTGAAAAAGATAATTGCCTCTTCATGATGCACTCGATGGGTTATATTGCACCTAATTCCACCATTGCCGAAGGCCAGTTTACCGGCGATCCGATTTATGAAGCATTCGTGGAAGAAATGAATTATGCAATGGCAAGAGGCCCACTGCCCGAGTGGCCTGACATATCAGATGCGATTTCACTGGCATTCAATGAGGTCATTACCGGTGCGGCAACGCCTGAAGACGCAGCAGCAAAAGCTCAAGCCACTATTGACGAAATTCTGGGCAAATAATTCAGGAAAGGGTTATAAGGACAAGGCTTTCCGGGTCTTGTCCTTATAACTGGATTATCACTTATTTTTGACCAAACGGAGAGGAATGACATGACAAAAATCAGAAAAGGATTTTTCAGGTATGATAATGTTGGAATGTTGTTTGTCCTTCCGGCATTCATTTACATGATTTCCTTTGTAGGCTATCCTATAATTTATAATTTCATATTAAGCCTTCAGAATGTTACCGTTAAAAATCTGCGTACCGGACAGCATGAGTTTGTGGCCTTTAAAAACTACATAGACCTTTTCACCCATGATGATGTCCTGGTCAGATCCATAGTAAATACGTTGGTATTTACTGTCGCATGCCTGATATTCCAGTTCCTCATCGGATTTGCGCTTGCCTTGTTTTTTAACAGGGAGTTCAGGCTGTCCAGGCCTGTCAGGGGACTTATGATGATACCCTGGATGATACCCATAACCATCAGCGGCCTGATTTTCAAGTTCATGTTCAGTACCGACGTCGGCATAATCAATTTTTTTCTTAAAACATTAGGTATCGTCAAGGACAACATTGAATGGCTTACAAACCCGAAAACGGCAATGCCGGCAGTTATCATGACAAATATATGGATCGGCATACCGTTTAATATGATTTTGCTTGCCGCAGGTCTTACAACAATTCCTTCAGAACTCTATGAAAGCGCTTCAATAGACGGAGCAAGCAAAGTACAGCGGTTGTTCAGGATTACTCTGCCGCTGCTGAGACCGACCATAGAATCTGTTTTGATTCTGGGATTTATTTATACTTTCAAGGTTTACGACCTGGTATATGTTATGACCACCGGAGGTCCCGTCAATGCGACGCAGCTTCTGTCAACATATTCATACAAGCTTTCGTTTGATATGTTCAAATACAGCCAGGGAGCTGCAGTGGCAAACATACTGTTTATCGTGCTGTTCCTTGTAAGTCTTTTATATCTGAGATTTATTGATACGGAGATGGAAACATAATGAGCGCAAAAATAATGGCATCCAGAAGAAAAGATATTATATATTCCGTAATCGCGGTATTATTACTTCTAATTATGCTGTTTCCCCTCTACTGGATTTTTGTTACGTCACTCAAGC
>Ga0209537_1004743_pt1 | contig 11314 bp, 10 predicted proteins | sample BioPla4DNA1_FD_187698 | JGI IMG/M metagenome (GOLD analysis project Ga0209537, IMG submission 187698) | Biogas fermentation microbial communities from Germany - Plant 4 DNA1 (SPAdes) (version 2) | ecosystem: Engineered > Bioreactor > Anaerobic > Digestate | place: Bielefeld, North...
TTGAGGTGCCAAGAGCAGCTCTATTAGCTGATGAAATTGCTAAGGAAGCTGAGTTCTTCTCCTTTGGTACCAATGACTTAACTCAGATGACCTTTGGTTTCTCCAGAGATGACGTAGCTAAGTTCTTAGATGACTACTATGATAAACAAATTTTTGAAAGCGATCCCTTTGCCCGTGTGGATCAAAAGGGTGTCGGTAAGCTGGTTAAGATGGCGGCCGAGCTTGGTAGATCAGCACGTCCTGACATTAAATTAGGAGTATGTGGAGAGCACGGTGGAGATCCTAGCTCTATAGAATTCTTTAACCTAGTTGGATTAGACTATGTATCTTGCTCACCCTTCCGAGTACCAATTGCACGATTGGCTGCAGCTCAAGCCGCAATCAAACAGGGCAAGTAAGTCAACTAGAGCTAACTAGCTAAATTAAGGGTATTGTCCTTAATAGATTTAAGGGCAATACCCTTTTTAATTAGAATAAAAAAGACTCTTGTTTAGTGTTTTAACGCTATCTTTTTGTGTTAGGATTATTTCATCTAATAAAAACGTGACCTATCATAACAAGTTAACTTAATATATAATGTTAATTATTCTTATATTCATATAGAAATAAATTTTGAATTTACGCAAATGATAAACTTATATGTCCCATTAAGGGAATACTATAAATTTATTGGGGAAATAGAAGGATATTGGATATATGTGTTGTATATATATTATAGTAGAAAACATCCTGAACATTGCCAGAATAACTAAAGAGGGATAATATGGTTATTCGACAAGAGATAGAAAAGCTTGAGGAGAAGATACTATCTCCCTATGCTGCTTTAAGTGCTAAAACCAAAGGAAGACAGAATCCTGAAGAAAAATGCAGTATACGTACTGAATTTCAGAGGGATAGGGACAGGATACTTCATTGCAAGTCTTTTCGGCGGCTAAAGCACAAAACCCAGGTGTTCATTGCGCCTGAGGGAGATCATTATAGAACGCGCTTAACCCATACTTTGGAAGTATCTCAAATCAGTCGAACCATAGCCAGAGCTTTAAGATTAAACGAGGATCTAACGGAAGCTATAGCATTAGGTCATGATCTTGGGCATACTCCCTTTGGACATATAGGCGAAAGGGTATTAGATAGTATTTCTAAGAATGGATTTAAACATAATCTGCAAAGTCTTAGGATAGTAGAGGTATTAGAAGGAGGAACAGGATTAAACCTGACATGGGAGGTAAGAGATGGTATTAGAAACCATACGGGTCCCCAGCTGCCAGCAACACTGGAAGGACAAATAGTAAGAATCAGTGACCGCATTGCCTACATTAACCATGATATTGATGATGCAATTAGGGCCAATATTATATCAATAGATAATCTTCCAAAGGAATGTATAGAGGTATTGGGAAAGACACATAGAGAGCGTATTAACACCATGGTTGAGGATGTTATTTTATATAGTATGGATAAACCCTATATAGGTATGTCTAAAAGAGTAGGGGATGCAACTAATCAGCTTAGAAGTTTTATGTTTGAAAGGGTGTATATAAGCTCAGTATCACAATCTGAAGTTGAAAAAGCAAATAGGATTGTTAAAGAGCTGTTTGGTTATTTTTTGGAGAATATCCATAAATTGCCTGAGGAGTGTTTCAATGTAATTTCTCAAGATGGAGAAGAACAAGGAGTGTGTGATTATATAGCTGGTATGACGGATCGCTATGCTTTATCTCTTTATGAAACTTTATATAAGCAATAATGAGAATAAATATTGATTTAATAGCTGAAAATATTTAGCAGAATATTATAAGAAAGCCGGAAAAGGAATATGACATGATAGGTATATATTAAAATATTGCAATTAAAAGAAGGAAAATGCCAAAGCGTGTCGAATATAAATCTATGGGTTTGAGTTCCCTTGTTTTTTTGTTATGGCCTAAAGAATTAGCACTTAGATTTGTTATATTGATGTAAAGGTATGGCATTATGCAAATGAGATATATTTGATAGGTGATGATATTGTCAAATTTTTTGCCTGAAGAGTTTATTGAGGAAGTAAGGCTTGCCAATGAAATAATAGATGTAATATCTGAATATATATCATTAAAGCCTAGAGGAAAAAATTTTTTTGGTTTATGCCCTTTTCATAATGAAAAGACACCGTCCTTTTCCGTTGATCCTCAAAAGCAATTATATCACTGCTTTGGGTGTGGAGAAGGTGGGAATGTTTTTAACTTTATAATGGCTCAGGAAAGGCTTGATTTTATAGAAGCAGTAAAATTTTTAGCTGAGCGTAAAGGTATAGCTCTTCCAGGCTCATTGGAAAGAACTGAAGATGAGGAGGCTAAAAGGAAAAGACAGGAGTTTTACAATATAAATAGAGCAGCAGCCATGTTCTATCATAAGAATCTTTTATCCAATGAAGGCACACATGCTCTTAAATATTTGAAATCTAGAGGTATAGCTAGTAAAACCATAAGGACGTTTGGCTTAGGCTATGCGCCTGATTCTTGGAATTCTACCATGGATTACCTAATGAATCAAGGCTTTGACAAGGATTTGTTAATTAAAATTGGTCTGGTTGTAGAGAAAGGCGATTCAACCTATGACCGATTTCGAAATAGGATTATGTTTCCTATAATAGACCATAGGGATCGCGTTGTTGGATTTGGAGGAAGAGTAATGGATGATTCTCTTCCAAAATATTTAAATTCTTCTGATAGTCCTATATTTAATAAAAGCAGTATATTATTTGGGCTTAATTTAGCTAAAAAGCAACGTCCCTTAGATCATCTTATCATAGTTGAAGGTTATTTAGATGTCATTACTCTTTATGAGTATGGATTTCATAATGCAGTTGCTTCCTTGGGTACTGCTTTAACTCATGATCAGGCAAAATTGTTGAGGAGATATACTCGAAATATCTATATAGCCTATGATGGAGATGCTGCAGGGCAGAAAGCCACATCAAGAGGTTTAGATATATTAAAAGATGCCGGTTGCAGCATCAAAGTAATTAAATTACCTAAAGACATGGACCCTGATGATATATTAAGGAAACATGGCGTAGAATATTTTAATAAACTAATTAATAATGCCGTATCTTTAACAGATTATAAATTAGAGCAGCTTCGATCAGGATATGATCTAAATAATCCAGAAGATAAGGTAGAGTTTGCTACAAAGGCAGCTGAAATCCTTGTGGGAGTGGAGAATCCATTAGAAAGGGATGTATATATTCAAAAATTATATACTTCTACTGGGTTTAGACCTGAATTAATATATAGGTTGATAGATCAGCTGGAAAGCAGAAAGAAGCCAGGTCTAAAAAGGGATGTAGTTGGTAATAATAGGTATACTAAAAGTGTTAGCAAAGTTAAGCTTGGTTTACCTGCCAATATTAAGGCTGAAAAACATTTGATTAGGCTTATGGCAGAAAGTGGAGAAATGGCTAGAACTATACTAAGTCAGCTTGGAGATCTAGAGTTTGAAGACTCTATTCATAGAGAGGCACTAGATATAATAAAAAGATTATTGGAGAAAGATATTGAGCCTCATGCGGTTGAAATACTTAATTATGTTCAAGAACATCAAAGAAGATGCAAGCTTACTGAAATATTTAAGCTAGAAATGGAGTATGATAATGTAGATAAGTTTATTAAGGATTGTATTGATGAACTTAGACGTTATCAGCTGGAAAAGCGAGGGGATTATTTAAAAGAACAAATTTCCAAGATGGAACGTGAAGGAGATAGTGGATCAGCTCAATATTGGAAATTAGTAGAAGAACTTAATGCCATAAATCGAATGAAGAAGCTTGGCCATATAGGAAAGGAGGAAGTTATGTGAAAAAAGAAGATAAAGCCATACAGCGTGTTAAGGAATTAATAGAGAAAGGTAAATCCAAAGGGGTTTTAACATATAAAGAAATAATGGACATGCTTGAAGAAATAGATCTGGAAGCCGAGCAAATAGAAAAAATATATGATACATTGGAAACTCTTGGAATAGATGTGGTAGAAGAGGAAGATGATGTTAAAGAGGCAGATATAGTGGATGATGAAGATGATGCTAGTTTACTAGAAGGAGTAAGCATCGATGACCCTGTAAGGATGTATTTAAAGGAAATTGGCAAGGTTCCCCTATTAACTGCAGAGGAAGAAGTTGAATTAGCAAAGAGAATGGAGCAAGGTGATGAGGAGGCTAAACGTAAGCTAGCAGAAGCAAACTTACGTCTAGTGGTTAGTATTGCAAAGAGATATGTGGGTAGAGGAATGCTCTTTTTAGACTTGATTCAAGAAGGAAATCTTGGGCTTATTAAGGCAGTAGAAAAATTTGACTATAGAAAAGGATATAAGTTTAGTACCTATGCAACCTGGTGGATTAGGCAGGCTATTACTAGGGCTATTGCGGACCAGGCGAGAACTATCCGGATACCAGTTCATATGGTAGAAACCATCAATAAATTGATTCGAGTATCTAGGCAGCTTCTTCAGGAATATGGCAGAGAGCCAACCCCTGAGGAGATAGCAAAAGAGATGGATATATCTGAGGAGAAGGTAAGAGACATCTTAAAGATAGCTCAAGAACCAATTTCATTAGAAACTCCTATTGGAGAGGAAGAGGATAGTCACTTAGGAGATTTTATTCCCGATGATGATGCTCCTGCTCCAGCCGAAGCTGCAGCTTTTACTCTATTAAAGGAGCAGCTTATGGATGTCTTGGATACTTTGACACCTAGGGAGGAGAAAGTTTTAAGATTAAGATTTGGTTTAGATGATGGACGCGCCAGAACCTTGGAAGAGGTTGGAAAAGAGTTTAATGTTACCAGGGAGAGAATACGTCAAATCGAAGCAAAAGCTCTAAGGAAATTAAGACATCCCAGTAGAAGCAAGAAACTAAAGGATTTCCTTGATTAAATAAAGGCACCAATTAAGGTGCTTTTTTGTATGATTTATCTTTAACACTATTGATAGAGTTAGGGGTGAAAAGCTTGCTAAGCCCAAGATTAAAAGCGCTGGCAATGGAGGTACCTATAGGGGCTAGATTAGCGGATATAGGTACTGATCATGGATTAGTTCCTGCATATTTGGCAAAAAATCAGATAGTAGCTAAAGCTATTGCTACCGATATAAGCGAGGGTGCCCTACAAAAGGCTAAAGATGTGATAAAGCTTGAAAGATTTGATGATATAATTGAGACCAGGCTGGGTCCGGGACTTGAAGTTATAGAACCGGGAGAAGTAGATACCATCATAATTGCAGGAATGGGTGGGAAGCTTATCACGGAAATTTTAAATGATGGTAAGGATGTGCTTAGATATTCTACCAGGTTAATACTTCAGCCCATGAATGCACAACAGTTGGTTAGGCGGTGGTTGATAGAGCAAGGATATAAAATAACCAACGAGCGACTGGTCAAAGATGGGAAATATATATATGAAATTATCGTAGCTGAAGAGGGATTTCAAGAGAAAGTAGATGATATTCAATATGAGATTGGTTTTAAACTTAATAAAGACCCTTTGTTTAAAGAGTTCATTGGTATAAAAATATCGAAAACAGAAGCTATAATAAAGGAACTACAAAATCAGAACACAGAGAAGGCCAAGATAAGAAAGGAACAATTATTAGAGAAACTAAAAAAGTACAAGGAGGCATATAGATGCTTTGTACAGTTGGAAGATTAGCCCAAATTATGAATGATTTCGCTCCTGAAGAGTGGGCTGAGCCATGGGATAATGTAGGTCTTTTATTAGGCAATAGGAATTCAAAAGTACAACGATTAATGGTTGCATTAGATGTAACGCCTGATGTGGTGCAAGAAGCCATAGAAAAAAAAGTGGATATGATAATATCCCATCATCCTTTAATTTTTAATTCAATGAAGCGAATAGTTTACAGCGATATAGAAGGCAGGCTAATAATGGATCTTATATCCAACAATATAGCTGTATATTGTGCCCATACCAATCTAGATATGGCTAATGGCGGTGTGGATGATTCTTTAGCTAAAGCTCTAAAATTGAAGAATGTAAAGAAGCTAAGTCAAGATGCCGATATGCTGCAGTCAAAGCCAGGATTTGGTCGATGGGGTCAGCTAGAAACTCCCATGAAATTAAAAGATTTTGCTCATTATGTAGCAAAAGTGCTAGAGAGCCCCAGAGTTGAAATTATTGGCATGAAAAAGGATAAAGAAAATAAGTTAATCAAAACTGTTGCCCTATGTGCGGGCTCGGGTTCTAGTTTTATGAGACTCGCGCAGAGAGTAGGAGCAGATGTATTTGTTACTGGGGAAATAAAATACCATGATGCTCTAATGGCTGATTGGTTAGATATAGATATTGTGACGGTGGGGCATTTCTATAGCGAAATACCTGTATTGAAGGAATTAATAAAACATTTACAAAAGGTTGTGGATAGTTTACAATATAAGGTAGAGATATTTGAATCTGTAGTTAAGAAAAGCCCCTATTCCCCAATTATCATAAACTAGATCAGTTTAAAGGTAAAGGAAAGGAGGAATGACTGTGGAACAGATGAGACAATTAGATTATTTATGGGAATATCAAAAGCTAGACTTAAGAATGGATGAGTTAGAAAACAAAAAAAAGAATTGTACTGCTAGAAAAGAGCTCTATAAATCTGTCAAATATTTAAAAGATCAGCAAGAAAATCTTTTGAAGCTAAATGATAATGTTGATAAAAAGAACCATATATATAACAGAATATATAATGACTTTCAAAAAATTAGTATGACTTTAAAAGAGGAAGAAGAAATACTCAATAGTGGTAATATAACAAGTTTTAAACAACTTGACCAGATAGAAAAGAAACTATCAGATATTCAAAAAAAGTTAGATCAAAAGAAGAAAGAATTAACTGATCTTTTAAAAGAAATGGATTCTCTTAACAAAAAACTGCAAGGAGTCACTCAAAGACTTAGAAAAGGTAAAAAAGAGTATGATAAGTACAAAAAAGAATATGACCTGGTAATAAAGGATGTAGAAGCAGAATATGACGAGGTAAAAGCCAAGAGAGATTCCATTAAAGAGAAATTAGACGATTACTTGTTAAAAAAATATAATGCAATCAAAGGAAATCATAGATTAGTTATGGCAGAAATTCAACAAGATCGTTGTGGGGGCTGCAACATGGTTCTTGCATCTTTAGTTGTGCAAAATGTTAGAGACAAAGCAGGGGTTATAGAGTGTGAGAACTGTGGAAGAATATTGTATCTAGGACCAAATACATCAGCAAGTTAGCTGGACTTGTTATTTAAGAAAAGGAAAGATTTACTTTTGACATTTACGAGCTAAAATGTTACTATAGTGGTTCAGAAAGCAGCATATTATGAGTAAGCAAGATGATCGCATCTATATTTTTATAGATGAGGAAAGTCCGAGCTCCATAGGGCAGGATGCTGGGTAACACCCAGTGGAGGCGACTCCAAGGAAAGTGCAACAGAAAGATACCGCCTCGTACTCAATGTAAGTTTTTAATCTTAGCATTCAAAATTTACATTGGGTGCGGGGTAAGGGTGGAAAGGTGAGGTAAGAGCTCACCAGCATCTAGGCGACTAGATTGGCTATGTAAACCCCATCCGGAGCAAGACCGAATAAGGGACATTATGTGGTGGCCCGCCACGTCCCGGGTAAAGGTCGCTTGAGTCTGCCGGCAACGGTAGACCTAGACAGATGATCATCCACGACAGAACTCGGCTTATTGCTTGCTCATAATATGATAAAACACCGGCCTTGGGCCGGTGTTTTTGAATTTTTATAGTGGTTATGCTATTGCATGATTCATTTAATCAAGGTACAATATTCTTAATTTGAATTATATATTATTTTCTTATCAAGGAGGTTAGGAATGAATCCCGTAAAGATTATTACAGATAGTACAGCGGATATACCTATGGAACTGCGGAATAAATATGACATTCAATTTGTTCCCTTATATGTTACAATAGGAGGGCAAACCTATAAAGATCAGGTAGATATAGATACTGCTCGTTTATATCAATTAGTGGAAGAAACTAATGAATTACCTAAGACAGCAGCACCATCAGTACAGGATATGATTAACAGTTTTACAACTTGGATAGATAAGGGTCATGATATTTTATTTTTTGGAATTTCATCTAAATTATCTGCTACTATACAATCAGCCAATTTAGCTGCTCAAGAATTTGATGAGGGAAGAGTAAAAGTTATTGATTCAGAAAACCTATGTATGGGTATAGGCTTAATGGCAATAAAAGCTGCACAATGGGCATCCCAAGGCCTTGGTGCAGAGGAGATTTACCGTAAGGTAGAAGCTTTAAAGGCAAATGTAAGAACTAGTTTTGTTATAGATACTCTTAAATATCTACATATGGGTGGTAGATGTTCTTCCATTGAACTTATGGCAGGAAGTGTATTAAGGATAAGACCACAAATATTAGTTAAGGATGGTGGACTAATAGTCCAAGATAAGTTCCGAGGAAAGAAAGAAAAAGTACTAAATAATTTTTATCAAAAATTTGTTAGTGAGAACAAAAATATTGACACTGATACCATAGTCATAGCCCATTCTTCTGATTTAACTTCAGCGGAGTATTTAAAAAATAAAGTCGTTAATAATTTAAAACCGGAAAATATTTATTTGGTGGAAGCTGGTACAGTAATTTCTAGTCATTGTGGACCAGGGACAGTGGGAATAATATATGTTGAGAAAGATGAATAAAAAAATTTTTTTAGATATTCCTTTTATACCTAAAAAACCTATTAGCCTGGCATTGGTGGATAGCCGATATAAAGCCAGGCTGGAAGGCTTTTTTATAAAAAATAAAATTATCCCGATTTTTGTGGAAAAATGCACTGCACTCTACCCTGCCATATCTTGCCATCCAGATATACAATGTCATCCATTGGGAGGCAATAGGATAGTAATTGCTCCTAATGCCAGTCAGTCACTAAAAAACCAATTAATACAACATAAATTTGAAATCATAGTGGGGAATACTAGACTTGAAAGCAACTATCCAAATAATATTGCATATAATGTAGCAAGAATTGGAAGGTTTGCTTTTCACAATATGAAATACACTGATCCTATTTTAAAGGAAGAACTGGAAGCGCAAGGCGTTGAACTTATTCATGTTAATCAGGGTTATGCTAAATGCTCAGTAGCTATTGTTGACGAAGATTCCATGATTACATCGGATAAGGGTATCGCCAATGCTGCTAAGGAAATAGGCTTTAATGTATTACTTATAAATCCTGGATTTATAGAACTTCCTGGATTAAACTATGGATTTATAGGTGGTGCCACAGGCTTGCTCAGTCAAGACAAACTTGGTTTTGCTGGAAATTGGAAAACTCATAAAGACAGCAGGAAAATCGAAAATTTTTTACGACAAAGGAATAAAATTCCTGTTGCCCTTGATATGGATCCCCTTATCGATGTGGGGAGTATAATTCCTCTAAAAGAATATGAATAACATAATAAATGATAGGAGTTTTTGTGACTGAACTGGGATGGAAGGGAGTGGTGGAATGCAGTTATTTTCCATCGGGATTGATGACAAAGATCTAGATCTTAAGGATTTAATTTACGAGAAATCTACCGTCTGTTGGATGGAAGGTTTAAATATAGAGGAAAATAAAGTAGGAAATTTAGTATTTTTAAACTATAAAACTGCTTTTTCATGTCCTCCAAGTAAAGCGGCTAAGCTAAAAGATAAAGTGAAGATGATTATAGCAGATATATTGGCTACCATTATTTTGGAGGATTTGCAGTCAAGTTTGGTGCAAAAGATAATTCAGGACGAATATTTTTATTTTAATAAGGAAGATCAAGATAGAATTCTTCGCGATGCATTAGCCATTATGTGGGGAGGAAAGAATCCCATTATGGATTCTGAGACTATAAGGGAGCAATGGCAATTTAGGGTTTGGGACAGGTTAATGGATCATTTAAGTACCAATGATGAATTAGTTTTTGACGGATTTATTAGATTTCGCCTTAAGGATTTTATGAGTGAATTAGAAAGTGCTGTAGATCGTGCGGTAGATGAGCTACTGATTGAAAATGAATATAATGAATTTATAAAACTTCTTCAGTATTTTGTAGAGATACAGGACCCAAAGGTAGATGAAGTTCATGTGGTTTTACAAGATGATGCCAAATATGTACTTTTGGATTCTAACTTAAAAGTCATTCAAAACGAAATGCTGGAACAACTGGCTCAGGAAATATCGGACAAGGAAATAAGCAATGATGATCTGTTGATTAGTTCCTTGATTACTATTGCTCCATGTAAAATAACCATTCATGAGTATGACAAGATAAAAAATGTGGAGTTATTAAATACCATTAATAACGTATTTGATGGTAAAGTAATAATGAGTGAAGAAAGAATTACTCCAAAAAAATAGACTAAAGTGAAAAAAGATGCACGTAAAAAAGTGCATCTTTTTTTCACTTTATTTTTAGCGGGAATAGTTGTACAATTAGTACTGTGCGTTAAAATAATAATATCTATTGACCCTTGGCTTCATTACAGATTTATATGAGTAGGCAATGGACTTATATAATTTGTTTAGTTAAGATAGTATTAGACGGAATAGGGAGGCAGAAAATTGTTTTGGGAAATAACAATCATGGCTTTGGTAGGAGGTTGTATTGGCTGGTTTACCAATTTTTTGGCCGTAAAGCTTATATTTAGACCTCTAAATCCAGTTAGAATACCCGTAATAGGGTTTGAATTTCAGGGATTAGTGCCTAAACGTCGAAATGAAATAGCTGCAAGTATAGGTAAGACTGTGGAGGAGCAGCTTTTATCTATAGAAGAGTTATCAAAACATTTAAATACCGAAAAAAACCGGGAGGTTATCATAAAAAATATTCGTGTTGGTATTTTAAGAGTTGTAAATGAAAAATTACCCTCTTTCATTCCAATAGGCATAAAAAACACAATTTTAAATTACATTGGAGATGTTATTGACAAAGAGTCAAAAACTTTCATTTCCAATAATATGGACAAGCTTATCGAAGATGCAGTTAAAACTGTTGACGTTAGTAAATTAGTGGAGCAAAAGATTAATGATTTTGATCTAATGGAGCTGGAAAGCATTATATTGTCCCTTTCTAAAAGGGAACTTAAATATATTGAGCTTCTAGGCGGGGTATTAGGATTCTTTATTGGATTATTTCAAGGAATTTTTATGAAATTTATAATTTAATTTATGTCAATACTCAGTGAAAATGTCACCTAAAAAAGTATAATTTTATTCTATGAAAATGTCACTTTAGAGACATGATTTTACTTTTTAAAGAAACGA
>Ga0209537_1004744_pt1 | contig 11314 bp, 7 predicted proteins | sample BioPla4DNA1_FD_187698 | JGI IMG/M metagenome (GOLD analysis project Ga0209537, IMG submission 187698) | Biogas fermentation microbial communities from Germany - Plant 4 DNA1 (SPAdes) (version 2) | ecosystem: Engineered > Bioreactor > Anaerobic > Digestate | place: Bielefeld, North...
ATAAGGCTAATAAAGAATTGACCAAAACCAATCTCTTTGTAGCTAGATTAATGACATTTATGTGGCCTACAATGATGCTAATTATGAATTGTATTTCCCTACTCATTGTTTGGGTGGGTGCCCATCAAATACAGGATGGGGCTATACAAGTTGGAGATATGATGGCTTTTATGCAATACGCTATGCAGATAATTATGTCTTTTCTAATGATATCTATGGTTTCAATAATGATTCCCAGAGCTTCGGTATCAGCCCAGAGAATAGCTGAGGTTTTAGATAGGGAAGTAGCCATAAAAGACCCTGAAAAAACAGCTAAACAGGTAAGTAACCCTAAAGGGGTCATAGAGTTTAAGAATGTAAGCTTTAAATACCCTGGTGCTAAAGAATATGTCCTAAAGGATATATCTTTCATTGCAAAGCCGGGAGAAACCACTGCATTTATAGGAGGTACAGGCAGCGGAAAATCAACTCTAATAAATCTTATACCAAGATTTTATGATGTAACAGAAGGACAGATTCTTATAGATGGCGTTGATATTAGGGATATGAGGCTACATCATCTAAGAGAATCAATAGGTTATGTTCCCCAAAAAAGCGTTTTATTTTCCGGAACCATAGAGAGTAATTTAAAATATGGTAAAAATGCTGATGCTACAGATCAAGAGGTGCAGAAAGCAATAGAAATAGCCCAGGCCAAAGAATTTATTGATGAAAAAGAAAAAGGTCTGCTATCTGAGATATCTCAAGGGGGAACTAATGTATCCGGTGGACAAAAGCAAAGATTGTCTATAGCGAGAGCATTGACCAAAAAACCTCAGATCTTTATATTCGACGATAGCTTTTCTGCCCTGGATTTTAGAACTGATGCAGCTTTAAGAAAAGCTTTATCTAAAGAGATAAGGGATAATACGGTGTTGATAGTGGCACAAAGGATTAGTACCATTATGAATACCGATAAAATCATAGTGTTAGATGAAGGTCGAATAGTGGGTATGGGAACTCATCAAGAGCTTTTAAAGAACTGTGATGTTTACAGACAGATTGCATTGTCACAGCTATCGGAGGAGGAACTTGCCATATGAGTAAAGAAAAAACTAAAAAAATACCCAAGGGAGGAATAAGGAGAGGTCATGGTCCTGCTGGACCTATGGAAGGATTTAATAAACCTAAAAACTTTAAAGTAACTTTTACCAAGCTACTTAATTATTTAAAACCCTATTATCTACAATTAACTGTAGCTATAATATTGGCTATTGGCAGTACAATCTTTGCTATAGTAGGTCCAAGGATATTAGGTAAAGCTACAACTGCAATATTTGAAGGTTTGATAGAAAAGGTTTCAGGTGTACCAGGTGGCGGAATAGACTTTGGATATATAGGTAAAATTATTTTGATACTCATAGGAATATATCTGTCGTCTACTTTATTTTCTCTAATTCAAGGGTTTATGATATCTGGTCTAGCCCAAAAAATATCATATAATCTGAGAAGGGAAATTTCTCTAAAAATAAATAAACTGCCTCTTAAGTATTTCGATACCGTGAGTTATGGAGATGTCCTATCTAGAGTTACAAATGATGTAGATACAATCAGCCAATCTCTTAGTCAAAGTACAAGTCAAATAATTACATCTCTTGCTACTTTTATTGGTGTTTTAATAATGATGTTTACCATAAGCTGGGAGATGACTATTGCTGCTATTTTGATACTACCCATTTCAATGGTATTGGTTATGTCTGTAGTAAAAAGATCTCAAATATACTTCGTAGCTCATCAGAAATCCCTAGGGGATGTAAATGGCTATATCGAAGAGGTATACGGCGGGCATAACATTATGAAGGCTTTCAACGCAGAGGAGACTGTTATTAATAAATTTATAAAAATTAACAATGAACTCTATGATTCAGCTTGGAAATCTCAATTTTTATCAGGCATGATGATGCCAATTATGATCTTTATAGGAAATCTAGGATACGCAGCTGTTTCCATACTGGGCGGATGGCTGGCGGTAAGGAAAATTATAGAAGTGGGTGATATACTTGCATTTATTCAGTATATTAGAAGCTTCAATCAACCTGTTGCCCAGGTAGCTCAGATTAGTAATATACTCCAATCCACCATAGCCGCAGCTGAGAGAGTATTCGAATTTTTAGACGAGACAGAAGAAATAGAGGATACCTCATCACCTATAAAGCTGGACAATATTCAGGGCAGAGTTATCTTTGAAAATGTTAGATTTGGCTATAATGAAGATAATATAATTATAAAGAACTTTTCAGCAGATATAGAACCAGGACAAAAGGTGGCCATAGTAGGACCTACAGGCGCTGGAAAGACCACCATAGTCAAACTATTAATGCGCTTTTATGATCTAAACGGGGGTAGGATTTTAGTTGATGGGTGTGATATAGTAGATTTTACAAGGAAAGATTTGAGAGATATGTTTGGTATGGTATTGCAGGATACCTGGTTATTTTCTGATAGCATTATGGAGAATATTAGGTATGGCAGGCCTGATGCAACAGATGAAGAGGTAATAGAAGCTGCAAAGGCTGCCCATGCCCACTGGTTTATTAGTACACTTCCTGATGGATATAATATGATCATTAACGAAGAAGCCACTAATATATCCCAAGGCCAGAAACAGCTAATTACTATAGCTAGAGCTATTTTATCAAATCCAAAGATACTTATACTGGATGAAGCTACATCTTCTGTTGATACTAGAACTGAAATACTTATAAAAAAAGCCATGGATAATTTAATGAGAGGAAAAACAGCATTTATAATAGCCCATAGGTTATCCACTATAATAGATGCAGACCTAATTTTAGTTATGAAGGACGGAGATATTGTAGAGTCGGGTAACCACAAAGAGCTGCTTGAAAAAGGTGGTTTCTATGCATCTTTATACTATAGCCAGTTTGGCCATACAGAGGCTTCTTAAAATTATCACTTAAGCAGAAAAAAGACTTAGAAAATCATCTAAGTCTTTTAAATTCACCCTTGACTTTAGTGTGATAAAGTGCTAATATATTGAATGCAGTGAGTAAAGATTTGTTAACGAAGAATGGAGGAAATAAATATGAATAGGAAAATAGTAATGTTTATGCTAATAGCAGTACTAGTAATGAGCGCCATAGGATGCTCTTCACAGACAAACAAAGAATCCAAGACTTTTACAGTAGGTTTTGATCAGGATTTTCCACCTATGGGTTTTGTGGGGGATGATGGAGAATTTACAGGGTTTGATTTAGAGTTAGCGGCAGAGGTAGCCAAGCGACTTGACATGGAACTAAAACTACAGCCAATAGCTTGGGATTCAAAGGATGCAGAATTAGAATCTGGGAATATTGACTGTATTTGGAATGGATTTACCATCAATGGTCGAGAAGATAAGTATACATGGACTGAACCTTATTTAAAAAACAATCAAGTATTTGTGGTTAGGGCTGACTCTGATATAAAAACTTTAGATGATCTGGCAGGAAAATCAGTAGTTGTTCAGGTAGATTCCAGTGCGGAGAAGGCCTTAGAGGATGAACCAGAATTAGTTGAAAGCTTTGGAGAATATATTACTGCTCCAAACTACAACGCAGCACTTATGGATCTGGAGGCAGGGGCAGTAGATGCAGTAGCGATGGATGAAGTAGTTGCAAAATATCAGAATGAAAAAAGAGGCGGAATTTTTAGGATTTTGGATGAGGTTTTAGCTCCAGAGGAATATGGAGTAGGATTCTTACTAGGAAACACAGAGCTGAGGGATAAGGTACAAAAAACCCTAGAAGAAATGGCTGCAGATGGTACTATGGCCAAGATATCAGAAAAATGGTTTGATGAAGATATTACGATTATTGGAAAATAGCAATATAAAAAGGATAGAATAATGACTAAAGGGCTATCCACAAGATAGCCCTTTAATACATATTAAAAGGTAGAGGTGGTATCTTAAGTGTCATGGTCAGTAATGATATTAAAAATAACTGAAGGCCTGTTGGAATCAGTAAAAATATTTACTTTAACATTGCTTTTTTCCCTTCCCTTAGGATTACTTGTAGCCTTTGGCCGTATGTCTAGGAATTGGCTGCTGCGAAATTTTATGAGAATATATATTTCAATTATGCGGGGTACGCCATTAATACTTCAATTAATGGTCATTTATTTTGGGCCCTTTTATATTTTTAACATAACCTTGCCTAAAGGTTATCGTTTTTTTGCTGTAATTATAGGTTTTGTTATAAATTATGCAGCCTATTTTGCTGAGATATACCGTGCTGGTATTGAATCAATACCTGTCGGGCAATATGAGGCAGCCAAAGTTTTAGGCTACAGCAAAGCCCAGACCTTTGTTAAGATTATCTTACCACAAGTTATAAAGAGGATACTTCCACCTGTAACCAATGAAGTCATTACTCTAATAAAGGATACTTCATTGGCTTTTGCTATATCTTATTCTGAGATGTTTACCGTTGCCAAAGCAATTGCCGCTGCTCAGACCAATATGACAGCTTTTATCATTGCAGGTATATATTATTATATATTTAACTTTATCGTAGCCTATATAATGGAATGGATAGAGAAAAAATTAAGCTATTACAGGTAGGTGATGAATATGAACCTATTGGAAATTAGGAATTTAAAGAAAAGCTTTGGAGATCTTGAAGTTATTAAAGGCATATCTTTAAATGTAGAAGAGGGAAAGGTAGTAAGTATCATTGGGCCCTCTGGCTCTGGAAAGTCTACCCTTCTTAGGTGTGCTACTTTGTTGGAGACTATAGATTCTGGTGAGCTCATCTATTTAGGAGAACATGCTGTTACGACAGATAAAGATGGCAAGGCTATTTATGCGTCTAAGGTACAACTAAAGAAAATTCAAAGCTATTTTGGACTGGTATTTCAAAACTTTAATCTTTTTCCTCACTTTTCGGTTATAAAAAATGTAACTGATGCATTAATTACTGTTCAAAAGAAGCCCAAGGAAGAGGCTATAGCGATAGGACGAGAATTGTTAAAAAAGATTGGATTATCCGACAAGGAAAATGCCTATCCATATCAGCTGTCAGGTGGACAGCAACAACGGGTATCCATAGCAAGGGCATTGGCCCTTAATCCCAAGATATTGTTTTTTGATGAACCTACTTCAGCCTTAGATCCGGAACTGACAGGGGAGATTTTAAATGTAATAAAAGAGCTGGCAGCAGAGAAGATGACAATGGTAATAGTTACCCATGAAATGAGCTTTGCCAGAGATGTATCGGATCATGTTATCTTTATGGATAATGGAGTTATTGTAGAAGAAGGCCCTCCAAGCCAGGTTATAAATAGCCCGCAGAATGAACGAACAAAAGCATTTTTGAGTAGGTTTGAGAGATAAAGTAATACATGGACATTATTAAAGAAAATCGATATAATAAGGCTATAAAGCTTTGTATTAGGGGTGCCTTATGAATATCGATCAATTGGTAGATTTTCTTAAGCAAGACAGTAGATTTATGGACAACGTAACATACTGGAATACCATAGAGGCCAAAGATGCTATCTTTGCGCCTTTTCCTAATTGGTTATCAGAGGATATTATCAAAGCACTAAATCAGAAGGGGATAGATAAGCTATACCTTCATCAAGCTCTTACTCTGGATTTGGTTAAGCAAGGCAATAATGTGGTAATAGTCACTCCTACTGCTTCTGGCAAAACTCTATGTTATAATTTACCAGTATTAAATGAAATTTATAACAACCCTGATGCCAGGAGCTTATACCTTTTTCCCACCAAAGCCCTTTCTCAAGATCAAGTCAGCGAACTGCACGAGCTGATTACCCTTATGGGCAAAGATATTAAGACCTATACCTACGATGGAGATACCCCGGTCAATGCAAGAAAAGCTATAAGGCAGGCCGGGCATATTGTAGTTACCAATCCTGATATGCTTCATTCTGGTATCATGCCGCATCACACAAAATGGGTTAAATTATTTGAAAATTTAAAATATGTAGTTATAGATGAAATGCACACCTATAGGGGTGTGTTTGGTAGCCATATGGCAAATGTTATAAGGAGATTAAAACGAATATGTAGATTTTATGGATCCAATCTTACATTTATTTGTTGTTCTGCTACTATTGCGAATCCCCAAGAGTTGGCGCAAAGAATTATTGAGGATTCAGTAGAGCTGGTGGATAGGAATGGAGCTCCTTCTGGGAAAAAGCATTTAATATTCTATAACCCACCATTAGTTAACAAGGAACTGGGCATAAGGCGTAGTTCTCTTTTGGAGACTAGGAAAATAGCTGACCAACTAATAACCAATGGAATACAGTCTATTATATTTGCACGCAGTAGGTTGATGGTGGAAGTACTGGTTACCTATTTAAAAAATTTGGTCAAAGATAAGCTGGGAAATTCCAAGGAGATAAGAGGTTATAGGGGAGGGTATCTTCCTACCGAAAGAAGGCAGATAGAAAAAGGCCTTAGATCTGGTGATATCATGGGAGTGATCAGTACTAATGCCTTAGAATTAGGTATAGATATTGGTTCACTTGAAGCAGCTATAATGTGCGGGTATCCAGGAAGTATAGCTAGCACCTGGCAACAGGCTGGTAGGGCTGGCAGGCGTAGCAGCAATTCAATGGCTATTTTGGTGGCTAGTAGCAGTCCTTTGGATCAGTATATTATTAAACATCCTGAGTATTTTTTAGAAAGCTCTCCAGAAAGCGGCTTGATAAATCCCAACAATCTTTATATATTACTTAGCCATATAAAATGTGCCGCCTTTGAACTTCCCTTTGAGGATGGTGAACAATTTGGAGTAGAGACTTTAGAAGAGATATTAGCCTATTTGGAAGAGCAGAAAGTGTTAAGACATGTAGGGAATCGTTGGCATTGGATGACAGATAATTTTCCTGCTAACAACATTAGCCTTAGAAGCGCATCCGATGAAAATTTTGTAATAATAGATATCTCTAAGCCTGAACATAGAGTAATCGGTGAAACTGATAGCTTCAGTGCACCTATGTTGCTTCATGAGGAGGCTATATATATTCATGAAGGGAATCAGTATCAGGTTGAGAAACTGGATTTTGAAGAAAAGAAGGCCTATGTTAGAAGGGTGGATGTAGATTATTATACTGATGCAAACTTGGCAGTGGATCTTAAGGTGTTGGATGTATTTGAGGAGCAGCAAGAAACTAATGGCTTAACAAAAGCCTATGGCGAAGTCATGGTTACTGCTATGGTTACTATGTTTAAGAAAATTAAGTTCCATACTCATGAAAACTTAGGATGGGGTAGGGTACATCTTCCCGAGATGGAAACCCATACAACTGCCTGTTGGTTTTGTATACCTGAAACTATCACAGAACAATTTAACCAAGACGACCTGCAAAACGGTCTAATGGGCCTAGCCCATGTTTTGAGCCATATTTGTCCTATATTTTTAATGTGCGATACCCGAGATATAAATGTGGTTTATCATTCCCGATCACCTTTTACTCGACAGCCTACTATCTACATATATGATAGTCATCCTGGTGGGGTTGGATTTAGCAATAAGATATATGAAATTTATAGGGAAGTTTTTGAAAAATGCAGAGAAATTATAGAGAATTGTACCTGTACAGGAGGATGTCCTTCTTGTATAGGACCTTCTATAGGAGAAGAGGGAAATAATAGCAAAGATATAGCCCTTAATATATTGGGAGGGATACTAGATGATATCCAACCTGAGAGAAAAACTAAAAGCTATGACTACCAATTACCATTCCAAGACTAGAACCGATGGTTTAGACAATAAGGTGGATACTCTGCCTAATAGAGGGAATTTAGGTGGTAATATTATAGATAGCCAGTGGGGCCAACATGTTTACAAAAAAAGTATATATTCAATGGATTATTCCTATGGTATAGTTTCCTTTGAAGAAATAAAAGATGTTAATCCCTCCATGGTGGTTAAATGGGCACGATTAGAAGCATCCCGGGATAACTTTAGTATCCATGACCTAATTTTTCTAGACACTGAAACTACTGGCTTGTCTGGAGGTGTAGGTACTTTAGCTTTTTTGATATGGTTAGGTTATTTTGAGGGAAATAATTTTGTGGTAGAGCAGCATATAATGCGAGATTTTGATGAGGAATTAAGCATGTTAAATGAAGTTGCAAATCTAATTAACCAGAAGCAAGTTTTAGTTAGCTTTAATGGAAAATCATACGATTATCCACTTTTGGAAAACAGGATGGTTTTGAATAGGATATCATCATATATGAATTCTGCTAGAGATAAAAATCTTCATATTGATTTACTACATCCTTCTAGAAGGATATGGTCATCTATGTTGGACAGTTGTAGCCTAACTTCTTTAGAAAACAATATCTTAAGGCATTATCGAAGAGATGATATACCTGGACGGGAAATACCCAATATCTATTACCAATACCTGCAGGATAGAGATGAAGGGCCTATGCTAAAGGTTATGGAACATAATACAAAGGATATTCTAGCAATGGTAGCTTTGTTTATAAGGTTGTCCCAAATAAATCAAATTCCCCATCAAATGAATCTTAAATGTTATGAATGGTTAGGCTTAGCGAAGTCATGGGAAAACCAGGGTGATGATAAAAGAGCAATTTATTGCTATTTAAAGTGTATAGAAAAAGGAGAAAATCCATATGCCATATTGGATGCCAAGCACAGATTAGCCATTCTTTACAAAAGGCATAGACAGTGGAAGCAGGCAGTGGAGATATGGCAGTCAATTGTAGATAGTGAAGGAAATCTAAGAATTTTTCCCTTGATAGAAATGGCAAAATATTATGAGCATCATGAAAAAAACTATGATAAAGCCCTAATGTATACCGATAGGGCTATTAAATTGTTAAAGGATATAGGCATAAACCAAGAATCAGGTTATAGTGTTTATGATTTAGACTCCATATATCATAGAAGAAATAGATTGATTAGAAAAAGGAAGGATGATTCAAAATGTCTATAGTGGGAAATATATACGGGTTTTTAGGATATTATAATCACAGCAGAGGAAATTTTGAAAAAGCTAAAGATTTTTACGAAAAATCATTACAGCAAGGGTGCAATAAGCCCAATTATTTATTATCTTATGGTGTTCTGATGCTTAGGGAGGGCCAATTTGAAAAAGCAAAAGAGCTTTTCAGCACAGTTTTAGTAGAGCTGTCTGTGCAGGAAAAATATAAAAACATAGCTAAGATGAATATTAGTCTAGCATATTGGAAATTAGGGGAAATTGATGTGGCAGTTGAAATGCTAGAAGAGGTGCATAGAAAATATCCCAGTGGGAAGGTATATGGAACATTAGGCTATCTTCTTATCCAAAAAGGGGATCTAGAAAGAGCCTTGGAATACAACCTGGAGGCTCTTGACTATGATGATGAGGATCCCGTTATATTAGATAATTTAGGCCAGGTCTATTACAAAATGGGTGAGATGGAGAAGGCTAAGGAATTTTTTGAAAAGGCTGAAGAGGCAAAAGATGATCAGGCCGTTACGTTATATCATCTTGGGCTTATCTATTCTCAGGAAGGTAATAAAGAACTAGCAAAGGAAAAGTTAGAAAAGGCTCTTACCTGCAATCTTACACCTTTAAGTGCAGTAACTCGTCAAGATATTGAAAAAGCCTTAAGGAATCTCGATTGATATTTTGTGAGTATCATTCTCTTCCTCTGGACTCTCTTCTAGTTCTTCCTGCATATGATCTCCTTGGAACTGGTTTTCTTGATTAGTTAAATCTCCTTCTTCAGATACTATTTGTGACTTATTAGGAATAGTGACACTTATGGTAGAAGTGGGAGGGCTTTGCACTGGTTCTCCATCTATAATAATTTCTGGGTGACTGGCTACAGCGTAATAGCTGTAAGTCTCACCTAGATTTACCAAGGCATCTGTCCATTGGATTTTTCCCTGATTACCTGCCTCAATACGATGGATTGGCATAGCTTCTCCATTGGCTGTTGATTTATATATACTGTATATTGCAAAGTATTGGGTTGGAACAAAGGATATAGTAGGCAATCCATTATCAGATAATATTACCTCAAAATCTTTTGGGGTATCAGGAATAACCCAATAATCTGTTTTCTCCCGCGGTGCATTATTCCGCTTAAAGTATTCCAGCACTATTTGGTCTTTGGGGGTAAGGGGAGATGCCAACATGACCAGATGTCGTTCATTGAGTGCTTTACCATCTAGCTCTAATTCTACAACATTAGTAGGTTTTTCAAAACTAGGGGCATCATGGTCAGCATAAAGATATTTCATAACTTCTTTTGCAATTTCAGCAGGATAGCTTCCCCCAACAGCATTAGTGGGAAGATAGTTTTTAGAATTGGTTTCATCAAAGCCCAGCCAAATTGTTAAAACATATTCAGGATTATAAACTGCTATCCAAGCATCTTTAGTACCACTAATTCCTTTAAACTCTTTGGTGTTGGGGAGTTGTACTGTTCCGGTCTTGGCAGCTAGGGGTATTCCTAAGGATTTTAGTCTTTTGGCGGTTCCTCCTTGCCACTCAACGGTAGATTGTAAAATATTATTGATTAAAAAGGCAGATTCCTCGGAAATATATTGTTCTTTCTGGGGATTAAACTCATATACTACTACACCATTGGGATCCTCTATACGGCGAATGGTAGTATAATCTTTATACCTTCCTCCATCAGCTAGTGTTGTATAGGCTCTGGCAAGTTCTATTGGACTTATTCCATAATGAAAGCCACCTAAGGCTACGGATAGACTATTATCTTCATTAGCGAAAGGTATACCTAACTTTTTAGCAAAGGATATACCGTTATCTATGCCTATATCATGCAGAACTTTAACAGCGGGTATATTAATTGATGCCGCTACTGCTTCTCGAAGGGTCACCCAACCTCGATATTTGCCTCCATAGTTTGAAGGGGAGTAGTTGTCTGCAGTAAAGGGGGCATCTTCTACAAAAGTTACTGGACTATAGCCAAAACTTTCAATAGCAGGAGCGTATACCACTAGTGGCTTTATAACGGAACCAGGCTGCCGTCTAGCTTGAGTGGCCCTATTAAAAGCTTTTCTTATAGGTTCATCATCTTGTCTGCCTCCTAGAAGGGCTCTTACTTCTCCTGTTTTACTGTCTAGTACAACTAAGGCACCTTGGCAGGGCTCATTAGTCACTGGACTCTTAGGGAAATAGTCAGGATTTTGAAAAATTTTCTCACAAAACTCCTGTAAATCTTTATCTAAAGTAGTATATATCTTATATCCATTGGTAAACAGAGTTTCTTCCTTGACATTTAAAATGTCTGCTGCTTCTTTCA
>Ga0209537_1004752_pt1 | contig 11300 bp, 17 predicted proteins | sample BioPla4DNA1_FD_187698 | JGI IMG/M metagenome (GOLD analysis project Ga0209537, IMG submission 187698) | Biogas fermentation microbial communities from Germany - Plant 4 DNA1 (SPAdes) (version 2) | ecosystem: Engineered > Bioreactor > Anaerobic > Digestate | place: Bielefeld, North...
TGGATGAATTCCATATTCTGCAGCAATCTCATTCAGCGTTCTTTCTCCCTTGATGACCTCAATCACTATTTTTGCTTTTTGTTCAGGTGTAAAATGTTTTCTCTTTTCCATAGTTCCATTCTAACTTGTTTGGGCTGTTTTGTCTGTCTTAATTTTTGGTATCATTATAGTTGCTCCATTAATTATCTCAGCTTCATATCCGAGATAATTCTTTACATATTCGGACAATCGAGGATGCATTTCTGCAAGATATTTTCTTGTGATTAAATCCTTACAGCAGACACGCTCTGTTGGTGGGTTGCCATTATGTGTTTTTTTCCATTCTTCGATTGCCTTTCTTGCCCGTTGGGACGTATATTCTGGCACTCCTTTCAGGACAGGAATGAAATCCAAATGCAAGTGAGGTTGTGTCTCGTCTTTATGTACGACTGCATTTATTATGTTCTCTTCCCCAAAATCTTTGCAGTAGAATTCATAGACTGCCTGAAAGAAATCTCGCTCGTCTTCGGGTTTTACATTTTTGGGTAAGGTTACTATCATTTCTGATAGTACTGTTGTGTCTTTTCGCTTCAGGATGAATACCTCTGACAGTCTTTTTTTTACATCTTCGATTGTCCCCTTTTTCAGGTGATAGTTATATACTGTCCGCTCCGGGTCTATCATCTCATTACTTCTCTTTATTCCATCTCCCGCTTTGCGGTTATTATGCTGCAATACTCGGCCTATACCGCTCGCGCTGTATTTGCCAAACTCTGCCATTTTATCCCCCTTTCTGCCCATAAGTATATTTATATTTTTGAGCTTCTATCTCTTCTGTGTAACAAAAGTGAAAAATTCCTGCGTTTTCGGCCTATTCTGCGTCACTTTGCGACTGTTTCCACTGCCTTTTCTGGTATTTTTTAGTTTCTCTGCTTGCTTTTTTGCCCTCACAAGTATAACAAGGTATACTTTTGATTCGTTATGGGCTAAATCTGTGGATAACTTTCTTATTCCAATTATTTACATTTTTATCTTGGATATTTATTATCTCATGCCCCATGTTGCTGCGGTCATTCTTGCACCCCACTGAGGTCTTTGTAATGGTTCTGCTTGCTGTATTTTTTGCCGGCTGTAATTATTATTTTTGTCGAACTCGAATGTTGTTTTCCCTGCCTCTTTATCTAATACAATCTTTGCTTTGAATTTCTTACCGGCCTTGCTTGTAAATGAATAGGTTTTTGTCTTGCCTTTAGTGATTAAATCTTCAAGGTCACTCTCTTGCATCCTGTGTCCGCATATTTCTAAGTTGAAGCTAAATTTACAGTCGCAATACCATCCATAGCGGCCTACTTTTAACGTTTGGTTACAACATGGACAGTTGTATTTTTTGCTGGTAATTTTGCTTTCGTAATTAGCTTTTTCTATCCGTTCATTATTGTTCTGCAATATCTTTTTTGTGGTTGAAATTATATAGTTTATTACTGTCTTCATGTTTTCTGCAAGTGTAAGTTTTCCGGTTACTATTTCATTCAATTTTTCTTCCATTTCTGCTGTCTTTATCGGGCTGATTAATGTTTCGTCATACCTTTCTATTATGGGTATGACTGCTTTACCGAACTCTGTCGGAGCTATCCTTTGTTTGCTGTCGATAGTTATAAATTCTTTCTTTTCAAGTTTTTCTATTATGGCAGCACGGGTTGATGGTGTACCTATTCCGCAGGCCTTTATTTTTTCTCGAAGTTCTTCATCTTCTATTAAATTTCCGGCCTTCTCCATAGCAAGAATTAGTGTTCCTGTTGTGTATGGAACTGGCGGTTTTGTTTCAAGGTTACGGATATCAAATGATGCCACTGGAATAACCTCTCCCTTTCGTGGAATAGGCTTATTTTTTATGTCATCTTCTTCTGCTTTTTCTTTGTATCCCATTTGCTTGATTTTACGGAAAGTTTCGAAGAAATACTCGCCGTTTTTGTGTATGTATGTAACTGATATGGCATCATAAATAAACGGGGGTTTCATTGTATCCTCAAACCGCTTTTTTATGGCCTCGTATACGCTCTTCTCTATTCCAGAAAGTGATTCTGGGTTTCCATCAAATGTTGGTATTATGGCATAGTGGTCTGTAACCTTACTATCATTTATATATCTTTTGGGTATATTGTATCCCATACGTTTCAATTCTGCGGCCACCGCAGTCGATAAAAACCGGCTGTCTGTTCGAGGATATGTGGTCAATTTTTTCTCGTATAAACTCTGTGCTATCTCAAGTGTTTTGGCCGGAGTAATTTTAAATATTTTTGAACAATATGCCTGTATATCTGCAAGGTTAAAAAGATATGGTGCGTATTCAGTTTTTGTCTGTACTTTTACGTCATTTACTGTTAATTTTTTATCCCTGTTTAACTCCATGCATAGTTTTAAAGCATCTTCTTTTTTACGGAAGCCATTTTCGTTATAAAGCAATGGACTTTCATAATATCTGCTTCCTTCTACGGCCTTCCAATAGATACTGTCATTTGCCTTTATCCCATAGAAGTCTGTCTTAATAAAATTATCTATTTCCTTTTGGCGATTTACTACCATAGCCAGTGTTGGTGTCATTACTCGTCCGGTATTGATAAGCTTTCCGCTGGTAAGGGTAAATGCCTCGGTAAAGTTCATACCTATGAGCCAATCTGTCATCGCTCTTGCATATCCACTATCTATCATTTTTTGATATTGTGAATAGGGTTTTGCTTCCCTGATTCCTCTCAAAATTTCATTTTCTGTATAGCTGTCTATCCAGACAACATACTCGTTTATTTTGGGTGGTGTCTGAAAGATTTGACTACGGATTAATGCTTGAATGTATATTCCTTCTCTTGCACTATCGCCTGCATAATATATTGTGTCGATATCTTTTCTTAAATATAACGACTTGACTATTTTGAATTGATTATATGTATCCTTTATAGGTTCATATCTGAATTTTTGGGGTATCATGGGTAGATTATCTATGCTCCACTTTCCAGCCCATGCCTCATTTTGTTTTTCTGGCGGGCAAATTGTTACTAAGTGTCCTACTGCCCATGTGACTATTACATTATCTTTCATAATGGGTGAATAGCCCTCTATATAGCCGTCAGTTTTTCCGTTTGGTTGTACTTTTAAGACCTTCTTATATTCTTGCGCCACGGACGGTTTTTCTGTAATAAATATTATGCTCAATAATTTTCAGTCCTTTCTTTGAATTGCTCTGTTTCGGACATTAGTTTGTCTGCTTCTTTGAGGGCTTCTATCATTGCTCTGATTGAGCTTCTGTTCTTAAAATGTAAGTTTATTCCCTGCTTTTTTTCATATACTGATACCGTTATACTATTCGGGTTTTCCCGATACACTACCGCAAGTTTAGGTGGGTCATCTTCCGCTCCAAACATGAGGTACTGTATTCTATTCATTGGCCTTACTCCCCATCTTCATCTTCTGTTAATTCATCTTCATCGAAGTCACCGAGTTCATCTTCGATTTCCGCTATAAAATCTTCATACTTCTTTTTCATTTCCTTCCTTTTACTCTTATTCGATTTTAAATTGCTCTTTTTATCTGTTTCTTTTTCTCCCATATCACTCAAAAATTTTTCTACTTTTTCGTCTGTTGCTTTTTGTTTCTGGTATTGTCTGTAATACATAGCCGCTAATACTGTGAATATGATTGTAAACTGGTACAGCTTTTTTATATTGAGCAAGGTTAGTATAGCTGCCGCAACATAAAGTACTGTACATATTAAATTTTTCTTTATATAGATTTTGTAAATTTTCATTTGATGCTTCTCCCCCCGGTATAGGTCAATCATAAAAGCTCCCGTATTGCGACAGGTCTTCAAGTTCTTGTTCTTTATATTGCACTGCTGTTATGCTCGACACTTCCTTATTCTTCCTATTGCAAGCAAACTTTGAAAATATCGAGCCTGCTGTCATTCGTTTTGCATCATTTATTATTTTCAATTCTTCCTTATTTGGATTTTCTATCACAATGATTGTCGCACCGTCTTTTTCTGTAATCGTAATCATTTTTAAGGTCACCCCTTTATGCTTTAAAACATCTGTTCTTATCAATGATAAATTTGTTAGTTCCATTTGTCTTTATTACCGTTACGAGGTCGCTATACTGTTCTTTAATAAGCCTTACTGCTCTTGCTACTGATGTAACAGAGTAAGATATTCCTTTTTTACTCAGGCCATCAGAAATTTTTTTATAGCTTGCTGTATATTCGTTATTTTCCATCTGTTGTATTATGTATATAAACACAACGCTTTCAGGAGTATGATTATAAATAAACTCCATATAGCGTTCTTCATAACCTTTTTCCATAACCAGTGCTTTTCTGTATTCTCTTTTCATGTATTTACCGTTGGGGAGAAGAATCATTCCCTTCATCATTTTTCTTCGTTCCACTCCTTCATCGTAAGTACAATATTTCCTTCAAACTCACAATATTTCATGTTGCTTCCCTTATCTTTCCAGACTATATCTGGGTTCAGCAAATAAATCGTTGCTCCACCACTTCTTTTCACTTGCAGTACATTCAGTTTCTTTAAGTATTGGACTGCTCTTTTAACTGAAGACCATGAACATTTAAAATAGTCCATAAAAAATTGATAACTTGCGACAAGTGCGTTCTTTCTATTCATCTTTTGCAATATCAATAGATATATTTTCATTGCTAAAGGACTATCTGCTACCTCTAATAGAACATCAATTCTTTCTATGTTCTGTTGTGCAAAATTTGCATATGCTGATATCGTATTTTCTTTTATTGCTTTCACTTTTGCTTGTCCCTTCTCCCTGCTTATACCTATGTCATTCCTTCTCAATTTCCGCTCATATATGATATTATTGTACCGTGATGGTGTACACATGTCAAGCGTTATACTGTGTTATGTACAGTTATATAGATTTTTTTTCGTTATTGTTGAAATATTTACTTTTCCTCTTGACAAATTCAAATTTGTGTGATCCATAATCTGAAATTATATAGTAAAAGGTCATACTGTGACCTTTTACAAGGTCATCTGACGACCCTTTTATATCTCTGTAATCTTTTATTTATGCTATTTCTCTAAATGCGCATCTTATGTCTTTAGACTATACGATATATATTGCTTGTTTGACTTATACTTTTTCTGCCATTCGGCCTTGTACTTTTTTGACGGTGGTGGTTTATTTTTTTATTTTTGAGTTTCAGTTTGGTTTACTTACCCCGAATAGTACCGTTACTGTATAAACAATTTGGGTATGTTAACAGTAATCTCCTGTCTGAAAAGAGTCGAAATAGTTGTATTAATGCATATTTTGTTATTATTTTCACTTCTGTTACACATATTGAGTGATAACACAAATTGCAAGCACATGAGGAAAGGAAGCGCTAAATATGAACAGTAAAGACAATTATCAAATTGACACTTATCATATTGGCCTTTTGAAAAAGAATGACAAGGCGCTGGTGGATATTCTGGACAAGGCTGAAGATTTGGTTTTGTCTGATGATGTTGTCGATGATTACATCGACATTAAGAAAGTCAGCGGAAATACCGTTCAGGGATTATACCGTGATTTGCTTATTGACTTCATCGGTTTTCTCAGAGATAGAATTGAATTCTTTAAGGTGGATGTGATAATTGACAAAATTGATGGATATGCGTCTAAGAATGGTTCGGACAAGCGTGGCTTATGTTTGAGTAGTAAATAAAGGGGGCTATAGCAGATGAAATTTGTGTCTAAAAAGATTCTTGCAAAAATCGAGAAAGAGCAAGAAAAGCTCGATGCTATGATTGCAAAACGGGATGAATTTACCGCTAATTATCAGGCCAAGCTTGCTGAAATTAATTCTGCAATAAATGAACAGAAAAAGGTCATAGCGGATTTGCGTGAACAGGAAAAGCGAGAAAAGCTTGGTGTTGTTGCAGATTTGGTAAGTAAGAACGGTGTATCTGTCGATGATTTGCTTAACGCTGTTTTGAGCGGTAATTTTGAAGATATTCAGAGTAAGATTGTGAAAACCGGCAAGGCAACTGGCAATGGTGTGTCTATAAGTGAGGCATCGGATGGTGACAATAACGTTGTTGTCAGTCATGAATCCAGTTCGGATACCGATGTTGATTCAGGTAATGATGATAATTACGCGTCTGCGATGTAATATTGTCTTTTCGGGAAAATATGAGCGACAAAATAGTTATTATACGTTCTGATGACAACATTGAGTATTGGGACTATTATGGCTTTGCTACTATTAAGAAAGCTATAAGCTGTCCGATTGGCAATTACCAAAAGAGTAGTTTGATGTACATGTCAGTTTTTGCTGACATCATGCATTATTTAAACATTGTACTTGTTCATGCCGCTCCATCTCCTGAATTGGTCAACGTTATCGCTACTTTATTGTCAGGTGATTTTATTCGGGGAAATGCCGCCCTATTGGTACATAACGGAATATGTGTGTTTAGAGGGTTTGACACGAACATAATACATAATAGTTTTAAAAAGCGATTTTGTGAGTTCGACATTGTTAAATCTAAATTAGAGCATTTTGTTTCTACACATAGGGAAGACATTGAGGCTCTACATAGGATATGCGATACAAGTTATGACTATGTTAAAAACATTAAAAGGTTAATGTGCAAAATCTATAAACAGCAACAGACTGAGGGGTTTTTGCATAAAAAATATTATGTCGCTGTTCGGTTAAAACGTTGAACGGGGGCAATATCGTGAACGGTAATTGCCATTGCATGTTTGGTGCGGCTGTTGGTACAGCTATTGCGATTAACATTAATAAAGTTGCGGAATCTTTTCCAAATATTCATGCCACTTCTGAGTTTTCAACTTTATTTATTCTTGGTGGTATTCTGGGTGGAGTATTGCCGGATATTGATAATCCTGTCAGCCATGTTGGTAGATTGACTGCTCCGATAAGTAATTTTATTGCAGCTATAGGTAATCTTGCAGGAAGAGGCTATGTTAAGCATCGTGGCATAATGCATGACCCCCTTATTTATATTGCTGGTTTAATTGTCTCCTATTTATACTTTCCCCCTCTCGTATGTTTGTTGGTTGGTTGTTTATCGCATATTTATCTTGATTTATTTAACCCTTCTGGGGTTCCTTTTGCTTTTGGTATAAGACATTGGCGCTTGGGGACAATTACTTCTGGCAGTCATGCAAGTAAAATTTTAACTTGGGCGCATGTCTTATTTATTATTGTCGTAAGTTTTGCATTTAAGGTAGGTGTTTTTCAGGGTTTATATCGTGTGACATATATTAGTTTTCCATAATATAACGAATTATTTTCGGAATAACGCTTGCAATATGTACACAGTATGTGTTATAATGTACTCAATTGAAGATAGGCTAATGCGGTAGCACCTTTTTTAAGGAAAGTCCGTCAATGCCATGAATGTAAATATATTGCAGGTACGGACATCCGATACCTGCTTTTTGTATTTTAAGTAATTATTTTGGAAGGTGGTTGTAATGGGGAAAACTCAGTTTATACAATTTACAATGGATGAAAGTGAATTAAACAAGTTGAAGGCACTTGGAAAAATAAATGATACAGATGATAAAGATTCTATCGTGGATGCATTGCATTCAATAATTTATGAGCTCCCGGAGCCCATAAATAAAGAAGACTTAGATGCTGCGCGGGAATGGCTTAGAGAACAAATTAAAAATCTTACATATGGCAATATGGCTATAACTATTTCTCCATCCGGTTATGATGACCGGATTCCCCCTCAATTTATCTTAAAAGCATTCAATGAATACTGCAATATTGCAAAAAGCAATAATAATGATTACGAAACTTTTAAGGACTATTTAGAGGCAATGTTTGCAGATATCAATGCATACTACTTCGATTTAGAAGAAAAGCAATTGTTACACGAAATCAAAAATAACATACAATATGAATCCGAAGAACTTCAGTCATCATTTGAAGCCCTAATAGACGGCATGAATGATTATGAGATTTTAGAAGTTGGTGGTTTTGAGGGTATCAACTATGACATTAAAGAATTTTTGGACTATGATTATCGCATTAATTTGATGTTCGCAACTCCATATGAACGCAACTGCGATATGAGCTTAATTCCTCTCTTTGAAGATGTCGATAACAATGCTCTCACCTACCTTATCCGGCAACAAGGATATGATGTCCATGAGGTTTTTAAGTCATTAAAGGAAGACCGTATTAATGACAGTGTGTTTGTAAGAAGCGTAGTAGATGAACTAAGGGAACAAAGCTACTGCATGGCAGAATTAACCGCTTTGGTTACGGCAAGAGGCGAAAACCTCTTGAATTTGCTTGATAACATTGCTCATGAAAATAATTATATATCCATTTCTAAAGACGCAACCATTGGCTTGTTCAATGAATGGAATGGTTCAGGGTCAATGCTTGAAATCCAACTTGAAAAACCTGCTGTCTTCCCTACCAGCATGGTACGAAATGTTCAGATTGAAGGTGCTGGTAAGGAAAATTCGGGATATACGGTAGATGCGGTTTACGGATTTGTTAGCAAAGCATGGCTCATAGGCAATGTCGAAATCGTTAATGAGGCTCCGGCACTGAAGGAAGAAAACTTTGACGTAAACATAAAAAAGAATCGTTCTGACAAAACAATAGTTAAAGAATAATTGCGTGTCAATTTGACACACGTGAGGCGAGTGAGTTATGGCAAGCCAAGTGTTTGAGAATTTGTCGAGTTTAGAATTCGAATTGAGAAAACTGAATTATATGGGCATAACCAACGTATCCCAAAAGACATTGGCAGTAAAGAAGGAATACGAAAGTGCATTAAGCAAGGTTATGCAGATCGCGAGGGAATATGAGCCTTATATTGCCGAAAGGTTCTCTGATGTTTTAATGCGGGTATTCAGTAGTTACTCACTCAATAAATTGAATGAATGTATTGAGGCTTATAAAAGAGGCGAGTTTAATAAGAATAATAGAGGTAACGGTATCGGCTGTCAGGTTAAAAGATTTATAGATGAATATAAATTTGTTCACAATAGAAATTCAGCCGAAGGTAAACTCGCGCAGCAAATAGAAGAATTTGCCCGCAGCAGAGGGGCATATTTTGAATATGGCAACAATCTTTCATGGATAGACAGTAATTCCTATAAGACTCAAGACAACATTATACAGAGGCTCCGCTCGGGCGATATAAAGGAGTTGTTGGCTTATCTTTCTTCTGAGGAAAAGGAAATGCTTATGAATGAAGAAAGTACAGATGAGGTAAAAAGCTTAATACAAAGGATACAGGTATATCAAAAGGAAAATGCAAAGTACCAGTCTCAGGTATTGAGGCGAGATAAACGAAATATTGATATCGAACTTATATAATGTTTATGGAAACGCCTTTACGATTATTGCATGTAAACCGATATAACTCTATAATAGAATTTACACAAAGGATTGCGAGGTATTTATATGAAAATAACACATTATAGAAATCATGATTATTTTGAAATTCTTTTTGCTGTTAGTGAACAGCTTATTCGTTACTTTAATGCATGTGAAAATGAAGGCGTTGCGACCAAAGCTGTTGAAGAAAACATCAACGAGAAACTTCTTCCGTTATGCGAGCAAGTAATCTTACAGGATATATTAGAAGGTGGAGTGCATGATTATGAATATATGCGGGGATTTAATCAAGTTGCGCTTTTTATTGATAACAGATTTATAATGTGTAATTACCAAGCTGCTCAATTTGCGGATAAAGTTATAATGAAAAAATATCGTAGACAAGGCGATTTTGACCGAATTGAAGAAGGTAACAAAGTTTTGCAAATGATAGATGATTTAAGCCAACTATCAATTAAAGATTTTGTGAAGAAATACTATGTTCCTCGTAATTATGTAAAAGTTGATATGTTGTTAAATGCATTTATGCGTTTCTTTAATGTGGATAATTTCAATTTGACTGATATAGGAGAGACATTCATAAATGGCAGAGTAGATTATGACAATATAATAAAAGCTGCTTTGCAACAGTTCTTTATTGCCAATAAAATGACAGCCTATAAATATGTAAATGGTGAGCTTTATGATAGCGGACATCCAGTTGACCATGTTTGCGCAGATATGTGTTTTGAGAGAAATAATGAATCTGGAGATTTCAGGCTACAATCTATAAGTATTAAATTGTTTTTTAATAAAGAAGAGTCTCTTAGAACCTGCTATAAAGTTGAAAATGACCAGATACCTGAAGTATCCAGCAAGCAATTTGGCAAGTTGATTACTGATCAGGTATATCCTCTATATGAGCCTATAGTACTTGGGCAAAAAGGGGACTATGATGAACACCAGCGTTATCGCAAAGTTGTCATTGATGGATATGAAAATAAGGAAAGGGATTAATTATGGAAATCAAATATTTTACTATTGAAGACAACAGGAGTATGGAAAGAATGTTGGCTGATTACTACCGTCTTAAAAGTGAAATTAGCCATCGTGATATTGTCGCGTCATCAAATATAGTATCTGAATATCAAAACGTAACAAATTTTCTTTCCAAAATGAGAGATGCACTTGATTTTGTGAAAAGCTCCACTGCTGTTGCGTTTGATGATGCTGACATTACACCTAAAGTCTTTTCTCTGATGAAGGATGCTTATGAATATGCGGATTCGATTGTAACGCTTACAGGTGGATTTAACAAGCAGTTAATTAATTTGCTTGAAGAAACAAGAACTGAACCTTTGAAGCTGGAAATTATGCCAGTTGATTTTTATGAGTCTGCATCACGGGCTCCCCTCAAGAACAATATTATTAAGGATGCAATATTGCAATGTTGTGATGGCTTTGAATTGAATGATGCTATGCAGAATATTAAGGTCTCGGATGTTGTAAGAGTAGTAGAGAATGCAGAAAAATATATGGAATTATATGACATAGATAAATCAAACATTGCTGAAAGCACTTTGCGAGTTTTTGTGAGCGAAAGAGATTATGGAACTGCTCATGTAATAGCAAATTTCTATGGTGAAAAAACGCAAGAACAGGAACATAGCAAAGATTGGTCTGCTCAGATTGTAGAGAGTAGCGATGGCTTTGTATTAAATAGAGACCCGTTAACACCTGAAAATATGAGTTATATCAATAGTAGGGTTGAAAAGGGTAACGAAATAAGGGATGATAATGTTCCTCAAGAAACAACGATAGACCCGGCCAGAGCTCAAGGCAATGTGCGCTTGGAAGAGTTTAGTGATATAGGTACTATTGAGGAAGATTCAGGTTACATCGTTAAAAAGAAGGATGAATTCATGTTAGACCGCTAATT
>Ga0209537_1004759_pt1 | contig 11288 bp, 8 predicted proteins | sample BioPla4DNA1_FD_187698 | JGI IMG/M metagenome (GOLD analysis project Ga0209537, IMG submission 187698) | Biogas fermentation microbial communities from Germany - Plant 4 DNA1 (SPAdes) (version 2) | ecosystem: Engineered > Bioreactor > Anaerobic > Digestate | place: Bielefeld, North...
CTCTGCTCAGGATCGGGAGATTCGATCCCTCCTCGAAAATCTGTAATCGATGTGGGTATCTCAACCGGGATCTCAAACTCTCGCATCGGGAGTGGGTCTGTCCGGATTGCGGTACTCATCATGACCGCGACATCAACGCGGCGATCAATATCAAGACGTTCGCCCTACAAGATCAGAATCTTGTTGGGGTATCAGGTGTGGAACGCACCGTTGAGCCTGTGGACTCACCTCAGTAGAGGGGGAATGAAGCAGGAAGCCACGCCCTGAAGGGCGGGGTAGTTCACCTGGAATGTTGCCGACGACGTACTTCGTGATGATTTTAAACGCTCAAAATACCCGGACGTCATCCTCCCGTTCACGGTGCTGCGGCGGATCGACTGCGTCCTTGCACCGACCAAAAAGAACGTCCTGAAGAAGTATGACGAACTGAAAGACGAGATCGAGAACCTGGACCTGGTCCTCAAGCACGAGTCTGGATACGCTTTTTACAATACCTCAAAATACGATTTCAGGCGCCTCCTGGACGATCCGGCCAACATCCAGAAGAACCTGATCGACTACATCAACGGATTCTCGGAGAATATGAGGGATATCCTGGACCGGTTCAAGATCAGGAACACGATCCAGACCCTGCACGAGAAAGGCTCCCTGTACCCCCTGGTCCAGATGTTTGCCTCTGATTCTGTCGATCTCCATCCCGACCGGGTGAGCAACCACCAGATGGGGTATATCTTTGAGGAACTCATCAGGAAGTTCAACGAGCAGAACAACGAGAACCCTGGTGAGCACTTCACGCCGCGTGAGGTGATCAAACTGATGGCGAACCTCATGCTCACGGGTGATGAGGATATGCTCGCTCACAACTCTATTGTCAAGAAGGTCTATGACCCGGCCTGCGGGACCGGGGGGATGCTCACGACCACCCGGGATCACATCGTCTCTGCGATCAATCCAAACGCCGACATCAGGCTCTACGGGCAGGAGACGAACGACGAGACCTATGCGGTCTGCAAGAGCGATATGCTGATCAAGGGTGACGGCCGGGACGCTGATAACATCAAACCCGACTCCTCCTTCTCAAAGGATGGCCACCCGAACATGACGTTCGATTACATGATCTGCAATCCTCCATACGGAAAGTCGTGGAAGAAGGAGGCGGATTTCATCCGGGCAGAGCATGCCCGGGGGTCGGCAGGGCGGTTTGAGGCGGGGTTGCCCCGGATCAGCGACGGACAACTCCTGTTTCTCCAGCATATGCTCGCAAAACAGGTTCCGCCGGAGGAGGGGGGGAGCAGGATCGCGATCGTCATGAACGGGTCCCCGCTCTTCACCGGGGACGCGGGGTCGGGGGAGAGCGAGATCCGGCGCTGGATCCTGGAAAACGACTGGCTGGAGGGGATAGTGGCGCTCCCGGACCAGCTCTTCTACAACACGGGGATCAGCACCTACATCTGGGTGCTCTCGAACCGGAAGGAGGAGAGGCGGAAGGGGAAGGTCCAGCTCATCGATGCGACCGGATGCTACGTGAAGATGCGCAAGAGCCTCGGGGATAAACGTCACGAGATCACGGACGAGCAGATCCAGGAGATCACCAGGCTCTTCCGCGCCTTTGAGGAGTCAGAGCATGTGAAGATCTTTGATACCACTGATTTTGGGTACCGGAAGATCACGGTCGAACGGCCGCTCCGCCAGAATTTTGCCATAACCCCGGAGCGGATCGAGCGCCTGCGCTCAGAGAGGGCGTTTGTGAATCTGGCGACCACCCGGAAGAAGGGAGAGGCGGGGGCTGCGGAGGTGGCGGAAGGGAAACGGCTGCAGAAAGAGATCCTCGCCCGCCTCCATGCGATGGCAGGCGACCGGGTCTATCTGAACCGGGAGGCGTTTCGGCGGGTGCTTGCGACGGGGTTTGAGGACATGGACCTGCGGGCTCCGGTCAGGAGGGCGATCCTCTCGGCGCTCGGGGAGCGGGATGAGGACGCGAGCGTCTGTGTTGACGCGAAGGGGCAGCCTGAACCTGACCCCGCCCTCCGGGATACCGAGAACGTCCCCCTGGGGGAGTCGGTCTATGACTACGTTGAGCGGGAGGTGAAACCCCATGTCCCTGATGCCTGGATCGATGAGTCGGTCGTCGATGCGAAGGACGGCGGTGTCGGGAGGGTGGGCTACGAGATCAACTTCAACCGCTACTTCTCCACCTACACGCCGCCGCGGCCGCTTGCCGAGATCGAGGCGGAGATTAAGAACCTGGAGGCAGAGATCCTTGGTATGGTGCGGGAGATGATGGGATGAGGGTCCTTGAGGCTGTGCGCCGGGTGCTTGAGGAGGAAGGTGGACCCCTCCACTATAAGGAGATCACACAGCGTATCCTCGATCAGGGCCTCTGGAGAACAAAAGGGCTGACGCCGTGGGACACTGTCAACGCCAGGTTCGCGGTGGATATTAAGAGAAACGGGGAACAATCTCAGTTCTATCGCGCCGCCCCCGGCGTATACGGTTGTCAGGGGGATGGGCACCCCGGCCCTTCTCCAGAGCCCGGGCCTGCCGCTCGTATGTCCTTCCTGGATGCCGGTGAGATGGTGCTGGAAGAGTATGCCGACCAGGAGCCGATGCATTACCGGGATATCACCCAGAAGGCTCTGGACCTCAACCTGATCGAGACCGGGGGGCTGACGCCCGAGGCGACGATGTATGCCGGTATCCTCACCGAGATCCAGCGACAGATCAAGCGAGGAGAACTCCCCAGGTTCGAGAAACTCGGCAGGGGCTACGTCGGGCTGACCCGGTGGCATGAGGAGGAGCTTCCCTACCAGATCGAGGTGCATAACCGCGAGGTGCGAGAGCACCTTCTGCAGCGACTCGGGGCGATGGACCCCGCCGCGTTTGAGGAACTCGTCGGGGAACTGCTCGCAAAGATCGGGTTTGAGGACGTCGTGGTCACCCGGACAAGCGGCGACGGGGGCATCGATGTCCGGGGGACACTTGTCACCGCTGATGTCATCCAGACAAAGATGGCGGTCCAGGTGAAGCGCTGGAAGAACAATGTTCAGGCTCCGATCGTGCAGCAGGTCAGGGGCTCCCTCGGGGCGCACGAGCAGGGGCTGATCATCACCACGAGTGACTACTCCACCGGTGCCCGGCAGGAGGCGGAGCAGCCGGACAAGACGCCCATCGCCCTGATGAACGGCGAGCAGATGGTGAACCTGCTCATTGAGCATGATATCGGGGTGGTGCGGACGTCGTACGACCTCATTGAACTCCAGGAGGATGGGGAATGACCTCAGGAAAGGGTGGAATCAGCGTAGTGGAGGCAGAGCCTGTATGACGGTTACGCCCTACGTGCCGGAACCGCTGCCCCCGGCCGGTATCGACTGGGAGAGCCACATCCCGCAAATAGCATCGGCAAACCGTGCCCTCGCCCGGTACGACGGTATCCTCCAGGCGATCCCGAACCCCGAGATCCTGCTCTCCCCGCTCCTGACGCAGGAGGCGGTGCTGTCCTCAAGGATTGAGGGGACGCGGGCGTCGCTTGAGGATGTTCTGCGGTTCGAGGCAAACCCAAAGGTAGAGATCAGCGATACGGCCCTTGCCGATATCCAGGAGATCATCAACTACCGGGAGGCACTGCGTGCTGCGGTGGATGCCACGAAAACCCGGCAGCTGGACGTAGCCCTGATCTGCGACCTGCACCGGATCCTGCTCGCCGACAGTCGGGGCAGGGACCGGGAGCCGGGATGTATCCGGGAGATCCAGAACTTCATCGGGCGGGATGCCAATATCGAGCATGCGATCTTCGTCCCACCGGCACCGGAGAACGTTCCCCGGGCGCTCGCTGAGTGGGAGGAGTACCTGCAGGGCGAGGAGAAGGATGTTCTCGTTCAACTCTCAGTCTTAAAGGCGCAGTTTGAGATCATTCACCCGTTCTGCGACGGCAACGGGCGTATCGGGAGGATGCTCGTCCCGCTGATCCTGTATGAGAAGGAGTTGATCGGGAGCCCGATGTTCTACATCAGCGCCTACTTCGAGCGGTACCGGCCGGTCTACTACGAGCGTCTGCTCGCGGTATCCCGGGATGGGGACTGGAACGGCTGGATATCATTCTTCCTCGGCGCTATCGAGGAACAGGCGGAGGAGAACGGCCGGAAAGCGAAGGGGATCCTCGGCCTGTACGATGAGATGAAGCAGACGGTGCCGGCGGTAACCCGGTCACAGTATGCCATTGCTGCGGTTGATGCGCTCTTTAAAACGCCGATCTTCGTTCCGTCTGAGTTTTACGAGCAGTCGATGATCCCGAAGAAGACGGCAAACCGGATCCTCCAGCAACTCCGGGAACAGGAGATCATCGCCATCCTTGAGGAGGGAAGCGGGAGCCGTGCCACGACGTATGTCTTCCCACGCCTGATCGCCATCACCGAGGGGGAACGGTTGTGAGTATTCTGATACCAGTAAATAGATTTGTGTGTATCCAAACCCCGATCCAATACCAACAACAGCATTTGTGGGTATCAGGATACCTGCAAACCATACACCGGGGTGCGGTTGTGGGACACCTACGACCCACAACGAAATTTGAGGGACATGAAATAGATATCGTGTCCCACAAACAGTGTTGCAGGACACCGGTGAGTCACAACGATCGGGCCGGGGTGGCGGTATGAGCGCGGGAGACGGCGTTGGGTTCAGCATCGATCCAACGACGGTGCGGGAGTGGAAGCGGTATCCGGAGTATACGGACTCGGGGGTGGCGTGGATTGGGGAGGTGCCGGAGCATTGGGAGGTGAAACGCTTTAAATACTGTGTCATCTTGAAAAGTAAGAAGATAAGTGGTCAGGAAACCGATCTCCCGTATGTCGGCCTTGAGAATATTGAGCCCTGGACAGGTCAGTTCATTCAACCAGGGGAGCCGCTGCTCTCAGATGGGCAGGCGAGGGTGGTGACACCCTCTTCCTATTCGACCGGGCAAGTATCCCGGCAGCGAAATGACGGGGATCAGCCCTGTTTCGATCTCAAAATTGCGGCAGGGGCGGGGCTCCCGGGAAACAAATGGATGGGATTATCTACCAGAGGGTCAATTTCCTCTTATGGGGCGTACTGTCAGGCTGGATCTTACCACGATCCTCGAGGCAACGGGTGAGTTGAAGCACTTCCTCGACCTGGGTAGCGCCTACCTCCAGGCGGCAAACCCTGTGTCGCAGGAAGCGTCAGAAGCGTTGATCTTTGGGCTGGCCGATGAACTTGAAGATCATCTGCGGGCGAAGCGCGCCGCGCAGGGATCCGCCACCATCGGTGACCTGCGGGTCTGGACTCAAGCCTGGATCGAGAGGCAGTGGGAGGCGTTCCCGGAAGAGGCACCACCGTTATAGGTTGAAAGCACTGGAATCGCTTTATGAAGCGAACAGGAGGATAGACCCCGCTTCAGCGTGGGGTGCAGTCACCAGGTGTAGCGCCGGCTAGGATAACCCGGACCAGAAATGCGAGGGGAGGGATTCGAACCCGCGAACTCCTTTGAGAGTCGATCTTGAGTCGACCGCCGTTGACCGCTTGGCTACCCTCGCGCCTGTACCTATTGAACGTGAGAACTAATGAGCTTGATGGCGTCTACTCCTCAGGCACCTGCCGCCTCACAAAGACCCCCACCCGGTCTATCGCTGCCGCACCCTCAGGCAGGACCGCGGCAAAGATCTGCCAGCAGTGGAACATCCCCTCCACACAGTCAAATGTGACTGAAACTCCTTGGAGCTCCGCCGTGCTCACAAACGCTTCGATCCCGTCGATCAGGATCTCGCCGTCCCCCGCCTGCACGAGCAGCGGCGGCAGCCCTTGAAGATCCGCGTAGAGCGGCGAGGCCAGGGGGTCAGAGGGATCGTGGTCGACGAGGTAGCCATCCAAGATTCCAGTCAGGTACTCCGGCGTGAGCCAGTCGGTCTCCTGGTTAAAGAGCACCGATTCGCCCATGAAAAGCATATCCACCGCCGGGGAGAGGCAGACCGCCGCTGCTGGCATCGCGAGCCCCGCATCGCGGGCAGCAAGGAGCAGCGAGAGCACGAGTGTCCCTCCCGCCGATATCCCAACCGGTACGATCCCTGCCGGGGGATGACCCCTGCGGAGCAGGTAGCGGTAGGCCGCGAGGCAGTCATCCACCGCCGCCGGGAAAGGATGCTCCGGCGCGAGCCGGTAATCGACCGAGAAGACCGAAGCTCGCGCTGCGTCCGCGAGCCTGGCGCAGAGGTCGATGTGGCCGGCGGTCGAACCGCCGGTAAACCCCCCGCCGTGGAAGAAGAGAAGGGTCAGGTCAGGCCGGGACGCAGACGTCGTCACCCAGAATGCGGGGACCCCCTCCCCGACCCGCGCCGGCGCTACGGCAGGCCGTCTGGGGACGAGCGGAATGGAACCATGCCCTTTGAGAGCTCCGAGAACCTCCGTCGGCGAGAATGTCTCCATCCTCTCACATAAAGTCCGCGAGCCCCAGTTGCCGCTCCGGGGGCTCGCCGAAGGTGGACTCGATCTGCATGCAGAGCACCTCCACCCGCTGTTTTGTATACTCAGATACCGCGTAGGTCTTGCAGATGTCACGCGACATCTCCAGATACTTCTTCACCGAACCCTCGTGGACCGTGGGGATGACGTTCCCCCCGCACCGGGTGCACTTCCCGACGAGCGGCATCCGCCGGTATTTCGCGTTGCACTTCGTGCACCGCACCTTCTGCTTTGAGAAGGCGTTGAGGTTCCCCTGGAGATCCCTGATGAAGTGGGTGTTTAAGACCCGCTCCGCAACATCGTCGGTATCCACTGCCCGGATCTTCCTGGCGAGGTCGAGCTCCGCCTCCAGTTTCTCAAGCATCGTCCCGAGCTTCGTGTAGGTCGACTCGAGCGGCCCTGCCGAGATATCCGAGGTCGGGTGGGTGAAGAAGAACCCCTCAACCTGGCCCGGCGTCCCGATCCGCCGTTCCACCCGGTCGACGTATCTGTCAAGGTCTTTTGGGTTGGCGTAGGCGAGGCAACCCTCGTAGACCTCAAGGGAATAGTGGTCGCAGACGTCGATGTTGAGACACTCCTTGTCGACCTCGGCCGGGTCTATCCGGGTGGTCAGGACAAGCGGCGCATCCATCGTCCCGCCCCTGGTCTCGGGGAGATAGGCGCGGGAGAAGTTGATCAGCCCATCGAGGAGGAGCATCACGCAGTCCTCGTCACCGTCGCACTGCCCGCAGAAGATGCCGTTGGCGACCAGGGTATGGTTCTCTGCAACCGATAGACAGTAGACCCGGTCATCGAGCGCCTGGACGACGTCGCGGGCGACGACCTCGTCGCTGATGACAGCCCCTCCCTCCGCGGTCGGGACATGGTCGCCGATCTTCACTTCAAGCGCCCTGATCTTTCTGAGGTAGTCAGTGTCCCAGACCAGCATCGCATGGTCAGGGGTGACCGTGAGGATCTTCCCCCGACGCGTCGTAAACCGGATCAGGTGCGCCGGGGCCCGGTGGACCGAGACCGAGGTGACCTTCTTTGTGCTGGGCGTCCCGTGGGAGTCGATACTCCTGACGTAGAAGGCCTGCCTGGGGTCAGAGTAGAACGTCCCCATTCGGTCGAGCCCGGGCTTTGAGACATCAAAGTTCTCCACAACGAACCGCCTGATCGGCATCGTGGTCCACCGCCGGCCGTCGAAGACGGTGATCTCGGTGTCGCCCGCGAAACAGTTCCGCCGTTTCGCCGCATGGAAGAACGGGTGGCCATAACCGACCGCTGCCTTCGAAAACCCGATAAGCCGGGCGAGGACCCCGGCGCTGGTGTGCGGGGCAAGCCCCATCAGGAGGTGGCCCACAAGGTCGAGCGGCTTTTCCGCCTGGTAGAAGGGTTCAAGCCCGTAGACCTTCACCAGGAGGTCGTCGATGAACTTCGCTACTCGCACCAGCCACTCGCCGCAGTCCTCTGATACCAGGATGTCCTGGTGCCTGAGTTCCAGCACCTGGTCGGGTTCGGTGAGTTCCTGACCGTAGATGTCATGGGTGTAGCCGAGTTCGTGGAGCCTCTCGATCGGGGTCCCGATCTCGTCGGGCCGGAAATGAGTCAGGGGAAGGTCGATCATATCATACCGGACGGTGCCGTCCTTGAAGACATAAAGGTTTTGCAACGCCCGGAGGATCCCTTTCTCAATCGGCTCCACCGGCCGCTCCCGCGATATCAGCCCTTTTACACCTTTCAGGAGCGTGACTGCCGAGTCCCGGACCCCGAGTTTCTCGAGCGCCGCCGCGTACTCGTTCCTGACGTCGATGGTGACCTTCTGGAGGCAGACCGTCGGCACATTGCACCGGGGGCAGAGGTCTTTGCTGACCTCCTGCCCGCACTTCGGGCATCTAAGGACCGGGACTGTGTGTGTGCCGCACTCGCAGAGGTTTTTGTAGGTGAAGGTGCCGCAGGCAGGGCAGCGCCGCTCGCCGACCTCTACCTCGATCACGCCGCCGTCCATGTTGGATCGGGGTTTTGAGGTGCAGGCCGCCTGGAACGATCGGCGGGAACCGCCCGCGTCGCCGAGCGGGAAGAGCGAATGCGGCGGCGGTCGCATCTCACGCGGTTTCGATTTCCCCGGCCGCCCCATCCGACCGCCGATCCGGGTGCCTGCTCTTGAGCGGATCAGGAAGCCGGAGAGGTGCATCACGAGGTTGAGGGAGTCCTCCATGGGGGCGTCCTGCCACGCCGGCCGCTTTTCGAGGTGCAGCGTCAATCCGAGGCAGGCGAGGAGTGCCAGGTACTCGAGGATCACGATCCTGTCCCCGGAGAGGTGGTGGGGCACCAGGAGTTCCTCAAGGATCGCCTTCACCTCCGGGGCATTGGGCACCGTCAGCATCCCGTTCTCAACCCTGCCCTCAGCGCAGATCCGGTCGGCGAGGAGGGCGATATCTGCCGGGGCAACGTCGTCCCAGAAGTAGGTGTAATCCGGATGAAGGGGGACCCCAGCGAGAGCAAACTTGATAGCCTCGAGTTCGTTCTCCGGGCTCCGCGGTCCTCCCTCAAGCCGCCACCACTCCTCACAGTAACACGGGGGCATCAGGGGGTGGTTGTTCTCCAGGAACTCGCCGAAATTGACCAGGATCTCGCCGACGTCCAGGATCTCGTCGATCTGGCTGACGATCTGCCGGGCCTCGGCCGCATCGTCCACCCGGCGCACCTCCCCGCTCCTGAGTTTCACCGTCGGCCCCTGGATGGAGTCCACCGGTACGATCCCGGCTGCCTTCCCCGGACGTTCGACCTTCATCTGGGTCCCGACCGCCAGGAAATCGCCGAGGATGTGCATCGTCGCCGGGTTTAAGCCTGCGGCCGCAAACCCGGTGTTCCGGGCCCTGCCGAGCCGCAACCGGAAACCTCCTTTGCGCATCGGGTAGGCGAAGACCGGTCGGCCGGCGATCAGGTCCCTGATGTACTTGTCCCTGGGCCTGATGATGGCGCCAGCATCGTCATCATCGCTCTCTGCCGAAGCGCCGCCGCTGATCAGCTCCTCGATCCAGTCCCAGCCCTCTATCTTCATCTTTCTGACATTCTTCAAGATTTTTGGGGCTTTCAGCGCCAGCCCTTCGGCGACGACGAGCGCCATCCCGCCCCGGACGGCGTTGGTCTCCACCCGCTCCAGGTTCCGGTAACCGCTCACTTCTTCCCGCTCGGTCGGTTCGCCGTCGATGCAGACCGGGCAGTTCTCGATGATCATCCGGAGTTCCTTCTCGCTCGGGAGATACTGCAGGCTTACGATGTTGTTGTACTGCCGGATCTCCTCGACGTAGCGCTCAACCTCTTCGGGGAGGGGGATGTAGCGCCCGATCCCGAGCGCCTGGCGCACGTAATCACCCACCAGCACCGAGAGAGCCTGTGCTGTCCCGCCGGCGCTCCGGATGGGGCCTGCGTAGTAGATTTTCAGGTAATCAGTCCCGTTGTTGTTCTTCCCGAGACTCACCTTCGCGATCCCTTCCGTCGGGGCGGCCACGACGCCCTCGGTCAGGAGCGCCATCGCCGCCCTGATGGCGTGATCGAGGATCTCCTCGGGCGTGGTCTCACCGAACTTCCGTGCCACAAAATCGTCGCCGATGCAAAGCGCCGCCTCCTCCCGGGACATCTCCTGCTCAAGTTCCCGGATCCTGGCCGCGATCCCCTTATAGCCAAGGAGCGCCTCCACGCGGTCGGCAAGGTCGCTTGCTATCGGGATCTCGACCTCGGTTCTGGGATCGAGTCCCCGGGCCCGAGCTGCTGCGGCCAGTTCCATGGCAGATGCAAGCCCTGTCATCAGTTCCTCGAAATAGCGGGCGGTAGCAGGTGAGACCTCCATGCATGATGTATAGGTTCTCCATGCATTTAGAAGCCTTGTCGTCGGAGCGACCGGGTTTTTGACCCCGGATATAAGCCTGTCTGCGGGCAGCGTTCCGGGATTTATTCGCAAATTGGATTTTTTAAGAGCGGTGCATTGAGTCACCTCACGCAAAGGGTGACAATGGGAACGCGTACATGGACTTTGCGAACGTCCGCGTAATAGTTAGACAAAAATGGTCAGGTAGTCCGGAGGGTCCGGGCTTACATCTTCCCGGACCCGCCGGCCTTAAACGCCCCGGTGAGCGCCTCGACACCGGGCTCGCCCATCCTCCAGAGGAGGAGGGCGGCGAGTTCCTGCATCTCCGGGTCAGGGTGGCGCATCAGCCGGAGGAGTGGTTCGATTGCCGGCTCCCCGATCCGCACCAGTGCCATGGCAGCAAGCGTCTTGAGGTCGAGGTCGCCCTCCACGGTGACACCGATGAGCAGTTCGACCGCAGGCTCGCCGATCTCTGCCAGGGCAGCCATGGCGTAGCGCCGGAAGTCCCGGTCAGCCGTGGTATGCATCGTCTGCAGGAGTGGTTCGATTGCCGGCTCCCCGATCCGCACCAGGGCACGGGCGGCGTACCACCTGAGGTCGTTGTCACCCGTGATCATCGCGGCTATGAGCGGTTTGATTGCCATCTCTCCGCTCGCCCCGAGCGCATCGGTTGCCACCCGGCGCGCCTCCATGCTCCCCTTGCGGAGATCGGCGATCAGTTCATCAATCTGGTTTTCCTCAGTCATAGTCTACTGTTTGGTCTCGCTTAGCCGTTCGCAAGCCCCGCCCTGAAGGGCGGGGTGGTTGACGTAGTTCTGGTGCTCTTCCAGTCAACTTCCCCCCACTGTCGGGGAAGATACCGCAGATAGGCTCGTTGACGAAAGCCAATGCGGCAATGTCGCTACACTCGTGTGTCGAGTGCGCCAATCACGTGTAACCGTAGTAATCCGCAGGAAAGAAACTC
>Ga0209537_1004766_pt1 | contig 11275 bp, 10 predicted proteins | sample BioPla4DNA1_FD_187698 | JGI IMG/M metagenome (GOLD analysis project Ga0209537, IMG submission 187698) | Biogas fermentation microbial communities from Germany - Plant 4 DNA1 (SPAdes) (version 2) | ecosystem: Engineered > Bioreactor > Anaerobic > Digestate | place: Bielefeld, North...
GAATGGCTGGGCGGCAAGTCACAATCAAAGCAGGTGCTTATGATGTTGAGATACTTGATGAGGATTACAATCATATTATTACGCATAGACGGCTTTACGGAGATAAAAAGGAGTCTATGGAGTGGATTCCCTATCTTGAACTTATGAGCAGAAGGCCAACCGCTTTAAAATATACAGGGTTATACAATCAATTACCCCAAATCCTTAAAGAATACCTGGACCAAAGTGACTATGAGGGGAAAAAACAAGCACTAAAGTTGTTTACAAAGATGGCAATAGCTACGGGTTTAGATTCGGCAATAGAAGCATTTGAAGAAGGGATAAGATTAGGCGTAAATGACCTGGATAGTATTTGGGCGACATATTGCCGCTTAAGTTCCGGAACCTTACCGGAACCGGAAGCAGCTTTGCCTGATACAGTTCCGGAACTTAAGGAATATACGCCTGACATCAAGATATATGATCAATTGATTGCTTCCGGGGGATTAAAGTCATGAATTCAGATATATTGATTAAGCAGTATTGCAAGGAACTCCGGCTTGGAATGAATATTTATGAGAATTATTCAAAGATTAGCGCAACTGATCATGCCGATTTTCTGGCTCAGCTTTTAAAGATGGAAGTAGAGCATCGGGAGCTTGTCAGGAAAAACAGGAATCTGAAATCTGCTGGTTTTGATATCATTAAAACATTTGAAAACTATGAATTTCATGATATTCAGATACCAAATGCAATCAGTATTGAAGAATTAAAGACCGGAGCTTTTATCGAAAGGCAAGAAAATTTGATTCTTTATGGTCCGGTAGGAACCGGAAAGACACATATGGCCACAGCCATCGGAGTTGCAGCTTGTGCCTGGGGAAAGAAGGTAAAGTTCTATCGTACAGCGGCGTTAGTGAATCTTTTGAGTGAAGTAAAGGCTAAAGGGGAATTACAGCGATTTATGAAACAGTTGAGGAAAACAGATCTGTTGATTTGCGATAAATGGGGATACGTTCCCTTTGAGAAAGATGGCTCACAGCTGCTGTTTCAGGTCATTTCAGAATGTTATGAGAAAAGGAGCGTGATAATTACAACAAACCTGGAGTTCAGCAAATGGAATGGCATTTTTTATGACGAAAAACTAACAAGCGCAATTATTGACCGGTTAGTGCACCACAGCCACTTGCTGGTTTTTCAAGGACCAAGTTACAGATTAACTCATTCAACCATGAAATCCCAATAATGGAAAAGGGGTGTTCGGAAAATTAAGTTCCGCGCTGCTCGGATTTGTACTTGCCAAAAACATGAAAGAACATGATACTAAGATGCTGATAGATTTTATTGGTATGTTAATGATATTTATATACGAATTTCACCCAAATAATAAATAAAAGATAATAAGTAAGAGCCTTAACCGGCTCTATTATTATAGTAATAGAAAATCCTTCCAATATATGGTATAATATTAAAAAATACTACTGGGGGGATTTGGCGTGGCGGAAAAGCAAAAGAAATCCATATTTAAGAGATGGTGGTTTTGGGTTATTGCTATTGTTATAGTTATAAGTATTATTACTAGTCAGGGTGGCGGTGATGATAGAAAAGAAGTTGCTGGAAACGACATAGCTAATCAGGTGGAAAGCAATAATGAAGATAACACAGAGTTGGCTCAGGAGACAAAAGAAGTTCAAGAACCTGAAAGAACAGAGGAACCACAAGAAGTAGGTGAACCAGTAGAACCGGTTGTTACAGATGAGGAAGAGACTACTGGAACATTATCGCAAAAGAATGCTGTAAGAAAAGCAAAGGACTACTTAAGCATTATGGCATTCTCGAAAAGTGGATTAATAGAGCAGTTAGAATTTGAAGGATTTAGTAATGAAGATGCTACTTACGCTGTAAATCAAGTCGATGTAGATTGGAAAGAACAGGCCGTAAAAAAAGCTGAAGATTATATTAAATTAACGCCATTCTCAAAAAGCGGATTGGTAGAGCAATTAGAGTTTGAGGGTTTTAGCAATGAGGAAGCTACTTATGCGGTAAATCAATTGAATGTAGATTGGAAAGAACAGGCTGTAAAAAAGGCTGAAGACTATTTAGATCTTACAGCTTTCTCCAGAAAAGGACTAATAGAGCAATTAGAATTTGAAGGATTCACTACAGAAGAAGCAACTTATGCTGTAGATGAAATAGGATTAAAATAACAAATGTTTATAGGCACGAGAAATTCAATTTGAAAACAGCACTGCCATTTTTATATCTGTTTAACAAAATGACGGGTATATTATTCCTCCAATTTGGAAAAATATATAAAAAACTTGCAACGGAGGAGGTATAAAATGAATTCCAAAGTAAGGTGTTCGGTATGCGGTTATCCGACAGATGAAGATGCTGTGGGTCAGTGCCCAGAATGCAACAGCTATGTCTGTGATGAATGTATCGAGTTATACGACAGTTACTGTCAGGATTGTTATAGCAGAGCTGATGAGGATTATTAAACAATTGATACGGCCTCTGATGAATGGTGTAACCTGATAAAGCATTGATTTTTGAAAGACGGAGCGGATAAGAGACTGCACCGTCTATTTTATTTTATTATCCAGCGGTCACGTTATTTGGTGATTACTTTGATGTCCCTGATTTTTTCATACAATAATTAAAGAAGGATTATTTCTTTGTTTATCGAACTATTATAATTGTGCTTTTTTTGTGGGTTTAATAATGATCATTGCTGTAATTACTACTGCCATTTGGAGAAATTATCCTTATTCTATTCCACGTGGTATTGATCAGGATTATAGAAAATAACACTGTTTTGCGATAAGCAATTGCACAGAGAAATGATTATAATTGTTGAGGTGAGAAATATGCGAAAACCCGATTTTACAAATTTGCTTAAAGTACTGCGGCGGGAGAAACCTGACAGACCCACTCTTTTCGAGTTTTTTCTGAACCAGCCCCTTTATGAAAAACTTGCTGGCGAATCGATGGATGATACACGGGATCCATTGCAGAGGTTTGGCGTAATGATAAAGGCATTTAAAAATGCCGGGTATGATTACGCTACACTGCATGGTTCAGACTTTTACTTCCCCCGTGGTGAGGTAAAAACAATAAAAACCCGTTCCTTAAACGAAGGAAATGTTATAAAAAACCGTGCTGACTTTGAAAATTACAGATGGCCTGAGCCTGACGAGTTCGATTATTCCAGGCTGGAAGAATTGGAACAATATTTACCTGATGGCATGAAGTTGATTGTCTACGGTCCTGGGGGTGTACTGGAGAATGTTATTGATTTGGTAGGCTATGATTCTTTATGCTATATGCTCTTTGAAGATCCGGATCTGGTGCAGGATATTTTTGATGCGGTAGGCTCACGGCTGGTACGATATTATGATATTTGTGCTGCCTATGATACGGTCGGTGCACTTATTTCCAATGATGACTGGGGCTTTAAAACACAGACCATGCTTTCTCCTTCTGACATGAGGCGCTATGTGTTCCCGTGGCATAAAAAGATTGTTGAAACTATTCATAAACATGGGAAACCTGCAATTCTTCACTCATGCGGCAATCTGGAGAAGGTTATGGATGATATTATTGAAGATATGGGATACGACGGAAAGCATTCATATGAGGACGGCATTCTTCCGGTGGAAGAAGCATATGACCGGTGGGGAGATAAAATTGCCATACTGGGTGGTATTGATCTGGATTTTGTCTGCAGGGGTACACCTCAGGAGATCAAGGCTCGTTGCCGGGCAATGCTGGAAAAAGCCGAAAAGCGGGGCGGCTATGCGCTGGGAACAGGTAATAGCGTACCTGAGTATATGCCACATGAGAACTACTTTGCCATGATATCGGTGGTTTTAGGGGAATGAACGGGGATATTGAATAAGAATTTAAGGTGCATTTATGACTGTGAAGCCTGGTTATCAAAACTTAATATCTTTATCCATTGCTCCGGTTAATATAACCGTTGGGAAGCTATATAGCGATCTCATGGTATCTATCGAACTTATGAAGGATATACAGCGTGAATATAATTTAGATGGCTTTGAATTCCAATGTCTGGAGGAATGGGATGAAAACAGGCCCCCGGTGGATGGTAGAAAAGCACGTTTAGATATATGGCGTGGCAGCCGTAAATATTCGATTGAACGTATTGCGGATTTGCTGAAAGATGCGAAATTAAATATTCTATCGGTTCATGCTAAACGGGATATAGGCATTTACCTGTGTTCTGACAATTCAAGTGATATTGAAAAAGGTAAGCGTCTTATTCATGAAGCACTGTGGTTTACTGGTGAAATAGGTTCATCTGTATGCGTGTTTCATTTATGGGACACGAGGAAACAGGACTTTGATATAGAATTTCTCAGAAAAATATTGACTGAAATATCATTGGAATATCCAGGTGTTATTGCAAGTGTAGAAAATGTACCAACCAATCTAAAGGGTTGTACCCCATATGATTTGGTGAAGGAATTTCAATGGATAACGCTGGATTTGCAATGGGCAGCTTTATATAACGAGCTTGAAAAATTTGTGAAAATAAAAGATAGAATAGTAAATATACATTTGCGCGGAGAATTGGAAAACTCAAGATGGGTAGTGAGAAATTCGACTTTTGAATTTTATGAAACCCTCAATATGATTAGAGAGAGCTGGAATTACAAAGGAATACTAACGATGGAACCGAATGGACTTAAAGTGGGGGAATTTGATGAGCTTATGTCAGCAATGGGAACCTTGAAAAAGCATATAGAGTAAATTCTGCCTGGTGTGTTTATTATTCCCGTACAGAAGATGCGATATATTTAGCCGAAGAAGATAATGAAATCATAGGCTTTGTTATGTTGTGCGATAATATGTCTTTTACTGTTAATTTCGATGGGAAGGTTGGGGGTCTGACATGCCTTGGAGTGGTGCGAGAAAAAAGAAATTGTGGCGTCGGTCTTCCATTTGTGAGGGGACGTCAAATTAGGTCCTATATTGCTTTTATGATAAGTATTTGGAAATATAAAAATCAAAGAAAGGGTTTGGAGAATGGGAAACTGTATTTTTTGCGGCAAACCTGCGGGTTTTCTGCGCCGTAGACATCGTGAATGCCAGGATAAGTATAATAGAACATGGCAGGCTATGCTGAACAGGGCTAAAGAAGCTGCACTTGGTTTAGGGCAGCTGGATGACTTAAACCAGCAGCTAAGTGTACTGGCGCAGAAAGGATATGTTCCGCAGTCAAAAGTTAATGAGGTTTTAATGCTGGGCTGGGAAGAAGCGGTTTCACATTTTCTGGAGGATGGTAATCTTGACGCTGAAGAAGAAAAGAGTTTATCAGAATATGTTGAATTTTTTGGCTTAACGCAGGATGAATTGGATAAAAAGCGAGCATATACGCGTTTTATCAAAGGTGCGGTGTTGCGGGAAATAATGGAAGGTAAAGTGCCACAACGGTTTAAACTCAGTACACCATTGCCCCTAAACTTTCAAAAAAGTGAGAGTTTGGTATGGGCATTTTCCGATGTTGATTATTATGAAAAAAGAACCCGCAAGGAATATGTCGGTGGAAGCAGTGGAGTGAGCATACGTATAACAAAGGGTGTTTATTACAGAACAGGGGGCTTTAAAGGGTATCCAGTGGAAAAAGAAGAAACTATTCATGTAGATAAAGGGATACTGGCGGTAACCACAAAGCATATCTATTTTTATGGACCTAACAAGAGTTTTAGGATTCCATATTCTAAAATTGTTTCCTTTACCCCTTATTCAGACGGTATTGGCATTCAAAGGGATGCTGCCCGTGCAAAACCACAGCTTTTTGTTACAGGAGATGGATGGTTCACTTATAATCTTGTTACCAATCTTGCTAGAATGTGAAATTATTAGAAAAGAAGTTATGTTATATATGAAGGATGTGGTGTTATGATGTATGATTTAGTTTCGCTTGGTGAACTGCTCATTGATTTTACACCTGCCAGCATATCGGATAATGGGAATCCGTTGTTTGAGTGTAATCCCGGGGGAGCACCGGCTAATGTAGCTGTTGCTCTGGCTAAACTGGGGAAGAAAACGGCATTTATAGGCAAAGTGGGTAATGACCAGTTTGGGATGTTTTTGAAGAAAACACTTATGGATGTGAATGTGGATACAGACGGCTTGATATTTGCTGAGGATGCCAATACGACACTGGCATTTGTACATCTGGATGAGAGAGGGGATAGAAGCTTCAGTTTTTACCGTAAACCCGGGGCGGATATAATGCTGGAGGAAAAAGAAGTTAATTATGATATGATAAAGAATTCAAAGATATTCCACTTTGGTTCGGTTTCCATGACGAATCAGCCGTCAAGGGATGCCACCATTAATTCTGCAAGATATGCGAAGGAGAATGGGCTAATCGTATCCTTCGATCCTAATTTAAGACCGCCCTTATGGGCAGATTTAAATGAGGCAAAAGAAATGATCAGGATAGGTTTAGGTTTTGCTGATGTATTGAAGATATCGGAGGAGGAGTTGTATTTTTTGACGGGTACTGAAGATGCTGAAGAAGGTTCAATGATACTATACAAAGAATATGGCACAAAGCTAATGTTTATCACATTAGGAGCCAAAGGCTGTTTTTTCAGGTTTGGAGACAATACCGGCCATCTGCCTGCATATGATGTCAATACCATAGATACAACTGGAGCGGGCGATGCCTTTATGGGCGGGATTCTGTATCAGGTAATAGAAAAACGGAAAAAACTCGATGAATATACCGTTGAAGATATAGAAAAGATGGTGGACTTTGCCAATGCTGCCGGTTCACTGGCCACGACAAAGAGAGGAGCCATCCCCGCACTTCCTTCATTGGATGATGTAAATAAACTATTGGGTACCGGGAAATTGATTACAGGTTGACGTTGTTTTATGTAGATTATTATTGATTTCTGTAGTAAAAGTATAAATTAAGAGAATAGGCAGATTTTTATTTGGATTGTCAACCTTTTGATATTTTTTAGCTCTCTGTAAAGGGAGCTGTTTTTATACCTGAAAAGATAAAATGCATAGACGTTTGTTAGTTATGTGTTAGTTATGAGCAAAGATTTTAGCAATTCTGAGCGCCTTTTGGGCATAACAAAAGAGGCTGAAATGATGATTTTCAGCCTCTTTCCTGGCGTGCCCGGAGGGATTCGAACCCCCGACCTTCTGATTCGAATTTTATGATACTGAAATAAACTAAAACCTACTGAAACATAGTAATATCAAGGCTTTTCAATCTAAAAAATACTAAAAGAAACTGACATAAACTGAAACAATAATGATAAATTAATGATAAAAATTAATTAAACATATCCGCCAATAATTCGGCCTCCTGCTTTCTGAAATCTTTTGTCACGTGTGCATATATCTCTGTAGTTTTAGTAGTTGTATGCCCCAAGAGTCGAGAAACTGCTACCAAACTTGCTCCTTTTTCCAACAATTTAGTAGCGTAAGTATGCCGTAGGCAATGAAAACTCTTATATTCTATACCAGCTTTTTCAAGTGCTTTTTTATATACTCTTCTGAAATTTTTCGGGTTAATATAAGTCCCCATAATACTTGGAAACAACAGGTCATTTTTTTGATAAGCCGATCCCATCTTTAGTTGCTGTTCTTTTTTTATCCTTTTTATCATTTTTAGATACGGCATAAAAGTTGTTGGAATTGGAACTTCTCTCATAGAGTTCTTGCTTTTTGGAGTTTGTACTCTATTTTCATAATTCCATTCCGTAGGAGATTTGAATACTTTTACTTCTGCCAGGCTTTTGTTGACGTTTACTACCCCATTTTTTATATCTTCTTCCGTCAAAGCCAGTATTTCACCCAGTCGTAAGCCTGTGGCCAGAGCAAACAAGATTATATATTTTACCTGGGATTCATCCATTTGTTTTATTTTTTCTATCTCTTCATCGGAGAAAGTTTTGATTTTTCTTTCTTTATCTTCGCTCTTAATCTTGACTCGATTGCATGGATTTTTTGCTAGATAACCTTCCTGTACTGCATAATTAAAGAATTTTTTTAATAACTTGTTTAAATTCTTAATCTGTGATGGGGTTTTTCCGCCTTGAATTAATTTATTATAATAGCGTTGTATAGTAGACATTTTAAAGTCTGAAACTTTTATGTTGCCTATTTCTGAACCTTTTACATAATTTCTATATATCTCCTCATATCGTACGAAAGAATTTGTTTTTAGGGAAAGCTTCTCGATCTCCCAAAGCCAAAAGTGCATGGCTGTTTCTAATATTTGTGTTTTCAAGTCTGGATTAATACCTGCCTCTATATTTTTGATATATTCTTGTTTTTTCTTTTCAGCTTCTGCCTTTGTTTTTCCGTAAAATTTTTTTTGTATCTGTTTACCGCTGGCATCTTTACCAATGGTTAGTGTCGTCTGATAGTATTTATATTTTCCTATTGTTACGTTTGTTTTTGGAGTTTTTGACAAATAAACACCTCCTTTATATATAAAATGCTATAAATTTACTATAATGAATTTTCTACCAAAATGCAAATTTCACCGAAATTTTTTTAAAAAAACTTGATTTTTATAATTATCTTTTTCTAACCTAGTATCCAACAGGATCTAACGGTTTAATTTAGATTAAAAAGGGGGTTTTCAAATCAATATGAAATTATTGATGAGTGTTCGTGAGGCAGCAGAAGCCTTTGGAATAGGCCGAGATAAACTATATCAAATGGTAAATAATGATCCGACCCTTCCAACTATAAAGGTAGGAGATCGAATCAAAATAAATACTGACTTGTTTCGAGAATGGCTTAATGAAAAGACAAAAAATAAAGAAGCTATTTGATGTAAAAAGTGCTACCCAAAAATGTAGGATTTTATCCCTTTGAAATATTCAATTCAAGCGATCATTACTCAAGTCTCGCATCAAGGAAACAGTTAGCTCAACTGAGCTAACTGTTTCCGTAGTTATCTTTTTAATTTAATAATCCTTTTAAAAATACTTTTTCGAGTTGTCATCTCCTTACATAGCAAAAAGCAAGGGGTTTTCGAACAGTCTCTTTTTTTCAAGGAGTCTATTAATTGCCTGTTAATAGGCTAACAAATCTATCTTTATAAAGTCAATTTAAGTTTCAAGGCCCCTGCTCAAGCAATGTAAGGAGTGATAAACATGAACATCTATTTGTTCCTTAACTTGATTATATTACTTAACTCTATTGTCCCGCACGAGCTATCAATAGCATTTTGGATAAAATGTGGTGATAGCCGTGTCTAATTGTTTTAAATCAGTTAGAATCTTAAAAAATGAACGTACAGGTACATTTTTTGCTAAAGCTGTTACCTGTGGTAGTTTAGGTTGTCCTTATTGCCGAGAGCAGATTAAGGATACACTTACTACTAAAATACTTTATGCCGTTAATAAATATAATCTAAAACATTTTTTTACCCTAACTACCTCCATGGGTATTGATGAACTTAATGAAGACTTTGAAACTTTGCGTAAAAAAATGGATAACTTCAAAAAGTCCAATTTTATAGCAAAAATGCGGGGTTCCCAGTCAGAGCGAGAAGAAAAGTATAAAGCAAAGGTTCATGAAATGGTGGAGTTTGAAATTAAAACCATGTTTTATATAGCTTTTATCAAAGAGGAAGCTATTGCTTTGGCACGCAAACAAGGAGTAATATATATGGATTTAGATAGTGGTGAAAATACCTTTTATACAAGCAAAAATGACTTTATAAGTAAGAATTACAACGAACTAATATCTGCTATCGAAAAACGGTTGGAATCGTTCAAAAATGGTTCTGTTATACCTTTTACGCCAATTATCAAAGGTAAACAAGTAGTTTTCAGAAGTTATGGAGAGTTGTATAAATACTGTTATGATAAGGTAACACAAAACGATGATGAAAAATTTAGTTATATCCGTATTTTAGAAGTAGCAGGGAAACCACACTACCACATTTTATGCAATAGATATATATGCCATTATATTATAGGAACACTATTCAGAAAGGATAAAAAAACACCCCCAAAAGTTGGACAATCAGATAAAATATATCTAAATGTCGACTTGCAGGAATTTACAGATTTTGAAACAGAAATACAAGCCCAGGAAGCAGTAACTAAATATGTGACGATGTATATTACAAAAGAACTCTATGATGGGGTTGAACAACTTAAATCCACATATAAGGGTAAAAAACGTATAGATATTATAAAATCCAGCCAAAACATAGACGTTGCTCTAAATACAAAGTTTAACTATGGTGATGAGGAAAAGGATAAGTACATTTATATCGATACATTTGACAAAGTACCTCGCTGTACATGGGAAGAAATTGTAGGGGCAACAGATTATAGAGGTTATCAAAAATACCTTGATGGTTTGCAAAACCCCGAGGACTACCAGGAAAATCCCTTTATATTGGCTATTAGGGCAGGTTATAAAGATTATTGTGATAAAGTTGCTGCCCTCAGGCAGCAACTTCAAATTAACAAGCGTAACTCCAATATAGAGGATTGGCCTTCGTTACTCATAAAATACAAAGAAGAAAAAAGAGAGTTAGATGATGCGTTTAAACGCCAAAAAAACTATTTAGAAACGGCTTGTCTAAAAGATGCTTTAAACAAAAAATTAAGCAAACCAGGTATTTCAATTAAGGTAAGCATAAAATATTTGGCAGAATTGGAAACTTATTTAATTGAAAGAAAGGGTTTTAGCGAGACTGAAAAGTCAGAGTATTTAAAAACACAAGAAAATTTTGTGCAAGATTTACAGGACCCAAACAAGAAAATAATATTTTTACTCGGGGGTGCTGGCAGTGGAAAAACAACTACGATAGCTAATATTTATACCAATTTAAGTGGGAGTTACAAAACAGAGTTCTGCGCTTTATCTGCAAAAGCTGCGACTGTTCTTTCTAGCAAGGGTTTGGACGGTAAAACTATCCACAGGCTATGTAAGGCAAGATACTCTCTATTGTCGGATTTTATGGCGAATGAGAATAACCCTCTTGATGTCGATATTCTATTTATAGATGAGATAAGTATGGTGACAAAATTTGATTTCGCTTTATTGTTAAACGCCCTACCAGACCACGCAAAAATAATATGCAGTGGGGACGACAACCAGCTCAATGCGGTTGGTAGCAATAGTATTACCTACGAGTTTGGACTATTGAAGCATAAAGCTATATCTTTTCATTTCCTAAATCTGAACTTTAGATCCGATGATAGAATAACCCTAATTGCCAACGAAGTGAGGAACGGGAATCTTACGAGCTTGGACTTTAAAAAAT
>Ga0209537_1004767_pt1 | contig 11271 bp, 10 predicted proteins | sample BioPla4DNA1_FD_187698 | JGI IMG/M metagenome (GOLD analysis project Ga0209537, IMG submission 187698) | Biogas fermentation microbial communities from Germany - Plant 4 DNA1 (SPAdes) (version 2) | ecosystem: Engineered > Bioreactor > Anaerobic > Digestate | place: Bielefeld, North...
AAGAGAATAACAGAGAATACCAGGGAGTGATTGATATGATAGTAGAAGTAAATAATCTAGTGAAAAGATATAAGGAGCTTATTGCCTTAGATCATTTTAATATGGAAGTTGAGGAAGGAGAAATCCTAGGCCTATTGGGACCCAATGGTTGTGGAAAAACTACTGCCATAAACTGTATCCTATCCCTATTAAATTATGACAAGGGGGAAATTCAACTATTTGGTAAAAAAATGACCCCAAATTCCTATGATATAAAAAGAAAGATTGGCCTAGTGCCACAGGAAGTATCAGTATTTGACAATCTCACGGTAAAAGAAAATATAGATTATTTCTGTGGCCTCTATATCCATGACAGGAGTTTAAGAAAAAAATATGTGGAAGAAGCCATAGAATTTGTTGGCCTAAGGGATTATGAAAAGTTTTATCCAAAAAAATTAAGTGGAGGCCTTAAGAGAAGATTAAATATAGCCTGTGGCATAGCCCATAAGCCAAAGTTGATATTCTTGGATGAGCCTACAGTGGCAGTGGATGCCCAAAGTAGAAACTTTATATTAAATGGAATAAAGGAATTAAACAAGGAAGGAAGCACTATTATTTACACCACCCACTATCTAGAAGAAGTAGAAATGCTTTGTAAAAGGATTATTATAATGGATAATGGAAAAAACATAGTCTCTGGTACAAAGGAAGAGCTAAAGGACATGATAACTACAACGGAAAAAATAGTAGTCAGCTTTATGGCCATAGATGAGGAAACTGAAAGGAAGATGAAAAACATCCCCCATGTAATAGATGTAGAAAGGAATGGAGAAGACTTTGTCATCAAGTTTGAAAATGGCTTTAATAATATAGCCAACCTTCTAGAATTTATAAAGAATAATAATTTAAGCTATGTAAAACTATACAGCCAATTGCCTACATTAAATGATGTATTTTTAGAGCTTACTGGAAAGGAGCTAAGGGATTAATGAAGGGTTTAATGAGAAACATTTTATATCAAACCAAAAACACCTGTAGGAACACATCCTTTCTCTTTTGGGTTGTAATATATCCAATAGTCTTAGCTGCCTTTTTCTATGCTGCCTTTAATGGCATAATGGATATAGAATTAGAAGACATTAATGTAGGCATAGTGGAAGATAATCCAGTAGGCTTTATTTTAGATGATATAGATTTGGTGAATGTAAAGATAGTAAAGGAAGATGAAATAGAAAAGAAAATTGAAAATGAAGAAATAGATGCATTTATAGATAGTGACTTAAGTCTCTTGGTAAAGAAATCAGGAATCAAGCAGACCATAGTGAAGGAAGTAGTAGACCAGATTAAGCAGATGGTTAAATTGAATAGGCCTATGAATAGCTATGATTTTTCAATAGATTATACTATTTCCAAAAATCAAACTGCTAATCCTATGATAATAATCTTTTACTCATTAATTGCCATGGTTTCAGCCTATGGATTATTTAGTGGCATAGAAAGCGTTTGCCTAATTCAAGCTAACCTATCCAATGTTGGTATAAGGATTAATGCCACACCATTAAAAAAATTCAACTTTTTAATAGCAGCTATAATTGTAATTTTGATTTTAAATTTAATCTCCAATTGCTTACTCATTATATTTGTACAATACCTATTAAAACTTGATCTACTCTATGAGATAAAATATAGTTTCCTATTTATACTATTAGGAAATCTATTTGGAGTTTTACTAGGAGTATTAATTGCAGTATCAAATAAGTTAAAGCCCAATACCAAAACTATGATAGGTATGATTTTTCTCCTATTCTTGTCTTTCTTATCAGGTATGATGAGTCCTGATATAAAGATAACCCTTGAAAGCAAGTTTCCGATTTTAGCTAGGATAAATCCCTTAACTATTATATCCAGTAATCTTTACAGGGTAAATCTATTAGAAAATACCAGATTCGTAAAAGAAGGTATTATTATCTTGTCTATTTATTGTATAGTACTAGCAGTTATATCCTATGTCTTCCTAAGGAGGAGAACCTATGACAGTATATAAATATTTCCTTAGAATATCATTAAAATATAAGTGGGCAATGATTGCCTATGTAACTCTATTCTTTGTACTTTCTATTATCAATAGTACCAGTCGCCCACAAAGTCCAAGTTCTTTTAAAGAAACTAAATTGGACATAAGTATAATCGATAACAGCAATAGTAATCTTTCCCGAAGCCTAATAGACTATTTGGCAGCTAAAAATAATATAGTAGATCCTCCTAAGGATTTAGAAGATGGAAAGGAACTCATATTTTTAGAAATTGCAGATGCAGTAATTATTATTCCTGAAGACTTTGAAGAAAAGGTAATCAATAAGGAAAAAGCTATAGAAGTCTATAGAGATGATAGGAAGATAGAATCCTACCAAATACAACATCAAATAAATAAATTTCTATCCTTTGTAAATGCTACTAATGATAATGGAGATTTTGATTTAGATACTGTAAACTTAGCATTAAAGGAAAAAGCTGAAGTGAAGATTCTAGGAGCTAGTAATGGCAATGAAAATATCAAAGAATGGTTCCTGTATTATTTCAACTTCACGTCTTATGTAATCATAGCAGTATATATAGTACTAATAGGTATGGTAATGACAGATTTCTCAGAAGCCAATATTGAAAACAGAAGAAAAGTTTCTTCCAAGAGAAATATTGACTTCAATAAGGAAATCTACCTTGGGCAGTTTAGCTTGGCAGCAATTGTAACTTCTATATTCATTTTAGGCAGCATTATATTGAAGGGAAAATATATAGGGGAGGTTCAATTTGGGAAATATGTAATAAATACAATTATCTTTTCCTTTGCCATATTAAGCCTAACTTACTTGATTAACAATATAACTAATAATAGGTTTATTAAAAATGGAATAAGCACAGTACTATCCCTTGGAACTTCCTTTATATCAGGAGTTATGATTCCTCAGGAGTTACTGGGCCAAAAGGTAGTTAGTATATCTAAGTTCTTCCCCACCTATTATTTCGTAAAGATTAACAGAACTGATATTAGTTCACTGCTAGATGTGAAATATGAAATATTGATGCAGTTGTTGTTTGCCATGGCCTTCTTATTAACAGGATTGTATTTTTCTAGAATAAAGAAAAGGGTATAGGTAAAAGCCTCATAAATTTGAGGCTTTTTTCCGTACATATAGACTATTGTGAGAAGGAGTCTCAACCACTAGAAATGCCATGTATCTTATAAAGATGATAGGGATTGATGAGTAAGACACTTTACATGGGTGCATACAACTGCTACTGGACTACTTGACTTTTTATTTCAAATATTATAAAATAATATAGTAAGTATGCACCCATAGCTCAGTAGGATAGAGCGGCGCCCTCCTAAGGCGTAGGTCAGGGGTTCGATTCCTCTTGGGTGCGCCAAGGTGATAATAATGGACTTTATATATATGAGAGAAGCTTTAGAAGAAGCTAAAAAAGCCTATAGCATCTACGAAGTACCAGTAGGTGCTATTATTGTATATAAGGGCAAAATTATAGGTAGAGGATATAATCAAAGGGAGACATTAAAGGATCCAACAGCCCATGCAGAAGTCCTAGCCATTAAAGAAGCCAGCAAGTTTTTAGACTCTTGGAGGCTTTTGGATTGTACTATGTATGTAACCCTAGAGCCCTGTGCCATGTGTGCAGGGGCCATAGTGAATTCTAGAATAGGAAGACTAGTTATTGGGACTAGGGACTTGAAAAGAGGTTGCTGCGGTACAGTAGAGGACTTGACTAACCATCCTAAGTTTAACCATAGGTTGGAAGTGGAATTTGGAGTTTTGGAGGAAGAATGTAGCAGTATATTATCTAATTTCTTTAAAGAACTGCGAGAACTAAAGAAAAGTATTAAAGATTGAAAGTTGACAATTAATTTTAAGTATTTGTATAAAGATGCATGGTTTCCATATAGAAGAAGCCATGCATCTTATTTTTTGAAATCAAAATTTTTTATATAAAATTTAAAATTTATTTGGACACTTTTAACTTCTCAATCGTTTTATTAGTGAATAGGGAAGAACAGGGATAAAGGTTTTATTGAAAGGAGAATAAAAATGGTTAACTTAAGCCAAAACCCAATTCTATTTGGTGACAGTCTATGGTTGTACCATAAGGATGAAAAGACAATATATATGTCAAACAAAAGAAAAAGAAAACTTGTAAGAGAAGCTCTTAAAAACATTTTATTATTCTTTAAGTTATAGTAAACTAAAATAAATTAATTGCCCTTTCCAAAATTAGGCATAAAGGAAGTGGATTATGAATATATATGTAGTTTATGAAAAATACCATAATGACTTCTTAGCCTTTGCAAAGAGTATTACAAAAGACTATAATGAAGCCTTTGATTTAGTACAAGACGCCTATGTGGCAGCCTTGGAAAGGGAAGAGATGTTTCAGTTTATGAATGAGTATCAGATTAAGGGCTGGTTTTTTACAACAATAAGGAATAAAAACATAGACAATATTAGAAAAAGAAGTAGGCTGGATTATCAATGGGAAGTAGACATATTTGCAAAAGAAGAAAGTTTTGAAGAAAAAGTAGTTATGGAGGGTTTACTGGAGAAATTGCCCAAACACTTGAGAGACCTGGTAGTACTTAGGTATAAGATGAATTTAAATAGTAGAGAAATAGGGGAGAAGTTAAACCTTCCCCCTTCAACTGTCAGGTCTCAACTTAGTAAGGCTTTAAAAATATTAAAGGATTATTTATAGGAGGTAGTAAAATGGCAAAGATAAAAAATATTGGGGTCTTAGATGTTAGGGAAATTAAAGAGGAAGTGGCAGAGAAGATTACAGCAATTGAAAATATTGGTATATTCATAGAAAGCGACAAATCCCAAATCTTATTAAAGGATGCCAAAAAGGCCAATGTAGGCATGACATTAAAAATCCCCTCAGACAAAAATATAAGCTTGGTAATGCAGAACGGAAACCTAGAAGTAGATAAGGAATATTTGGAAGGAATAGATAACCAAGTAGCCTTTCTAGTCAACGGAGAATTGATTTTTAAAAATGATATAGATGTAAATTTACTAAGGGAAAAACTTTTTTCAATTTTAGTTAATGGAGAATTAATATGCCCTAAGAAGTTATCGGGAACTATACAAACCAAGAGTACCATAAATGGGGTTTTAACTGTATACTCCAGTGATTATACTTTTGTTGATGGGAAAATCAAACTTGATAATAGGTTTTTAAAGAGTATGAGAAAGGGATCTAAACTAGCCATTGAAAAGCTATTAGTCCTAGAGCCAATAGACCCTAAATTACTAGAAGAAAGAATTTCTAATATAGAAATTTTAGGTAAGCTAGTGATCCTAGAGAACTTAGAAGATGAAATCTCCCAATATATAGATAATTATTATTCTGTAAATAAAGAAGTTATCCCAAACATTGACAGAGAAATTCAGTATATTGACAAGGATGTATTGATAGACAACAATTTTATAAACAAATATAATGAAGCAGTTCTTTATGTAGATGGGAAAGTGAAAGTTGACCTAGAAGAAAACACTGATTTTGGAAAATACATTAAACTCCTATTATGCGTTGGTATAACCTGCAACAAGAAGACCTATGATTTAATCAAGGACAATATTGGTGAAAATGTTGATGTGGAAGTTCTGGAAGGAAATATATTGGAAAATACTGGACATATGGTATTAACAGGCACTATTAAAGAAAAAGTTACAATAAGAAACGTAGGTAAGCTGGATATAGACGAAAAACTAGACATGGAAAGCTTTATCAACAATGTATTGGAAATTAGAAACTATGGCCTAATAGTGGCAGCAGAGGATAAGCTACCCATAGTTAAGGAAAAGGTGAAGATAAATAAAGGGGCCATATCATCAGCTGAAGAAAGAAAAGAAAAAAAGATAGAAGAATCTAAGGAAGAGGTATTATATGCCAATATGGGAGAGTTGAAGTTATAAAAAGGAAGAAGTTTACCTTCTTCCTATTTTTATGTTATAATATTTTAGTAAACATATTGGAGAGATGACCGAGTGGTTTAAGGTGGTGGTCTCGAAAACCACTGTGCAAGAAACTGCACCGGGGGTTCAAATCCCCCTCTCTCCGCCATATATTATCATAACAACACTTTTTAAGTGTTGTTTTTTTATGCAAAAATCAATTATGATGACCAGCTGATGAAAAGGGCAGGCAGCAGAATAAAAATTACAAGGTTTTGCAAGGGGGCAAGCAAGCCAAACAATACAGGGGAGATTAGAACATCTCCCCTTATTTATTTGAATTAAGAAATAGATAAATGTTTTAAAAGATTTGAATATGGGAAAAAGTAGATTAAGAGAGTGGCTAAGGATTAATTTTAATGGAGGTTAAAATGGAAAGGAAGATTAAAAGTAAGATAAGGGGCTTCAGGACAAAAGATGGTGCAGGTGTGAGTTTGGTAAGAGTGTTAGGACATAATACAGTAGAAGAATATGACCCAATTTTATTACTGGATTCCTTCGATAGTACAAATCCTGATGACTACACAAAAGGCTTTCCTATGCATCCCCATAGGGGGATAGAAACTATTAGCTATGTATTTCGTGGGAAGATGACTCATAGAGATAGTCTAGGCAACGAGGACACCATTGGAGATGGAGAAGTACAATGGATGACTGCAGGCTCAGGTATATTACATGAGGAGATGCTGCCAGCATCGGAAAGACTACTGGGAGTACAGCTTTGGTTAAATTTAGCGGCTAAGGATAAGATGGTGGCACCAGCATATAAGAGCATTAAAAATTCAGAAATAGAAGAGATAGGGTTAGAAAATGGAAAGTTAAGATTACTTGCAGGTAGATACAAAGATAAAGAAGGCTATATTAGTAAATATCTGCCACTAGATTATTACGATATACACTTAAACCCAAATGCTTCAACAGTTATAGAAACAGAAAGAGATCGTTCTGTTATGTTATTTACATTATTGGGAGATGCATATATAGCTGGTGAGTTGGTTGAAGAAAAGACAGCAGTTAAATTAACAGAAGGAGATTATGTTGAAATAAAAGCTACAGATAAAAAGGCTCAAGTATTATTTATAAGTTCCAAAGCCTTGAGAGAACCTGTTGCCTGGGGTGGGCCAATTGTCATGAATACAAAGGAAGAGCTATATAAGGCCTTTGATGACTTGAAAAAAGGAACTTTTCTACAACAAGACATATCTTACTAGGGCTATTGTGAAAGATAAAAGTACTTTGGAGGTACAAGATGGAAGGTAAAAAAGACCTGTCAGTAGACCAGGCTAAAGAATTATTGAAAATACTAAAGACTCGTTTTGAAGAGAATATGAATAGACATGAAGGGTTGGAGTGGAATAAAGTACAAGAAAAACTGGAAATGAATCCTGAAAAACTATGGTCCTTATATCAGATGGAGATAACCGGTGGAGAGCCTGATGTTGTCGGATATGACAGTAAGAGCAATGAATATATCTTTTTTGATTGCTCAAAGGAGAGTCCAAAGGGTCGCAGAAGTCTTTGTTATGATAATGAAGCTGAGCAAGAGAGACTCAAAAAAGGGGTTGAGCCAGCAGGAAATGTTCTTGATATGGCAGCCTCCATGGGGATTGAAGTTTTAACTAAAGAGGAATATAAAGAGTCACAGAAGCTTGGCGATTTTGACCCTAAGACTTCCAGTTGGATAAAAACACCTGATGATATAAGAAAACTTGGAGGAGCTATTTTTGGTGATAAGCTCTATGGACGGGTTTTCATATATCATAATTCTGCACCTTCTTTCTACAGCTCTAGAGGATTTCGTGCTTCTTTGAGGTTATAAGATGAATAAAAAATGCATCCTAGAAAAATAAGGATGCATTTTTTATTTTAGTAATTCTTTTATGGTCTTATATACTAATTCAGGCACCACATTGAAGGAATAATCTTCTTCCAACCTTTCAGTAAACTTATGGGCATCCTTGCCAAAGGGACCAATATTGACTACAGGCAAGCTTAATTCCTGCATATCTTCTAAAGGTAAACTATATTTAACTCCAAAGCCAGGCATATTATCCTTTAAAGAATCGATGGCATTCTTTTCTCTTGGAGCAGCCCCATAGCTTAAGTCGGAGATATAAGGATAGAATTTCTTCATTAAAATATTATAGTTAGTTTCTGTAGTTTCTATAGCCTTATTTACAGCATTTAATAGTCTTCTTTCTAATTCATTTTCTCCTTTTACATAAATATGGGGATAATAAGGTGGTGAAAAATAAGCTATGACTATTGGGTCCTTATCAGACCAGAGATTGTAAACTGCCTCTACAATTTTTAAAGCATAAAGCCTTTCATCAATATTTTCATCTGCTAATAGTTTTTTACTTAATTCATCAATTAATTTATCAAGCTCTTCCCCTTTTTCTTCCCTTACCTTTTCCAATAATTCAGCAAAGGATAAGACTCTTGCCTTCCAAGGAAGCCTTTCATGGGGAAACTTATTGGATTTACAATATTTTTCATATTCTATATTTAAATTGTCAATTACTTTTTGAAATGCCAAGCTAGCACCTTCAATTACCTTCTTCATTATTTCGTCTGGAGTGCTTTTGTGAGTACCAAAGTTAAAGTATAGATAGCTTGATTTTGCTGTTTGAACTGAGTATTCTTTTTTAAGATCCTGTTGTCTTAGGGAAATAGGAGGTACAGTAACCTCTCCTTCAGCTTCATCACAGTATTTTGTATTGAAGTTTATTTCTTCCATTATAGCAGAGGATATATGGCTAGGATCTATGCCTTTGAAAGGGTCCCCTGCATGGGCTTCAGAACCTACTATATAAAATGAGGGCATTATTTTGCCTACTGTTCCCACATATACATATCGATTTTTATCTCCCTCATATCTTGGAGCCATATAATCTGTGTCTATAATGGCCTGATAATCAAAATTTTCTTCTTTTTTCAAGCTAACCAGTTCAGGAACTATAGATAACATACCACCAGAATTACCTTCTTCGTCACATACAGCTGCAAATACTATATTTCCTTCTAAGTTATCTATATCCTTAGATAGTTCCTCAACTATAGTCATTAAAATAGCCACTCCACATTTCATATCGAATATGCCTCTGCCAAATAGGTAGTTACCTGATTCTAGGTCTTTCCTAGCATCTTCTGAAATGGAAAGTTCCTTTAGCTTTTCCCTCAATACCAAAGGTTTGGTTGCATATTTTTCTATATGAGCATAATCTGAAATTCCTACAGTATCAGTATGACCAATTAATACTACTGTTTTATTGCTATTGCCCTTCTTCCCTTTTACAATAGCTAAAACGCTTTTTCTACCTAGTTTGTCATCTATTACATCAACTAGCCTTACTTTGTCAGGATTTTCCTTAAAATATTCCATGTTTTTAAACTTTTCATATATTCTATTTACTACATTAATCTCTTCCTTGCTGCCAACTATACTTGGTATTTCAGTTAATTCTATAGTAAGTTCTTTTATTTTCTCTCCTAGTTTTTTATACATATTATCCCCCCAAATCACAAATATGTATTTGCTTAATAATATCATTTATATTAAGCAAAGACAATAATAAAACTTATTCAACTATAGACAGAAATTATATGGAAAAAGTTGTTATTATATTTTTTTATAAAGCTTTTATAGATGAATTTATTGTCTTATTATAGATATAGATGAATTTATTGTCTTATTATAGATATAGTTGTAAAAAAAACAATCATATTCTGAAATACTAGCCTAAAAGTGAGGTGAGCACTTATAAAGAATAGGAAGAACCATATATTAGCTATTAGGATAATATTAATTCTTTTATTTTTTGCTATATGGGAAATTACAGCTAGGTTAAGACTTTATAATCCCCTATTTACAAGCTATCCTAGTGAAATCATCTTAGACTTAAAGGATTTTCTATTAAGTGGAGATTTAGTGAAACATACGTCAATCACCTTAAAAGAAGCATTTATTGGTTTGGTTTATGGTACAGTTATTGGCATAGTTGTAGGATTACTTTTTGGTCAAATCCAATCCTTAGGAAAGATTTTCCTACCTATAATCACTGCCATACATGGAATTCCTCAATTAACGTTAGCACCAGTATATATACTATGGTTTGGCTTAGGTTTAACATCTAAAATATTCCTAGCAGCCTTAATGGTCTTTTTTAATGTGTTTTTTTCTACTTATGCTGGAATCCAAAACATTGAACCCAAGCTTATTGAATCAGCAAATCTATTGGGAGCAAGTACTATTCAAACCTTGTATCATGTAGTACTACCTTCTAGTATGCCATGGATATTAACTGGTATTCGAAATGGCGTAGGAGCTTCCTTAATAGGTGCAATTATAGGTGAGTTCATGGGGGCTTCAGCAGGATTTGGCTGGATGATTGCTTATGCATCATCATATTTTAAAATCGCTAGGGTAATGTCATGTATATTTATTCTTTTAATTGTAGGTTTAGTTTTAAACTTTATTCTTGATAGGTCCGAGGCATATTTATTGCGTTGGAGGGCCACAACAAGACTATCATTTAACTATGAGAAGAATGTACAACATTAAAATTGGATAGGAGGAATAAAATTGAAAAGATCAATATTAGTAGCAGTTTTAATCTCATTAGTATTAGTAAGCTTAACTGGATGTGGGTCAAAGGAAACCTCAAATGATGGCTTAACAAAGATTGTTATATCTGAAATGAGAGATGAGTTATGGTTACCTGTTTATATAGCTGAAATGCAAGGATACTTTGAAGAAGAGGGCTTAGATGCTGAATTTATTGTTTTTAAAGATGGCCCAATAGCTTTCCAAGGGATGCATGCAGGTGATTCACAATTTTGTATGTTATCAACAGAACCTGTTCTTCGTGCATTTGATGAAGGTTTAGAATCCAAAATCATTATCTCAACAGTTAAGAGTAAACTATATTTATTTGCTTCTAAACCAGAAATTACAGATGTTTCTCAATTAAAAGGCAAAACTATTTTTGCAGGCATGCCAGGTTCTGCACCATATTCTTTTGTCCTTTCCATATTAGAAGAAGCTGGACTTTCAGAAAATGATGTTCAATGGATAAATATGGAGTATGGAGCTGCTTTAGCTGCTCTTGAACAAGGAAGTATAGATGCATCCTTCTTTGACTTAATCCATATAAATGAACTTAAGAGAATAAATGCAAACATTTTATTAAATACAAGTGACCCAGAAGTTCATGAAAAGCTTTATGGCTCTAAATATTATGAATCACAAATTGTAACAGTGACTAAA
>Ga0209537_1004769_pt1 | contig 11266 bp, 9 predicted proteins | sample BioPla4DNA1_FD_187698 | JGI IMG/M metagenome (GOLD analysis project Ga0209537, IMG submission 187698) | Biogas fermentation microbial communities from Germany - Plant 4 DNA1 (SPAdes) (version 2) | ecosystem: Engineered > Bioreactor > Anaerobic > Digestate | place: Bielefeld, North...
TGTTTATGTCCTTGTTCTGGTAGCGTTCCCAGCCCCCCATGATAGCATCGGGATGCAGGAGACCGTTGTAGGTGGTAAAGAAGTTGCTCACATCCTGTCCTATTCCCACAGTGGTAATAAAGTGGGCCAATACTTCGGTACCGTCTATCCCCCTCCATCGCATTGTATCGTAGGGAACTTTGTTGAACTGGTTCCAGGACAATTTAGTGGTCATGAAATAATCAATGCCGCTTTTTTTCATAATCTGGGGCAGGGCTCCGGAATAACCAAAGACATCGGGAAGCCAAAGTACCCTGTTGTCTACTCCAAACTCCTCCTTAAAGAACCTCTTTCCATGGATGAATTGCCGTACCAAGGATTCTCCGGAAGTCACGTTGCAGTCGGCTTCAACCCACATGCCTCCTTCAGGCTCCCAGCGCCCTTCCCTGACTCTTTCCTTCAAGTGGTTGTAAAGCTCCGGATACCTTTCCTTCAGGAAATAGTATAGCTGGGGTTGACTGGACATAAACTTGTAATTGGGATACTCCTCCATCAACTTCAATACAGTGGCAAAGCTTCTGGCCACCTTTTCCCTGGTCTGTTCTACAGTCCACCACCATGCCACGTCAATATGGGTATGGCCGATACAGGTTGCAATAATATCACTGTATCCCGCCATATCTTCATATAAGGCCTTGGCGATATATTCCCTGGCCTTGTCCAGGGATGAATAGAAAGCCTCGGAGTAGGGTTTCCTTAAATCCAGATAGTTAATGGTATTGTTTAGGATACTCTCTATGGCAAGCCGGTTCTGATCTTCCTCGTCCATACGGGGAAATGCCTCCAGAGGTACCTTTAAATCATAGTATAATTCTACAATTTTAGGATCGATCTCCTGTACTTCCACAATAAGCTTAAATTCACTATGTAAGGTTCCAGTATAGGCCTGCAGGTCAAATCGATAGGTATCTCCTGCTTTTGCAGATCCGGTTATCAGGACCTCTTTATGGTTCATATCCAGCCCTTGGACAACCACTCCATTTACAAAAAGCAGGAATTGAGGGTTTTTGCCGTCATCCCATTCTTCAATTTGTGTCCTAACCTTGAGCCACATGGGCTTGTTGTCCAAACTCTCCGGAACCGTAAAATCTGCCCGGAACCAGTAATGTCTATCCGGCCCATACCAGTGCATAAGCTTGCTGTCAAAGGGCTTAAACTCCACTTCTGCAGCATCTGCATCCTCTGGACGCAAATATTTACCCTCTTTGTATACCAGGCTTTCTATTGGGATTTTCTGCACTACCGCCAACTTTGCCAGCTGATCGCAAATAACACCAATTCGTCTATCAATGTATCTCATGCTTTCCTCCCCCTGCTAAATTTTTTAACTTTGGTGTAAGCCTTATATTATGTTTTGTACAATATATAACAAAGGTGATATATACCAAACAAGAATTAGCTCATTTAATGGTATAAGTGATTTCAAGATTATCCTGAGAATTGCCACCTACAAAGATTTTAACGTTTCCTGGCTCTACACAAAACTCCATCTCACTGTTCCATATGCCCAGCTCCTCTTCACCCAGGGTGAAAATAACATCCATCTTCTCGCCGGGATTTAGGTGAATTTTCTTGAATCCCTTTAACTCCTTTATACGCCTCGTAACGCTGGCTTCCAGATCCCTGATGTAAAGTTGCACAACCTCCGCCCCCGGAAGATCTCCTGTATTTTCCACTGTAGTCTTTACCTTTATATTTTTACCCTCCTGTAGATCCTTAACGGATAAATCCTTATCCAAAACTTCCAAGCCGCTATACCTAAACTCTGTATAGCTCAGGCCATGACCGAAATGGTATAGGGGAGCTGCATCCATATCCAAATATGAATTTACCAGGCCCAGGTCCTTGTGATTATAATACACCGGTAATTGTGCAGAAGATCTGGGTATGGAAACCGACAGCTTTCCTGAAGGGTTATAGTCACCAAATAAAACTTCGGCTATGGCCTTACCCCCTTCTTTGCCGGGATACCATCCACATAGGATTGCCTTGCAGTTTTCAGCTATCCATGGAATAGCATGGGGTCTTCCCTGGATAAGTACTACTACAACCGGTGTACCGGTCTTCTCAATCTCCTTTAGTAGTTCTACCTGCACGCCCCCCAGCTCCAGATCTGCCAGATCCACACCTTCTCCGCAGTCCATTTCTGAAGGATCCCCACCTACTATGGCAGCCCCGTTAACATCAAAAACAGTGGAAAAGTCCCTGGCACTGGAACCGCCCAGAACAACTACAGCAATATCAGCCCTCTTTGCAGCATCTATGGCTTCTTGGAATCCCTCCCTGGACATATCGCGGATGCCACAGCCTTTGGCATATATCAATTCTGTTTGGGGCGGCGCTACAGCTTCCAGACCCTGCAGGACCGTAAATCCTGTATTCTTTCTTTGGGGTGCAGTATAATCACCCAGTTGGTTATAAAGGTTATCCGCATTAGGACCTATTACTGCTATACTCCTTATGTTTTTATCTATGGGCAGAAGATTATCCTCGTTCTTTAACATCACTATGGATTCCCGGGCTAACTGTAGGTTGACTCTCCCGGCCCTTGGGGAATATACTACCTGACTGGCCAGGTTTTCGTCAGTATATGGATTCTCAAATAATCCCAGCATAAATTTAAGCTTTAATACCCTACTGACAGCCCTATCTATATATTCCATTGAAACCTTGCCCTGCTTTACTGCTTCTTCCAAGGTAGTGAATGAATCATCCCACAGACTGAGGTCTACCCCTGATGTTAATGCCAGGGCAGCTGCACCCTCATGATCTCCGGTTAAGGTCAGCAGCTTATCTATTGCTGTACCGTCTGCCATAACTATGCCATCAAAGCCCCATTCATCCCGCAGTATGTCTGTGAGCAGCTTTTTATTGGCATGGCATGGGATACCATCAATTTCGTTATAGGCAGCCATGCAGCCTAAAGCACCTGCCTCCACTCCGGCCTTCATACCCGGTAAAAAGATCTCTCTGAGCTCTCTTTCGCCAATAGACGCCGGAGCAGCATTATGACCGCCTACAGATGCTCCCTGAGCACAGAAATGCTTCATTACAGCAACTACCTTATCCCTGCTTTTAAGTTCCTCCCATGTTTCTCCCTGAAGCCCTTTTACGGCCGCAACTGCCATCCTGGCAGCATGATAGGGATCTTCCCCGAAACACTCTTCGCTGCGCCCCCACCTGGGATCGCGAACAATATCCAGGAGGGATATAAGGCCCAGATTCCCTCCACGGGACCTGATCTCAGCTGCCACCTGGGATGCGGCTTCCCTATATAGCTCAGGATTCCAGGTACAGCCTATGCCTAAATTGGTCGGCAGCATAGTCCCATCAAGGGCCTGGTGGCCATGAGGACATTCTTCCGATATAAGAACCGGTATACCCAGCCTTGTATTTTCTATAACATATCTCTGTATCATGTTGGCTACTTGAGCGGACTTTTCCACCGGTATACCTGTATCAAAGGTGACCCCCGACCATGGATCAGCCCTAAAGAGTCCGTATAAGGCCCCCATTCCATCTCCAAACTCTACAGTTTTTTTAAATTCCTCTGTAAGTTCTATGCTGTCTCCATTTCTTCTATAGGCGTTCCAACCAAACATCTTTTGATTTAACTGGCCTACTTTTTCCTTCAAAGTCATCTTAGATAGCAAATCATTAACCCTGACATCGATATCCAAAGTTTTGTCCTTATACTTGTCCATTCTCTGTTTTCCTTTCTAAAGCTATATGATTATGGTTCCCCCTTTGATAGAAATCTCTTCTATCATGAGATCTAACCTTATGATTAAAATATAAATCCCTCTTATATTCTTGTTCTTCATTTATTAATCATCCAACTGTAATTGCAGTACATATTAAGAAAGCAATAATAGAAATAGAGGTCCAAATTCTAAGAGCATGAATAAAAGCAAGATTAAGACCGAAAATACATGGGATGTCGTTTAGAAAATGTACATCTTTAGTATATCTTTCATCTGGCAATAAATCAACCAAATTTAACCATATCCGGGAAATAAGAAAGGTTTCCACCTATCGGCTATTATTGCCGAAAGTCTGGAAACCTAATATTTAATCCTTTTTATGCTAATTTCTATCCTACAGAATACATAAAAGTTTCCCTACAGGCCAATCACCAAATGCTGCGATACTTTGCCAGCTTTACAGGGAATGGCCTTTGTCCTTCTTGTACCGGTATAAGAACTGTTTGGTTCTCTCCTCCTTAGGATCGTCAAACACTTCCTGAGGGGAACCCTGTTCGACAATCACACCCTCATCCATAAAGATAACGCGATCCGCAACGTCACGGGCAAAGTCCATCTCATGGGTCACGATGATCATTGTAGTATTCTCCTCTGCCAAATTCCTAATGACTTTCAACACTTCCCCTGTGAGCTCGGGATCCAGGGCGGATGTAGGTTCATCAAAACACAAGATGTCCGGTTCCAGGGCAAGGGCACGGGCAATGGCCACCCGCTGCTGCTGTCCACCGGATATCATATGGGGATAGTTGTCCAGCTTATCTGACAGGCCAACCTGAGATAGTAACCTTTTGGCTCGATCCTCAATTTCATTTAGGATGGCCTTTTTCTCCTGCTTATAGTCAGGGCGTTCTTTGGCCAACAATTCTGCTGCCAATGTAACATTTTTTAGTACCGTGTATTGAGGAAATAGGTTAAAGTTTTGGAAGACCAAGCCGAAATGCAGGCGTTTTTTTCGCACTTCGCTTTCCCTTTGAGTGGCGGGATCCATGGCATCAAAAATCACCTCATTATTGACCATGATGCTACCCTTGTCAGGCTTTTCCAGGAAGTTAAGACAGCGCAGCAAGGTGGTCTTTCCACTGCCGGAAGAACCTATAATAGCCAGTGACTCTCCTTTTTCCAGGGAAAAATCTATCTTCTGCAGCACTTCCAGTGTCCCGAAACTTTTTCCCAAATTTTTAACTTCTAAAATGGCCATTGGAATCCCTCCTTTCATGTACGGAAATAGCCCAGTCTCTTTTCCAGCCAATCCAGCAGTATGGTTAACACCCCAACAAAGACAAGGAAGTAGATTCCTGTAGCAAAGAGGGGCCAAATAAGTCCTCTGCTGCTGTATTCCCCGGCCATCATTATGATCTCCTTATTTGCAATGATCCGGGCAAGGGATGTATCCTTCACCAGGGTAATCACCTCATTACCTACCGGTGGCAGGATACGCTTTATTACTTGAAGGAGCGTTACCTTGAAAAAAATCTGACTCTTTGTCATGCCTAAGACCAGGCCAGCTTCATACTGTCCCCTTGGTATGCTCTCGATACCTCCCCGGAAGATTTCCGAAAAATAACAGGCATAGTTAATAACAAAAGCAACTGTAGCTGCAACAAAGCGACCCGTATCACCGGCCGGCCATGTATATGACATGTTCAAAAGGCCTGGGCCGTAAAAAATTATCATCAGCTGCAGCATCAAAGGTGACCCCCGGACAACCCAGACTAGTGTTCTCATAAGCCAGCGAAGGGGATAAAAGCGGCTCATGGATCCAAAAGAAATCAGTAGCCCTAAGGGTAGTGAGAACAAAAGCGTTAGTGCAAAGAGCTTACAGTTCAGTATAAAGCTTTCCGTTAACCTATCAACAATCACAATAACCTGATCCATATCCCTATTACCTCAATATACAAGCGATAGGACAGAGGTTTTGCCCTCTGCCCTTGCTATAGTTTTCTATACTCTATAATTCTATTCAGCCAATTCCAATCCATACTTCTCAGCCAATTTAGCCATGGTTCCGTCTGCAACAAGTTCGTCAAAGATCTTATTCACTTCTGCACAAATATCGGAACCCTTGCGGAAGGCAACCCCATAATCCTCTTCGCCCAAGTAATCCACTATGGTAACATCCTCAAAGTTGGTGCCTTCACCGGTCATGGTATTTGCCAGGGTTAAGTCTAACACTGCGGCATCAGCGGTTCCTGCCTTTACTTCCATCAGGGCTTCAGTCTGCAAGGTCTTGGGTACGTAAGTTGCCTGCTTCAGGTTTTCGTCTGCCTCAATGGTGTCTTCACCGGCGGAGCCCTGCTCTGCAGCTACGGTCTTGCCAATTAAGGAAGAAGTGTCTTCATAATCTGCATCTTCCTTCATGACAACTACCTGGGCATTCTTCACATAGGGCTTGGTAATTTCCATGGTTTGCTTACGCTTGTCATCGATTGTAAGGCCGTTCCAGATACAGTCAATGGACTTTGCGTTTAGCTCTACTTCTTTGGTATCCCAGTTTATCTCAACAAATTCGGGCTCAACACCGAGCTTCTCACAGGCCAGGATTGCCAACTCCGTATCAAAACCGGTAAAATTACCATCTTCATCAGTATAATTCATAGGAGCATAATCGGTATAACCAATTATCATCTTGCCTTTTCCCTTAACATAGGCCAGATCACTTTCATCCTGAGTGTTACCAGCTGCATCCTTATCACCTGAGTTTCCACATGCGGCCAGGGCAAGAACCATGGTTAGTACCAGAAACAAATATAATAATTTCTTCATTGTCAATTCCCCCAATTTCAATTAAAAATCCTTTATCATTATAACACTTTACCGCAATAAAGCAAGCCCTTTTTTATAATTTATATAGTAAAAAATATAAATGGTATAAAAAATAAGCCATTGCCCATCCCCGAAATTTATACAACCATCATGAGTATAAAGAGTATAAAACCGAGGGAAATGAGCCATGGCTCAAGTTAGTATTGCAATATATGAAGACCTTCGTCTAATTACATTACTTATATATAGTAAGGATTATCTATAACAACGCTGGCTCTCAGTCACTCTTCTTTCTCCGGCAGCGATATCCCTGCCTTTTTTCCTGCTTCTATACATTTTAACAGCCAAGCCATATTCTTGCCCAGTGTTCTCATAATCTGCAATCCCTCCAGGTCCTGCTTGACCTCTTCGGCGTCATGTCCATGTACCATGTTCCAGTACTGTGACGATACAACAGGCATATTGGAAATGGTAAAATATTTGTTCAACTGCTCAAAAGCTGCTGTCGACCCACCGCGGCGGCAACATACAACAGCCGCTCCCGGCTTATACTGATATGATATCCCTGCCTGGAAGAATCGGTCTAAGAACGATGTAATCTGGCCAGTTGGCGCTGCATAATATACGGGTGAACCGAATACAAATCCATCGGCGGTTTCAGCCTTGTCTAAGGCAACATTGACGGTATCGTCATAGATACACCTATAGGATCCTTTGCTGCAGTGTCCGCATGCGGTGCAACCTCTTATGGGCTCCTTGCCTATATGAAAGATTTCAGTCTCAATCCCTGCCTTATTCAACTCTTTTTCCACTTCACAAAGAGCTGTGTATGTACTTCCTTTCTCATTGGGACTACCATTAATTAAAAGTACCTTCATTTTTTATTACCCTCCTCCATGATTTACCAAGTAGAGATAATTTCATTATCCTTATTATACCATGAGTCTCTAGTTTTCGCCAAAACCCATATAATTGCTCTTAGTGTGAAGGTAAACCAGGGATTGGGTTCCAATAATAGGTTTGCTGCAATCCTAATTTGGAAAGTCACCAGCTCTATAGATTGAATAGTATTTTTTATAGGTGAAGTAAAACAATATCTATATGTAAGAAACGTGAAGGGTGGAAAAACGATATGTTTATACCAAAAAGGATTCTGTTTATGAAAGGGTCGCTGGATTATCAGGTAGGAAGGCAGATTCATGCTTACTTTAAAGATAACAGCAAAGTAGAAATAATTGAGCTAGGGAACCACGGAATCAAAAAGAACATACCAGGAGATGACATTTCCGAATTCTATCGACATGGCAAAAGGACCCTGGTAGTAGGAATTAGAAGAGGCATGAAGTTTCAGTCCTGCAAGCCTTCTGCTCACTATCAGCTCCCTCTGCTGTCAGGCTGCATCGGACAGTGTGAATACTGCTATCTGAACACAAATCTTGGAGACAGACCTTATATGCGGGTCAACGTAAATGTGGATGAAATCCTGGAACAGGCGGGGAAGAACATCGAAGAAAGACTGCCCGAGGTAACAATATTTGAAGGCTCTGCTACATCAGATCCCATACCTGTTGAACCCTATACCCATTCCCTGAAGCAGGCCATTCAATACTTCAGCAAAACCGAAAAGGGTAGATTCCGATTCGTAACTAAATATACAGATGTTGATACCCTCCTGGATGTTAATCATGGTGGTCATACGGAGGTTCGTTTTACCCTGAATACAGACAGGGTGATTCAAGACTTTGAAAATGGAACACCCCTGATGTCAAAACGAATCGAAGCTGCAAGAAAAATCATGTCCGCCGATTATCCCACCGGCTTTCTCATTGCTCCAGTCTTTTTATATGATCATTGGCAAGATGATTACAAAAATCTACTGTTAGAACTAAAAGATATTATTCCAAAAAACACAAGTTATCCTGTTACGTTTGAGGTAATATCCCACAGGTACACTCCGAGAGCAAAAAACATAATAACCAAGATTTTCCCCGATACAAAACTACCCATGGAGGATGAAGAAAGAACATACAAATATGGACAATTTGGCTACGGAAAGTATACCTACCGCAAAGAAGAGCTGGAAGAGATCAAGTCTTTCTTTAAGAAAGAGATTCCCGCTGTATTTCCAGATGGAGTAGTTAAATATATTATTTAAGCAAGGTTCATAGTCATGATCTGTCTATATTGGAGTACAACACGCCACCATAAGCGGATACGAGGGAGTATCTGAGCCGGGGTAAATTGATTTGTTAGGTCTCTCTGTCCTAAATCAACCTATCCTTGCGTAAGCCTGCAGTCATAAAACGCCATGCCGCCTTTCTGTTTGTTAGCCAGGCAATCTGAACACCGTTTTTTGTGTTGTTAATTATTCTGGGTATAAAAAACTTAGCCACGGTTTCGGGCTTATCTGCCAATATGTTGAACAGCTTTCTGAATTTTTCGTCCGAGATGACTTCAGACTGCTCACCGTCGGGGGTCTTTGTGATGAAATCAGTCAGCATCATCCCCGGAGATAACCGTCCCGCTATTACTCCGGTGCCCTCCAGCTCCCTGGCAAGCCCTTTCATAAAGTAGGTTAAGGCATGCTTGGTGGTACCATACAGTATTGTTTTTGGCTGTATCATGTTGTTTGAGCCAAGGCCTTCCATGCTGTATATTGCGCCATACCCCTGTTTCAGCATTCCCGCTGCTGCAACCTGTGAACCGTATATCACACCCATAATATTGGTCTTTACAGTATTCTCAGTATAGCTTTCGTCCGTTTCCCACAAAAACATGTAGGGCGTGTTTTGCCCCGCGTTATTGATCCATATATCTATCCTGTCCCACTGTGTAAAAGAAACATCCCAGAGTTTTTGCAGGTTTACTTTTTCCTGGACATTGCATGGGACATAAATGTACTTCCCTTCAAAAGAAGATAGTGCAGAATGGGCCGCTTCCGGTAGCACTTCATGCCTTCCGGATAGAGTGACATTACATCCGGCCCGCAGGAACTCCCTTGCCATAGATAAGCCGATACCCCGTGTACTGCCTGTTATCACTACATTTTTCATAAAGAATTCTCCTTTGCTTTCCCGTTTAAGAAATCCAAAACAGGTACGAGATTTTCCTCCTTTACGCCGTTAAAACCGTTTTCTATTATAGAGATGGCCTCTTCGGTTTTCTCATCTCTATCTTTACTGCTTTTAAGCATCTTTACGAAGATGGATAGCAAGATTCTATCCATTCCCTTTATCTCCTTCAAAGGGAGACAGCCGCCGCGCAGATAGAAAAACGGTATGTCTTCAATCTTATTCCTGGCGATAACCGTTTCAGTATCGGGCTCGGCAGTTTGTCCTGTACCCGACCCACATACCACCTTTACATTATAGTTTCTCAGTTTATTTAGCCCCTGTATCTTCCCTACTTTCATCCAGCCAAGAAAAATTATTTCTTCATCCTGACTAATCTTTGAGATTTCGTCTACCCGGAAAACCTCAAGCTTGGTTTTGGCAGCCAACATTTCGGCATATTTTTTTGTAAAGCCTGTTTTTGATTCATAAACAATGATCATTCTAGAGTCTCCTTTAAATGGATTTGGATATTCTCCACTTTTCTCTACCTCCTCAACTATCCAATGCTTAGATTACTCTGGTAATCTTTTTCACTACCTTTCTATTTTAGCAACCTCCCATTAATTTCTATTTCTATTTTACTGTATTAATGTATGATTGTCCAAATTGGATTTGGAATATCACATAAAATTAATGAGAATGCAATTGATAAAATTTTTTAGATATATTTCTTTATATATGTTCCATTATATGAAGTGCTTCATATAATGTATTAAGGGAGGGGGTTAACTTGTCAAAGAAGTTTTCTAAATGTGATAAAAAATCAATAGTTAGTCAGTTAATAAGAACACAAGCTCAAGTTACACTTAAACCCATTGCAAAACATGGCAAGCCAAAAGTATTCTGTATTGATTACGCTGTTGGACCTAACTTTGATTGGGATGAACAACAGCAACCTTGTAAACCAACTATAGAGGATAGTGATAGAAAAAACAGCAAATGTACCTTTACTATCACCCAATTACTATGTGTTGAAGTTCCTATAGAGATAGATATGGATGTAGACGTTGATGCAGGAATAATTCGTTGCGGCAAACCCAATATTGGACCATGCAAGCCCAGACGCAAGGATTTTTCTTTGGACGATGAAAATGATGAAGACCCAATAGAAGATGAATACGAATATTAAAACCTATTTCAATATTGTTGCATTAACTCTATTAGTAAAGAATGAGAAAGGCGTGATTTGATTGAATAATAATGTTAATTATCCCCAAAGTAATATAAATGCTATAACCCCTCAGCAGAACACCAGCACGGGGTGCGAGACTATAGTGCATGAAACAGTATGTGTTCAAGGCACAGTAACAATCACCCCTGATTTAATGTCTGGCCCAAGCAGATCTTTTTGCGTAGGCCCTCCGATTATAGGAGAATGTCCCGGTGAGCTGGCCAGGACTTGTACCTTTACCGTTAGCCAAAACATCTGTGTCCAGATACCTCTAAGATTCTCTGCTACAGCTAGCGCAGTTTCAAATGGGGTAGTTTGCGGAACACCTGAAGTTGGTCCATGTCCTGATGGGGATATTGGCTGCACCTTTTCAATTGGATTCTTCAGAGACAATTCTGAATTCACTAATTCATTGA
>Ga0209537_1004774_pt1 | contig 11259 bp, 6 predicted proteins | sample BioPla4DNA1_FD_187698 | JGI IMG/M metagenome (GOLD analysis project Ga0209537, IMG submission 187698) | Biogas fermentation microbial communities from Germany - Plant 4 DNA1 (SPAdes) (version 2) | ecosystem: Engineered > Bioreactor > Anaerobic > Digestate | place: Bielefeld, North...
CAGTCCGTATTGTTCACGCAGCCTGGCAATATCCTGTGCCGTGAATATTTCACCCTCTGCGGTCATTCTTGAAACGTAACTCGTTACATAATCACCCGGCGGCAGTTGTATGATGAAAAATACGATAAACGATAACAACAGCACCGTTGGGATAAACATCAATATTCTCCTGTAAATAAAATTTCCCATTTCCGATACCCATCCTGTCGTTAATTTGACGGGAAGGCAGCCATTTATCCAACTGCCCCCCGCCGGATAAAGTTATGCACATACATTTATATCGGCATCATTTTTGCATGGAAACCAGCCGGTTTTTCTTTCGTACAGTGCTTTTTCCTTTTCTTTAGTCTTCAAAATAGCAGCAATGCAGATGAGCAATACCGTAATCCCTGAACTCATCGCAGAAAATTGCAGATTCGGGGAAGTTGCGGATCTTCTTGTCTTTTGCAATAAGCAGCGGCAGGTTCTCCATATAACCTATAATCCAAATATTATCTTCGTGAAGTTTCAGCATTTCATGAGCAATTCTCTCCCTTTCGCTGCTCGTCGTTGCCAGTTTCAGCTGATCGTACAGTTCGCAAAGTTTTTTCAGGTCACCTGTCGGTTCCACGCCTTCTTTGCCTCCTGATGCATACCAGTTACCGACAGCACCGTACCATGCGGCATAGTTTCTTACCGGCACAAGAGTATCCGGTCTCAGAATAATATTGAACGTAGTTGCAGGAGTAACCGGAGCTATAATGGCCTCATGATCATTACTCGTCATCATATTTTCAAGCACCGAGCGATCCACAGGCTTGTATGTAGTCTTAATTCCGGCCTTGCTGTAGTACGCCATCAGGAGCTCCGCGGACTTATCGGCTTCTGCTGCCGTAAAGGTCTGAAGATTCAGAACAAAGTCGGTTCCGTCGGCAAAATCGTAATACCCGTCTTTGCCCATAACAAGGCCGCATGACTCAAGCAGCTGCTTTGCTTTTTCAGGATTATACTCGGTCCACTTGTTAGCCCATTCTTTGCTGTATCCCATAGCGCCCTCTGAAGGAGCAGCCTGCCTTCCCTTTGCAAAGCCGTCTGACATAATTTCCGCATATTCTTCACGATCTACCGCTATTGATAAAGCTTGTCTGAAATCGGGATTGTTGAACAGCTCTCTCTTTTTCTCAACTTTAACCGTCAGGTTCAGATGCAGCTGGGATTTCATATCAGCCCAGGATACCCCCGGCCATTCAAGAAGCTCATATCCGCCTTTTTCCATGTATGCAATGAGAACGTCGTAATCTGCATATCCAACCGATGCGATATCAACCGAGCCGTCCAATACTTTCATAAGTCCCTGCTGTGAATCAGCAATCTTAGTGAAACAAAGCTCATCGACGTAAGGAAGCTGCTGGCCCGCTTCGTCAACTTTCCAGAAGTAGGGGTTCCTTCTCATTACAAAGTACTCACCATCACAGTCGTTATGCGCAACGTTTTCAAAAACAACCCACGGACGGAGCGTAGGCCTTCCGGGGACATTCCAGTAGTAATAACCGGTTTCCTTGCCCATTGACGCCACATCGGCGTAACCCATTTCCTTTGCTTTCTTTTCGGCTTCCTCTTCACCTATAATATGCGGAAGGATTTTTTCGTACCAGTGTTTCGGAGCAAAACACCATTTTCCGTTTATAGCCAGGTCTTCAAGAAATGTCGGTTTTGAATATTCGAAAGTAACTTTGACTGTATAATCGTCCACTTTCTCGAACTTTGCAATTGACGAGTTCCCTTCCGGATCTGTCACCTTAAAGCAATCCCAAAGGCTTTTCCCGAAGGTTTCTTTTACGCACATTTCATTATAAAAGAAAATAACATCGTCGGCGGTAAAATCCACGCCGTCAGACCATTTCATGCCCTTTCTCAGGTAAATGGTGTAAACCGTTGCGTCCTCATTTACGTCATATCCTTTTGCAACGTTCGGTTCAATCGTACCGTCGGTTTTAAACCTGAACAGCGGTTCTTCGGTGATTTTGCCGTAAAACCACTGGCTGCCTTTACCCTCAAAAGTGAAGTTAAAGGCTCCGCCATATTTACCTATGCTTTCCTTGCGTTCAACCATTACATCTTCAGGAACCGGCAGCCGTTCATCCACAGGCAGCAATTCACCCGCATCAACCAATGCCTTCAGGGCTGGAGCCTCCTTGTACCTGCTCGTTTGTTCACCTGAACCGGCAGGTGTGGCTGCATCACCGGCAGTACCTGGCCGAGTAGTATCCGCGGCAGGGGTTGGAGTTTTTTGATCGCCCGTCGGTGTTTTGTCTCCTGAACAGCCGGCAAGCATGCTGACCACCATGGTCATGATTACTAATAACACTATGGCTTTTCGTTTCATACCGAAACCTCCTTCTAAAAACTGATTTATATCGGCCGGGCAACCGGCGTAATTACTTATTTTAGCGCCTCTGACAGAAACATTATTGCCAGGGCCTGTCCGTATGGCATTGGTCTTATCTGAATCTGTTTATAATGATTAAGGCTGTCTCTTCCCATGCAGGTACCGTACGAAACTTTTCCTACACATCCGTTGTCGTCAATACATTCGATTATCGGCTTAACTGCTTTCAGTGCACATTTTTTATACTTTGCATCGGCCAGTCCCGAATTGACCGCTCTTAATATCCCGTATGATATGCCGCAGGTAGCGCTCGATTCAAGATATGATGCCGGATCGTCAATCAACGTATGCCACATTCCTTCCGGATCCTGGTATTTTTCCAATGCTTCAATCTGACGGTTAAGAGCTGCAACAAGAAATTTTCTGATTCCCGGTTCGCAGTCCACAATACTTAAAAATTCCGGTATTGCAATCGTAACCCAGCCGTTTCCGCGCCCCCACAAAGCCCCGGAAAAATGGTGGCTGCCGTCAAACGTCCAGCCATGATACCACAAACCGCTTTTACGATCGGTCAGGTATTTTATATGCAGCAAAAATTGATATTTTGCTTCTTCAATCCAGTCCTCACGGCTGAAAAGAACTCCCGCCTTTGCAAGAAACAGGACAGCCATAAACAGCGTATCAACCCATAATTCATCATTATTTAACGTATCCGACGTAATGTGCTGAAAGCCCGACTCTTTCGTCCTCGGCAAATGGTCAGCCATCCACTGCGCCCATTCCGCACAGATATCGCCATATTTCTTTTCTCCCGTGTATTCGTATAGAAATGCCAGTGTAAGCATAGGAGCCGATGTATTGATATTTATTGAAGGAAGACCGATTTGAAGCTGCCTTTCGAAGTAACGTACCAAAAGATCGAGATACTCGCTGTTTTTGCTTGATTCGAATATTTTCCAGAACCCTAACAGGCCTACTCCCTGTGGCCATTCCCAAAACCTGTATCTGGCTATATCATCTCCGCCCAGGTTTCTTGTTTCCATGTTCTTGATAAATATTTCATCGTCTTCATATAATATCTGTTTTGACTTGGAAATAACCTTGTTCAATGCTTGCCGTATAAGCTCAGGTTCGATACAATAATTCCCTCTGTTGCCTGTTTTTTCTTCACGCATCTTTCATACCCTTTCATTTTGAACGCAAATTTTAGTATCTTTACTCATTGCAAAAAACTGCAGTAAGCAATAAGTACATTTTGTTTACTTTGAATAGATGTTTTTTTACTGTTATGGGTTTTATTGATCATTAATAACAAAATTAATGCCTCTTTTATATTTTTAGTTTAGCAACTACAACAAAACATATCTATGCATTATTTGTTTTATCCAAAGAATTATATTGCATTTTTTGCTATCAGGTGTTAATATAACGGAAGAGATCAGACTAATCTTTACTCTTTTCCGGAATGAGGTGTTATTAATTTGCTTATCAACAATAAGCTGTTATATGAAAAGGCTCACCTTATACAGATAGGAAACCCCAGCGACAGTCTATATTACTTTTTCGATTATGATGAACGCTATTATGATATTAATATGGAATTTCAGCATTTCCATAATTTTTATGAAATCCATATACTGCTTGATAATGACGCAAGCCATATTATTGAAGGGCGTCTTTACCGGATTGGTTTCTTTGACATTGTCTGCCTTAAACCCTACCTGCTGCATAAATCCGTATATCCTAAAGGTCCCGCGAAAAAAAGGCTCATTATTCAGTTTAACATTCCCGTTCATGCAGGTTTGCTGCAGGATGAAATAAATGAAGCGTTAACAATATTTGATGCACCGCTCCCCATTTACCGTTTTGAACCGCACCTTCAGGATCTGTTCATTAATATATTGAATGGAATTTATCAGGTATCCAAATCAAAAAGTCAAATAGGAGTATTATCGATTCATGGAAAGTTCCTGAGCTTTCTGTCCACGATTTACAATAACAGAAATCACAATATTTATATACCCGAATCCCTTAACCCGACAGTATCCAAAATATATACAATCGCATCATACATACACAGTCATTATAGCGAAGAACTGACGCTTGAATCGCTGTCAAAAAAATTTTATTTAAGCAGTTTCTACCTTTCACATTTGTTTAAGAAGATTACCGGTTTTACCCTGATTAACTATATCCAAATGACACGAATAAGAAACGCGCAGCAGCTTCTGCTGTTTACCGATAAAAAAATCACTGAGATTGCCGAAGAATGCGGTTTTACAAGTTTTTCACAGTTTAACCGTGTTTTTAATAAATTCTGCGGCACTTCGCCGAGAATGTATAAAAAACAGTCAGGCATGCTGTTGCCTGACAGCGACACAATCCCGATCACATATACGAGGGATTAACATTTTTCTGAAAGGATTATAAAAGGTGAGATCATGGCAGTTGACAATGTTTTTTTAAAACACCTGTGGGGTTCAAAAGAACCGCCGTACTCAAAAGAATGGAACATGCGCATTAAACGCTGGATAAGCGAACTAATGAACCATCTCTATACCGAACTGGGCGAGATGGAATTCGAAGGGTTTATGACAATGGAACAGCTTTCTTATGAGCAGGCTGTGAACAGGGAATTTCACCCGATGCCAAGCGGAACAAAATGGGGGGCGAAATGGGAATACGGCTGGTTCAAAAGCAGTATCACACTTCCTCCGCAGTCGGAAGGCAAACGTATTGTTATAATGCCATCGACAGGAGGCGACGGAATTGTATTTGTAAACGGGGCGGCTGCCGGCTCAATAGACCATGCCCATAAGGATATAACCGTTTCGATGTCGGGCAGGCCCGGTACCGTCTACGATATTGTCATTGAAAGCTATGCCGGCCATGGTCCGCATATTGAAAATATCGGCCCTACCCCTCCGGGGAGGATTGCGGTTCCGGAACCGCCGAAGGCCCAAGTATCGGTCGGAAGAAGCACATACGGGATATGGGAAGAAGAAGCGTTCCAACTGCTCATTGACGTAACAACGCTGTATAAGGTTCTTATCAGTATAAACGAAAAATCGCTTAGGGCGCAGGAAATATCAAAAGCATTGCGTGATTTCACACTGATTGTCGATTTTGAGCAGGACTATGAAGCAAGGGTTAACAGCTTTATCGAGGCAAGAAAAAGGCTGAAACCCGTCCTTGAATGCGTGAACGGCTCGACCGCTCCCCTCATGTATATCTTCGGCCAGTCGCACCTTGACCTTGCCTGGATGTGGCCGAAGGCCGAAACCGAAAGAAAAGCGGCACGCACGCTGTCAACGCAGGCAGCATTAATTGACGAATATCCTGAATACCTGTTCTTTATGCCCCAGCCTCCTCTGTATATCATGCTGAAAAACCGGTATCCGGAACTTTGCCGGCGTGTATTGGAAAGAATAAGGGAAGGCCGGATTATGCCCGAAGGAGCGATGTGGATTGAAGCCGACACGAATATGCCATCCGGAGAAAGCCTGGTAAGGCAGTTTCTTTACGGCAAAAGATTTTATAAAGAGGAATTCGGCATCGACAGTGTACTTCTCTGGCTTCCCGACACTTTCGGCTTTTCCGCCGCCCTGCCCCAGATTGCTGCGGGCTGCGGCGTAAAATACTTTGCTACCCAGAAAATACTGCGCAGTTACTACGACGGAGATCCTTTCCCGTACAACATTTTTATGTGGGAAGGAATAGACGGCACGCAAATATTGACACATATCTTTAAGAAGAACAATTCGCATATTGATCCTGAAATACTTATACAGAGGTGGGAATCTGACAGGAACCAGCAGGAAGACATATCGGTATTCATGTTTCCGTTCGGATATGGGGATGGCGGCGGAGGTCCGACAAGATACCATATTGAATACGCCGCGAGGATGAAGGATCTTGAAGGAGTACCGAGGACAAGGATGTGCCATCCGAATCAGTTCTTCAGCGACATTGAAAAAACACGCCCGCCTCTGAAAAAATATGCAGGTGAATTGTATTTCCAGGCTCACAGGGGTACATACACGACACAGGCGAAAACAAAAAAAGGCAACAGGAAAAGCGAGTTCGCGCTGCGCGAATGCGAGTTCTGGACAACCGCGGCAAATGTGCTCGGCAAAATCAGTTATCCGTATGAAGATCTTGAACGTTTGTGGAAAACCGTGCTTTTCAACCAATTCCACGACATCCTTCCGGGAACATCGATCGCAAGGGTGCATGAAGAAGCCGAAGCCGACTATGAAATGGTACTCAGTAAAGCAGGCGAATTGACAAAAAAAGCGGTGCAGAGCATGGTCAACGGAAGTGACAGAATAACGGTATTCAATTCCCTCTCCTGGGACCGCGAAGAAATTATAGCTCTGCCGGACGGCGTAAAATCGGTAAAATATCCGAACGGTCCTGTTCTGCCGGTTCAAAACATATCGGGCAAGGTATTTGCGAAAGTAAAAGTTCCTTCCTGCGGCTGGGTGACTGTCGAAAATACGGATGAAACCGCTGAATATACGGGTTTTGCAAGGGCTGAAAAGAATCTTCTTGAAAATGAATATATCTGTGTAACATTTAACGAAAAAGGGCAGATAACCAGTATTATTGACAAGGAAACAGGCTTTGAAACAGTAAAAGGTTTATGCAACGACTTTAAAATGTACAAAGACGTTACTTCTAATTATGACGCCTGGGATATAGACAGCATGTACGAGAGCCTGCCGGTGCCGCTGAATGAAAACGCAGAAATGGAAGTTATTTGCCAGGGCGGCCTGACAGCCGGAGTAAGAATTGAAAGAAATCTCAATAATTCGCGCATGACACAGGAAGTTACGCTGGCAAGCAAAAGCCGCAGGGTGGATTTTAACACGACAATTGAATGGAGTGAAAACCATAAGCTCCTTAAAGTGAATTTCTCGACGAACATACACTGTGATGAAGCACTGCACGAGATTCAATTCGGGCATGTTAAAAGGCCGATGCACAGATCCCGCCGGTACGATGCGGACAGATTTGAAGTCTGCAACCATAAATGGACTGCGGTTACAGAAGCCGAAAGAGGATTTGCGGTGCTGAACGACTGCAAATACGGCGTCAGCACGGATGGCGGTTCAATAAACCTGACGCTGCTTAAATCCCCGCTTGTTCCGGATATGACCGCCGACAGGGGAATACATAATTTCACTTATTCGATATACCTGTGGAACGGGCCTTTTTCGGAAAGCGATATAATAAGGCAGTCTTATAAGTTGAACTCTCCCGTTCTGACGGCTGCCGGAGACTTCGGTCAAATGTCCGTTTTTTCGGTGGACAAAAGAAACATTATAATTGAAACTGTAAAATCAGCAGAGGATCGCTCGGGAGACATAATAATAAGAATGTATGAAAGCATGAAAACGACAACAGCATGCAACCTTTATACGGCACTTCCGGTTTATTATGCCGCCCAGACCGATATGCTTGAAAACATACAAAAAGAGATATCCTTCGACAAAACGCGGATACCTCTGTTTTTCAGGCCATTCGAAATAAAAACGGTAAGGATAAAATGCAGGGCATAAAATTAAGCCCGATGACCGATTATTATTTCGCCCTAATGCTTATTTTGCGCTCGAAATTCGTATAATCGGTCATATACACGGTATATCCGAACTTGTCAGGGCTCCCTGAATACCCGCCCTGTATGAATTCATGCGCATAAAAACCGCCGGATATCGTAAAGCACTTACTGCTTTTTACATATCTTAATCCGCCGTTTTTAAGAATCATCCAGTTTCCGTCATTTGCTTCAAGAGCAAAATTATCGGAATATATCCTGCCGCCCGAAGGCAGGCTGATCTCCACCCGAACAGGAATCCTGTCTATCCCGGATGTTTTGATTGTGACGTCTATTCCGTCATCAACATCTGTTACTTTCACGGTAAATTCGGTATGGTTGTTCACAATCAATTCCCTGCTCCGGTTGTCCATTTTCCACCAGTCATTTGTTCCCGGCGATTCCCTGAAAGGCAGGTAATACCACCCGTCTGCCCTGAATCTCATTATATATGAATCTCCGGAACGATCTATTTCTTCGGCCTTGAAATACCTGTGCTGAAAGTAGTTCACAACTATCCTCATGCCGAGGCGTACCGAGCCGTTTTGAAAAAACAGGAAATTCTCATCGTTTTTAAGAAGCGAATACGTTATATCTCCTTTCTTTACCCTGACCAGCCCGGAATACGGGAAATATTTATTGTATTCATGAGGCAGAGCGCTTTCGCCCAATTCGATATCTGCCATCCATTCGTAAACCATAAGCATGTACAGGCAATCGACGGAGTAATCCTGCCTTTCAACCGCATCCCTGATAATCTTATGCGCCGCGGAATTGAAAACTCCTGCGTTGTTTTTGCTTTTACGCGCCATGAAAAGATACTGGTAGAAATATTTCACTGCATATTCACGCCTGCCCCTGTCCTGTCTCAGCGAGTTTTCAGTAAATATTGTCCCGTCCGCGTCAATCATCATTAACATGAATTTTAAATTTTTATCCACATATTCCAAAAACCCGGGGTCTTTCATTTCTTCATAGAGCATTATCATCGCGGCGTTTACAACCGCGTTGTAATTTCCTGACGAGCGCTCGGAATACTCGCCGTCATCCATTGAATCAACCGGCTCTACAAAATAATCTTCTATCCGGTCAAGACAGCGCTGCTTAACTGAATCATCATTAACGATATTCGAACAGGCGGCAAGAGCGGCGGCAATCGCCCAGCGGTGGTTGGGAGTATGGAAACCTCCTGAAATAAGGGCATTTACGGCCGAACAAACAATTCCGCAGATCTTGTCTTCTACAATCTTAAAACTCCCGTTAACATCATATTTTTTGATTAATTTATATGTATAGCTCATCCTCTTTATAATAAACGCGGTATCCGGAGCACTTTTGAAATTACAGCTTGCCAGATCAAAACTGCCGTCATCACGCTGGAACCTTGCAATAAAATCCATGGCAATGGATATCCTGTCACGAACCAAATCGTTATAATAAAACCTGCTTTTGGGGTTGAAATATGCCGAAGCGGCGGTTGTACAAATATAAACGGTCGGCTTTACATCAAGAAAATCGTTATTTAATGAGCCATAGTCCGGCCTTTCCCTATCAATAACCTGGTTGTTTAATAAGTATTCGGTCTTTCTGTCAGTACACTGTACTATAAAATCATAATATCGTTTCATAAATACCTCCCGTAAAACCCTGTTCCTTTTATCTGTTTCACTGAAATAATAACACAATGCTGTCCGTAGTCAATCTTTTCAAATAATTTGTAAATTTCAGGCTAATGCTGTTGCATCCAGTTTTTGCCACGATTTTCACAATAAATGCAATATATATTTTGCATGACAGCAAATATTGCGTTGATATATTATTGGCAAGCTGCTAAGTTGATAAAGTGTTTCGTCATTTTTACCAAATACCTGCTTTTCAATAAACGTTTTTTGTTTAATTTGCGCAATAAATATTTTTATATCTTATCTGCAGGAAAAAATTTATTTATGGATACCTGTCTTCATGTTACCTTCTAATCACTTGATTACAAAAGAATAATTGGATAATATAGAATATATAGTCAATTTGCGTTTGTGGGGTCGAATTATGTCAGAAATGCACACGGATTTTTTCAACAAGGAACACGAGTATCGGTTCAGCCAATTCATTGAAATCAAGCCATGGGACAGATTTTTTGCCAGGATTCTTGATTACATTTTCATTATTACGCTGGTGTTTTATCTGTTTGAATCGCTTTTTCATATTACACCAAATGGTCTCGTGTCATTTGCTCTGTACCTGGCAGCTTTGTTCATATGGGTTCCTGTTGAAGGTTTTTTAATGTGCATCTGGGGCAAAACACCCGGAAAATGGCTTCTTAGCATCAAGGTTACAAACCAGGATGACAAAAAGCCTAATTTAAAACAGGCAATGACAAGGAGTTTCCGGACCTGGCTTTACGGAATAGGTATGGGGATTCCCGTTATTTCTGTCATATGCCTTGTTAATAGTTACAAAACGCTGGTTAATTCAAAGGGTTTACCTTTCGACAAGGAGAACGGACTTTACGTTTATCATGGCTATCATGGTACATATAAAATGGCTGTTGTTGTTATTGTCTACACAATGGTTATTTTGCAGATTATAAGCATGCTTCCCTTAGGTCAGACATATACGCCTGTTTCAGATGAGCCTGAATATGCTGAAGAAGCCGAGTACCTGAACGAATTAGGTTATTCCCTCATGGAAGAGGGGAAGTATTTGCAGGCCAGGGAGATGTTTCTTAAGGGACTTGAGACCTGTTCAGGCACTGAACTCAGGGATACCTTGCTGAATAATCTGAGCTGGGCCTGCTATAATCTTGGAGAGTATGAGAAAGCCTTGATTTACAGTCAGGAAGGATTGGAACTTGGCGACAACAGTTCGAATGAGTATACAAATTACGGAAACGCATTGTATGCACTGGGATATATCAGTGAAGCAGAAAATGCTTACCGAACCGCCGTTGATATTGACAAAAACAATCAATATGCCCTGTATGATCTCGGGATGATTAATTATAACAGTTATTGTTATTATGAAGCGATTTCAATTTTTGAGAATTATACGTCCATTGAGAAAGCTGATCCCGACGGTTGGTGTTATCTTGGGCTTTCCTACCTCTACGGCAGCAGTAATACTGTAAAGGCGAAAGAATGACTGGACAGAGCTTTTAGACTTTCACCCGATCACCTTTTTGTTATCAACAGTTTATGCGAATATTACAGTTATATCGGAGACTACAAGGAAGCAGAAGATTTATATTTAAAAGCCTTTGAAGAAAATCCGGGCAATTATGACCTAATATGCTACA
>Ga0209537_1004778_pt1 | contig 11248 bp, 9 predicted proteins | sample BioPla4DNA1_FD_187698 | JGI IMG/M metagenome (GOLD analysis project Ga0209537, IMG submission 187698) | Biogas fermentation microbial communities from Germany - Plant 4 DNA1 (SPAdes) (version 2) | ecosystem: Engineered > Bioreactor > Anaerobic > Digestate | place: Bielefeld, North...
GAGTGGGCCGGGTGGTTTATGTCAGCTGCAATCCCAGCACCCTGGCCCGGGACCTGAAGATCCTGGCGGAACTGGGGTATGTGACAAAAGAAGTGCAGCCTGTAGACATGTTCCCGCATACCTTCCATGTTGAGTGCGTAACATTGATGTCAAGAGTTGAGTAATAAAAAACTGAAAAGCATGTAAATAAAGGGTTTCCAGACATTTAATTTTTTTCTCCAAGCTGTTTTGCTAGATGTGGCAATGTCAGGAGACCCTTATTTTTATTGTTTGTGGGAACATATCAATAACCTTGAAAGTTTATAGTTGAGTTACCAGATTAGATAACCACCCCTTTTATTGGGGGTTGAGGAAATAGGATAGATGATATTATTGTTGATTTGTAGCAGTTTTAATGGTAATATATAAACTATAAGCAATTAACTAAATGCTTATAACATTACGCTTAGAGTTTACATATGGAGGTGATAATGTGGCTGATGAAACCTTTGCAAGTTTTCTATCAAAGAAAAAAGAAGAAGCCAGGCTATCTAACACAAAACTGGCGCGTATTGCTAACATTTCGGCAGTATATCTTGGCGAAATAATTAATGGAAAGAAAATACCACCAGATAAAAAAACACAATATGCATTAGCCGATGCGTTAAATCTTTCATATGAAGATAGAGTTATGTTTTTCAATTTGGCCGCATCTGAACGGGGAGAATTACCTGTTGACGTATATGATTATTTACTTGATAATGATGATTTAATATCTGAGATACGAGAAAAGCAAACTGCAGAAAAGATTGGAGATAAATATGAAAAACGTTAAACCTATTAAAAAGGCAGTTGTGGCTAAAAGGCACACTGCCCAATACAGAATGCATAAATACTTTGCACGAAGACCATATAATGTCTTTCAAAATTTAATTAAGCACTATACAAGCAAAGGGGATATTATACTTGATTGCTTTTGCGGTGGAGGAGTAACCGTTTTTGAAGCAGCCGCATTGGAAAGAAAAGTGATTGGAGTAGACATTAATCCTTTAGCTACATTTATCACAAGAATGCAAATGTTCAATGGTGACATTGATTTATTAAAAAAAGTGTATTCAGATTTTATTAAACAGGAGAAAAAGAAATACAATAATTGGTACTATATTAACTTCGGTGATGATGAAGGAGTATGTGAATGGATAGAGTGGGTATATCAAGTAAAGTGTCCAATATGTGGAAGTATATTTGCATTAACAGAGGATAGGAAGATCCGCAGCGGTTTGTTTTCATGTATAAATGAAAAATGTGAAGGACATAATGGACTGAAGCGTATTGAATGTTATCCTGCTGGAAGCAAACCTATAAGAGCAAGATATTTTTCAGGAAAGAAAAAAGAATTTATCGTACGCGAAATAACTTCTTTTGAACAACTATATAATAAATGTGATTATGATGCTATAATCAGTCAGTTAAAGCATATACCAAATTTTATTATTCCGATGGATTGGGATAGGCAACATGAAGATAAACTAAGAGAACGTGGGATTATAGAATATAAAGATCTTTTTACAGATAGAAATTATGCTATAAATTGCTGTATTTTTAACGATATCATTAGTATGAAGAATACGTTGCCATATGATATTTATGAGATGCTTTATTTCCTTTTCAGTTCATCGCTTCGATATACAAATAAGATGACCAGAGTTACTGATAATTGGGAAGGTGGTAAGCCAACGGCTATGGATAAGCATGCCTATTGGCTACCTAATCAATATGTTGAAACTAATGTAATAGATATTATAGAGAAACGCGCCAAAAGTATTTTGAGTGGAGTTAAATACTCGAAAAAAACGCTACCTTTAACATGCAGAGAAGCAAAGAACTTTCAAGAGTTGCAACAAGAAGGTAGTTACCTTGTCATGACCAGAAGTTCAACAGATTTACCGATTCCAAATTGTTCAGTAGATACAATAATAACAGACCCACCATATGGAAGTAATGTTCAATACGCGGAATTATCTGCAGTTTGGAATGCATGGTATAGTCTATTTAGTGGGTTAAATGACTACATTTTTAGAGATGAAGAAGCTGTAATGAATAGAAAAATTAAAGTTAAAGGTGCAAAAACAGAGTTGGATTATGAGGAATTGTTGTATAGAATTTTCACTGAATGTTATAGGGTGTTAAAACCAGGTAGTTATTTAGTATTCACTTTTAACAATAAAAATATTAAAGTTTGGATTGCTATGATGAGGGCTGTTGCTAAGGCTGGGTTTTACTTACCTGAAGATGGAGTTCTATTTCAAGATTTCATTGAGTCATATAAAAACACCGCACACCTAAGATATGCGGGTAATATCCATGGAGATTTTATATATTCATTTAGGAAAGGAGAAAACCCAGCAAAAGCAGATTTAAATGGATATAATCTACAACAACTTATTGAGATAACTGTTGAGCAAATAATAAAAAGCATATATAAGAGAAAGAAACAGTATAAAACGACAGAACTTTACCAAAAGATCTTTTCAAAATTGGTAGGAGTTTTGATGGCTTATATTACCGAGCATCTTGATAATGAAGATGAAATGCTAAGGATTGAGCAATATTCTGACGACTATGTAGATACGGTCCTTAAAAAATACTTGGATTATAAAGATGGGATATGGGTCCGAAAGGAGCAGTAATTTGTGAAAAAAATACTTGAACAGCAAAAAATATATAATAATAACGAACTACAAGAATTTGTTTATAGCTTGGAATGCAAATATAAATTTCGAGACCTTACAAATAGATATCATAACCTGGTCAATTTTTCAGAAAATGCTGAAACACCTTTTCTTAATTGGTTTAGATATAGAGAAGGATTTTCAGGTAAATTAATTAAAGAACTTATTATAGATTCCGGAGCCCAAAAGGACGAAATTATATTAGATCCCTTTAGTGGATCAGGTACCACGCCAGTGGTTGCTGTTTTAAACGGATATAATGGACTAGGTATTGATGTAAATCCATTATCGACTTTTATTGCAAATGTAAAAATGAGTAAATTTTCCCATGATGAGCTATGCATATGTAGAAATATGGCTAAAGATATCCTAAACTTACCATCTAAATGCGCGGATAAAGCGGATAAATATAATGATATTCGTAAATATTTTACTGATAAAAATTATACTGACCTGTGTAGTTTACGTGATTACATTGATACTATATCTAATCCAAGAATTAGAGACATATTCCTGACAGCTTTTTTATGTATTATTGAATCATCATCAAACAGACGACGTGATGGAAATGGATTAAAAACAGTAAAAACAAAAATTAATGATGTGAAAGAATACTTCTATATGAAATTATTAGATATCGTTAAAGATCTGGAACAAAGCTCAAAGGGGAGCTTAGGGCAAGGTTTATGCATTACTGGATCTGCTATAAATTTACATGACATTTTTATGCGTGAGTATAGTGAAACAAATAAGAAAGTAGGCACTATTATTTTTTCTCCTCCATATCCAAATTCATTTGATTATTTTGAATCATATAAGCTTGAATTGGTGTTTGGCGGCTTTTCAAAAGATACTAGTGGGATAAAGACTTTTAGAGATCAGGCTGTAAGGTCATTTGTTGGAGTTAAGTCACAGGAAACATGTGATCACTATATAGATTTATTTGCGGATGAAATTGAAAAAGCTATACCATTAAAAGAATCTGAAACAGGAAAAAAAGATTCTAGAACGCGCAAAGTGCCCAACATGATAAAAGGATATTTTGCTGATATGAGAGAAGTAATACGACAATGCGGCTTATGTTTAGAAAAAGGCAAAAAAGTATACATAGTAATTGACCAATCAGCATATGTCGGAGTAATTATACCAACAGATTTATTATTAGCTTATGTATCGGAAAGCGTTGGATTTAATGTTGCAAGTATAACTGAATGTAGAAAAGCTAGAACATCTACACAGCAATTAAAGAAATATACCTATTTGAAAAATGTTTTACGAGAAAGCATAGTTGAATTAATAAAAAAATAAGCGTAAAAAAGCTGCCACAGAGAGTTTATCTGTGGCAGCATGATTTTATAACCAATTTTTATATGTTATAAAATTATTAAGCAATTGATCGTTTGGACATGTTTCGATTTCTTTAGTGCTTTCTAAAATATCACTTATAAGTTTTTCTCCTCCAGGCTGCAAAATTATGTCTTTTGCGCCGGGAGTTATTATACCAGGCCATATAAGAAGGTGATTTTTCAAATAAACAAATTGATTATATAAAGTTGTTTTCGTTGACCAAATATCTATTATCTTAAGCGTTGTATCAAATTTTTCATTGAGTGCAGCTAAGACAATATCTTTATTTGCTTCATTTAGGGTTTCGATGCGAGGATATGTTTCCCGAAGATATAAGATTCTTTCAACAGCTTCACTAACACCTCGATCGCCTAAATCTTTAGCAATACACAAAGCATACGCAAACTCGAATTTTGATATCTTTTTAACTTGCGACAATACTTTCAGGGCAAAACGATATGGGAAATGCGGAATGCGGGTTATAGGTGCAAGTTTGTAAAACTTCAAAAGCTGCTCCTGAAAGATGGGAATAGAATCTTCAAAGGATGTACAATCAAAAAATTTACGTCCAATCTCAGTAACATAAAATTTACGTTCCCTTTCAATAATTGCACCTATTTTTACTGCATGAGAAACATTATTATGGTCAATGGCAATAGATTTGCGAGGGAGACCAATACTAAAAGAATCATATTTTCTTAAAGTAGGCATAACGCATGAATTCAAATATGATTCAAGGCTATAGTCCCCAACAGTAGTAAAGTGACCACGTTCTACACCAGCAGTACGAGCTTTTGGTTCAAATATGAATTCACGAGATATATTTGCCGGGTCTCTGTTAACTTCAGCTACACGTAATAAGATCTTATCAGCAATATCATCAATTCCGAGTTGCTCTGTGGCTTCAATAACAATTGGAGCTTCTCCATCACCATCATGAGTTATTTTTTGGCCAGTTGCTAGCTTTAAGTTAAGTTTATCTATATAATCAGCGAGTATACGATCTTGGTCTCTTAATGCTTGAATAACAGTATGAAGAGTACTGAATTTTTCAGGATCAATATCTTCAAAGTTCGTTACTTCATCGGCAATAATGATAGGAATAATAATGTAAGATATTTTGTCAGGATTACTTTCTACTTTTCTCAACGAACGACCAACAGCTTGTATTATATCAATTATTGAGTTTTTGGGATCTGCAAAATAAACGGCATCTATAATAGGAACATCGACACCCTCGGTTAAACATCTTGCATTAGATATAACCCCATATGGTGATGATACGAACTCATCAAATATTTCCTTGCGTGAGCCTGCACTCATTGTGCCGTTTATATGATCACAGTAGATATCTGAAATACTTATATTTTCGGAGACACCCGCAATTACTTCATTAAGGCTTGTACCATCAGTAGATGTAATGAATAATTTAGCAGATTCAATATCTCTATGATAAGAGATCACTTTGCTGATTCCAATGTCATTCATAGTCTTTGCTAAGAGCACTTGTCTAAATAGGTTTTGAGCATCTACTTCTCTGTCGCCAATATTTAAAATTAAGTTATTTTCAATTATGTTTTTGAGTTCCCCTTCTTTCATACAACAAAGGACGATCTTGTAATCACTTATTATGCCTTGTTCTATAGCGCTTCTAAAAGGTAGCGAAGTAAAAGTAGGTCCATATTGCTCATAATTATCCATAGAAAAAATTTCGTAATTATATTCATAAGCACGATTGATAATACGTGGATTAACAAATCGTTCTGTAGCTGTCATAAAGAGGCGTTTTCTCGCGGGAATAAAAGTGTCATGCATACCTAAAACAAACATTTTGCTGTCTTTATTACCAGCTGTTCTATGAGCTTCATCGAAAAAAGCAATATCAAAATAAAAATCTTCTATCTTCTGCAGTGCACTCACAATCGAGTCTAGTGACTGATAAGTTGAAAAAATTACTTTGTCTTTGGGAGTATCAAATAAAATAAATTCAGCAATTTTTTCTGGATCTGTGGTTACAGGAACACCAATATATGTTGCATCTGTTTCAAATTCATCGTATGCAGCTTTACGAGCACCTTGGGCAACAGTATTATCACTACATACACAAAGATATGTGAAAGGAGCACTGGCTTGAGGCATCCAGGACTCAAGTGTTTGCTTAATGAGAGCAAGATTAGGAGCTACAAAAAGAACGTATTTTGCATTTAATTTTTCTTTGATCCACAAAGCTGTTAATGTTTTACCAGTACCACAAGCTGCAAGCATTTTACCACGTGATTCAGTTGCAAAACCATCCAATACCTCTGAAATCATTTTTATTTGATGTGGTTTAGGAGTGAATTTTTCTGTTATACTTGTTACAGCACCAGTTGTAGCATAAGCATATAACCATTCAAAGAAATCAGGTTTGAGGCTAGTTAATTCGTCACGTAGAATCGTAAACTGATTTTTCTTTTTATATGCTTGTTGTGGAAGTTCATAACAATTTGCAAAGATACATCTTTCATCTGCATGTTCAGATTCTGCCCAAAATGATGTTAACTCTTCATATGAAGGGGCTTCTTGACCACTTCTAAATTTTGCTTGATAAGCTACAGTAGTACCGTCTTCTTTTATTAACAAACCATCTACGCCACTGTCACGTTTTTCTAATTTAATTTTTTGCCGTAATTCCTCTGGTATATCGCTCTCCATATATAATTCTGATATCATATACATGTTTTTAAAAAAGGTGAAATAAGCAAAGACGAATTGCTCGAAAGCGGTACCTTTTTCTTTGGCATTTTCAATAGATTCAATTGATGCTTCTAAGTCATTCCAAGATGTGTATTTTTTAGAGAAAACGCTATGAAATATCATATAATGACCTCCTATACTTTTTTTATATCAATTTCATCATATGTGATGTCGAAATACGGCAAAGTTATTGTATTTACCTCTTTTAGTACATCGGATGTATTAATTAATTCTGCTGATACATTATTAGTTATGTAAATAGCAATTTTTCCAGAATACTCAAAAGCAAGAGAATCTTTCAAACAATGATGTAAAGCATATTTTTCCTGCACTAATAACTTATCTAAAATAAATTCCCATTCTTTTATTCGCCTAAAACCATTAATATTATCAGGTATTTTATCACTTAAAGAGGGCGTTTTCCAATCAGGTAATAATCCGGCACTATAAAAAGGGAGTTTATCTCCACAATTTGGGCAGTATCTACTTTCAGAAGACATTTTTGTATTGCAGATTTTGCAAATATTATACAGTGGAGCATTACAAATATTACATTCTCTCAAACCAGCAGGTATTTGGAAATTACCACATTTTTGACAATAATAAACACGCCCTGTGGGCTTTAATGCAATTGTTGATTTATAAATATTAGGGTTTCCGCTTACTTTTTTTGGCGATTTGAGATTGTTCCCGCAAATCCTACAATAAGAATCATCGCTTACTATCGGATTTCCGCAAACTTCACAAGCATATTTACTAATAAATAGGAGGTATTCTTTATTTTTAATAAAATCATAAAACTGTTGCTCTAATGAAGCTTTATCACTCTCCATAAGATGGTAATCTCTATGTATATCACTTATTACATACTCTGCAGCTTCTTCCGAAAGGTTACATAAAGATTGTATATTTTCTCTATCTAAACAGCCACATGCCCTTAATATAGCTGTTGGAGCTAAAAGTTCAGCGGCAAACATCTCTGCTTCTCTTTCTAATACCCAATAATCATGGTTATTTTGAATATTAAACGTTGAAGGTATGTCAAAATCTTCAAAATGCCTTAAAAAAATATGGCCAAGCTCATGAGCTTTCGTAAAACGAATGTGTCCAATGTTGCGATTATGAGTTTTATAAATAGTAATATATATTTTTTGGCCTTTTATTATCTCATATTGAGTTATTGCACTAATATTATCGTCTGAAACAAAACTTGTAGGAAGAGGTAAGCTTGTGGCTAATATCGCCTCTTCTTCGGAAAAACATAATATTCCATTTGTCTTATATATATTGTCAATATCTATAGGAAGAGAAGAAGCACCGCTGGAAAGTAATAATTTTCTAGCGGTACGTTTAACGTGGTTTCTTCTTGGTTGTTTAGGTATGGAACTTGCTATGGGAAACCCCTCCTTCAATTTCTAATCATCAGTAGATATTCCTTGCTGTTCTAAAAGGAATTTAATATAAGTTGCCATTTGATCCATTGTTTCTTTTGAAACATCCTTGGCTCGAAATAAGGTTCTAACCAATTCTTCCGATTTTGATAAACCCTCTAAAAGCTCATCACCTTTACTTTTAGTGGAGCGAACAAGATCGTCAGCAGATTCCGCTTCTGAAACAAGTTTAATAACAGGAACACCAAGTTCATAAGAAATTCTACTAAACAATCCATATTCACATAAGGCTTCACCATTTTCTAACGATACTAATGTTTGAATAGGAATGTTTAAATTCAAAGCAAAATCTGATAAAGTAATTCCTTTACTTTCTCGAATTTTCTTTATTTTTTTACCTATAATACGAGGATCGGAATCGAAATACAGTTCTTTCATATATGAATCATAATCTGTAGCGTTACTTATATATCCACCTGCTTTTAAAGCTTCTTCAATTGGAATATTCAAAACTTTACATATGGCTTTTATGTTTTTAATGGAAGGATTTTTCCTATCGCCGTTTTCAATTCTATGAATTTCTGTGTGACTTACACCAGATTTTTCTGCTAAAGCCCATTTTTTCATTCCAGCAGCTTCTCTTGCGGCTTTAAGGAATTTACCAATAGCCGTTTCGGCCATAAAATTCACCTCCTGTAAACAAAGTGTAGCACAAACCGAACCAAAACGCAATACTTTTTTCAGAATTAATCTAAATAGATTGACAAAAGGTTCGGTTTTTAGTAGAGTAATATTGGAAGTACATCATAGACCGGTTAAACGGTCTTTTTATTGGAATAAACCGAACTAAAAGGTTCGCAAGGAGGAAGTATGATTATTAATACCGATTATGTTCGAACTTTAGCGTTAAAGGAAAATATGTCTGGAGCTCAATTGGCACGAAAAATGTGTGTTTCTGTTTCTGAAGCAAACAGAGTATTAAATGGTGAACGTAAAGGTGGAATAAAAGTAATGACCGGATTAATGAGGGCATTCCCGACTGCGGATATAGATAAGCTTTTTATTTTACCTATTACCGAACCAAAAAGTTCGATTAAAGCTAAAGATATTAGTTTAGTTCCAAACTTGAATTATATCAAAGAATTAATGGCAAAAAAAGGATGGGCGGGGAGCGACCTTGCTAGGAATATGGGTGTTTCAATTACTGAAGCAAATAGGATTCTTAGGAGAGCTAGAAAAGGAGGAAAAAAAGTTATTGGTGGCTTAATAAAGGCCTTCCCAGAAGAAGATTGGAAGAATTTGTTTGTTAACATGAAATAATTAACTAAATCTAAGGAAGGTGCAGATAATGCAAGACTCTATGAACAATGCAAAAATGCAACCAATAGTATTAATGCCCATAAAGGGCAGACCCTACAAGCATCAGATTCGTGCTTTCAATTTCATCTGTAGTCTATTTGGGCTTTTGAAGGGTGGTGGTGTTTCTGCCATTTCCGGATGGGGTGCAGCGCTCCTGATGGAAATGGGCTGACCAGCACCGGGAAAACTCTTGTCTCAATCGCCATTATAGGAGCATTGCTTGCTGCAGGAAGAATAAAACATGTGCTGATTGTTGCACCGCTTTCCATTCTTGGAGTGTGGGAGGACGAGTTTAAACGGTTTGCAGGTTTTCCATATCAGCTTGTAGTCCTTAATGGCACGATTCAAAAGAAAATCCAACAGCTAAGATTTTTAACTGGCGAAGGTGTTCATGTAGTGGTAATCAACTACGAATCTGCATGGCGAATGGAAAAGGAACTGGCAAACTGGCATCCTGACATTATCGTTGCCGATGAAGGACACAAAATTAAAACTCATAATACGGCGGTTTCAAAAGCAATGCACCGGTTGGGCTTACTTGCGCGGTATCGGCTCCTACTTACAGGAACGGTTATAACCAACAAAGCCATAGATGTATTCAGCCAGTATAAGTTTCTTGATCCTCGTATCTTTGGTAACAGTTTTTATGCATTCCGAAACCGGTATTTCAACATGGTAGGCTATGGCAACCATACACCGGTGCTGAAAAAATCAATGGAACAGGATTTGATGAAAAGGATCCACAGCATTGCGTTTCGGGCAACCAAAGCGGAGTGCCTGGATTTGCCGGAAACCACCGATATTATTCGCCATATTGAACTTGAGCCTGTCACTTTAAAGAAATATAAAGAGCTTGTAAAACAAAGCTATACTGAGCTGTCAGCAGGAGAAGTAACAGCTACAAACATACTGACACGCTTGCTTCGTCTTTCGCAATTAACCGGCGGATTCATCGGAAGCGATGACGGCGGGAAAATCGAGCAAGTCAGTGATGCCAAACTGAAAGCTCTTGAGGATATCCTTGAAAGCAGCATTCAAGAAGGGCATAAGCTGGTTGTCATAGCGAGGTTTATTCCTGAAATCCATGCCATATGCAGGATGCTGGAGAAGAAGGACATCGGCTATGCGTGTATTTATGGTGCAACTAAGGACCGCCAAGAGCAAATCCACCGGTTTCAATGTGATCCTGACTGCATGGTGTTTGTAGGCCAGATTGCAACTGCTGGACTTGGTATTACACTAACCGCTGCAAGCACAATGGTATTTTACTCCCTTGATTACTCCATGTCGAATTTTGAGCAGGCAAAAGCCCGCATCCATAGAGTTGGACAGAAGAACGGCTGCACATATATCTACCTTATCGCCAAGGGTACCGTAGACTCAAAAATTCTGACAGCTCTGCGCAATAAGGCAGATCTTGCAAAAATGCTAATAGACGACTACCGCAAAGGAACAAACCCCTTTGCTCCAGAAGGAGGTGAAAGCTATGAGCAATAATGCGATGTTTGAACTTGCTGACCGCCTTAAGGAGCTGCGCGAGGCAAAGAAGGCTGTTGAAGAGGAACTGAAAAGCATAAATGCGGAGATTGACGATGTTGAATACCGCCTGTCTGAGCTGATGATCAGCAGTGAGACGCAAAACTTCACAAGAGCAGGAACAATGTTCTGCCTTTCAACGACAACAAGAGCCAGTGCTGCCGCAGG